>Ga0181612_127802_pt1 | contig 43630 bp, 35 predicted proteins | sample HoacroProtozoa21_FD_119630 | JGI IMG/M metagenome (GOLD analysis project Ga0181612, IMG submission 119630) | Hoatzin crop microbial communities from Cojedes, Venezuel. Combined Assembly of Gp0051906, Gp0051904, Gp0051908
AACGACTTGATAAACTCAAGGAACCAAAGCCACTTCTTGATGAACTTGAAGAACAAAAAGAACCGAAACGACTTGATAAACTCAAGGAACTAAGACCACTTCTTGATGAACTTGAAGAACAAAAAGAACCGAAACGACTTGATAAACTCAAGGAACTAAAGCCACTTCTTGATGAACTTGAAAAACTTGAAGAACTTGATAAACTAATAATGGATTACCTAAAAATAAATCAAAAAGACAATGTGGTGGTTTGCCTGAAACCACTGAAACAAGGCACCATCATAACCGACGCAGGACACGACATAGCACTTCTGCAAGACACACCGCAAGGACACAAAGTGCTGCTCACCGACATCAAGGCTGGGGAGGACGTCGTTAAATACGGATATCCCATAGGACACGCACGCGAAGACATGAAAGCGGGCGCTTGGATAAACGAGAACAACCTGCAAACCAACCTCGCGGGAACACTCGACTACGACTACAATCCCACCACGGAACAGCTCGACATACCCGCCGAAAAGCGTACGTTCAAAGGCTACGTCCGCGACAATGGCACGGTGGGAGTGAGAAACGAACTATGGATTGTGCCCACGGTGGGATGCGTCAACGGCATCGCCGAGCGATTGGCAGAGCGAATGCGCCACGAGACCAGCCTCGGCGTAATGGCATGGCACCATAACTTCGGATGCTCGCAACTAAGCGGCGACCACGAGAACACACGCAAGATTCTGCGCGACATAGTGCTTCATCCCAACGCAGGAGGAGTACTCATTCTCGGTCTTGGTTGCGAAAACAATCAGCCCGACGACTTCGAGAAGATGCTCGGAGAGTACGACCACCGGCGCATCAAGATGATGGTGGCACAGCGCGTCGATGGCGATGAGGTGGAGGAGGGGCTTCGATTGCTTCGCGAGATAGCGAGTGTGGCAGAGAGCGACAAGCGTCAAGAGGTATCGGTAAGCCGACTGCGTGTCGGTCTGAAGTGCGGCGGAAGCGACGGCCTCAGTGGTATCACCGCCAACCCGTTAGTAGGACAACTGAGCGACTGGGTGGTGGCGCAGGGTGGAACAAGCGTTCTCACCGAAGTGCCAGAGATGTTCGGAGCCGAGACCATACTGATGAACCGTTGCAAGAATCGTGAGCTCTTCGACCAGACAGTGCGAATGATAAACCGCTTCAAGGAATATTTCCTAAGCCACGGAGAGCCTGTCGGCGAAAACCCATCGCCAGGAAACAAGGCCGGCGGCATCTCGACGCTCGAAGACAAAGCCCTCGGCTGCACACAGAAAGCAGGGCGCGCACCCGTCAGCGGGGTGATGGAGTATGCCGACCGAATAGAGAACGACGGACTGAACTTGCTGTCGGCTCCGGGCAACGACCTCGTGGCTGCCACAGCCCTCGCTGCCAGTGGTTGCCAGTTGATACTGTTCACAACGGGTCGCGGCACTCCGTTCGGCACTTTCGTCCCTACCATGAAGATTTCAACAAACAGCCAACTGTTCGACAGGAAGCCTAATTGGATAGATTTCAACGCTGGTGAGCTGGTCGGCGGAACACCTATGAAAGAGCTGCTCACGCGCTTCATCGACAAGATTATCAGTGTCGCAAGCGGCGAACCGACGCTTAACGAGCAGAACGGATACCGCGAGATAGCAATCTTCAAGAACGGCGTTACGCTGTAAACAAAAGGGCAGAAATCTGGCAGAAATATCACAATAAAACATTAAATCCACTGTTATAAAATTTCAGAAAGGCTTCCGCCGAGGAAAGAATGAGAGATGAAAAAAGGTTTGCTTGCGCTTAGTCCGTTGTTAGTCTTTGTCGTGCTCTATCTCGTAGTCTCGATAATAGCAGGCGACTTCTACCGTGTCCCCATCACGGTGGCATTCCTTTTTGCCTCCATCTACGCCATAGCAGTGCTTGGCAACCACCCGTTGAAGCGACGAATATCCATATACAACCGCGGCGCTTCCTCGGAGGGAATGATGGTAATGCTCTGGATTTTCGTGTTGGCAGGAGCGTTCGCAAACTCGGCCAAGGTGATGGGCAGCATCGACGCCACCGTCAATCTCACGCTACACTTACTGCCGGCAAACATGCTGCTCGCGGGGCTATTCATTGCCGCTTGCTTCATCTCCCTCTCGATAGGCACAAGCGTAGGCACCATCGTCGCGCTGACGCCCATTGCCGCAGGCGTGGCCGACCAGACGGGAGCATCGGTGCCAATGATTGTGGCAGTGGTGGTGGGAGGCAGTTTCTTCGGCGACAATCTCTCGTTCATATCCGACACCACCATCGTTGCCACCCAAACGCAGGGTTGCCGAATGAGCGATAAGTTCAGGGCAAACCTACTGATAGTGGCTCCGTGCGCCATAGTGTTGCTCGTGGCCTATCTCTTTATCGGGGCCGACTTGCGTTCGCCACAGCAGATTGGCACGGTGGACTTCTGGAAGGTGTTGCCTTACGTCGTGGTGCTGTTGGCTTCGGTGTGCGGCATGAACGTGATGGCGGTGCTCACCCTCGGTCTGCTTCTCACGGGAGCGGTAGGAATCATCGGCGGCGCATTCGACTTCTTCGGTTGGCTCCACGCCCTCGGCGACGGAATACTCTCGATGGGCGAACTCATCATCATCACCATGATGGCCGGCGGACTGCTCGAACTTGTGAAGGAAAACGGAGGAATAGACTTCATCATACGCATCATAACGCGACGCATCCACAGCAAGCGTGGCGCCGAACTAAGCATAGCCTCGCTCGTGGCGCTCGTTGACCTATGCACTGCCAACAATACCGTTGCCATACTGACAGTAGGAGGCATAGCCAAGCAGATAGGCGACCGCTTCGGAGTGGATAACCGTAAGTGCGCATCAATACTCGACACGGTGAGTTGCGCCGTGCAGGGTTTGATACCTTACGGAGCGCAGATTCTCATGGCGGCAGGGTTGGCGGCAATCAATCCCGTGAGCATAGTGCCCTATCTCTACTATCCCATGCTCATCGGAGTGGCAGCTATTGCGGCCATCGTCATACGCTATCCAAAGCGATATTCTTAGCATGATACATATAACAAAAAAACAACAATAAAATGAGAAAACCATTACTAACCATCGCCATTACCATCTTGACGACCGTCGGCGCAGCGCACGTCAGCGCACAATCGCAGTCGTCGTTATCCCAGTCCATCTATATCCCCGAAGAACTGCGGTCGCTTAATCTCGAAAGCGACACGGCTAAGTGGAGTTATTCGCGTCTCGACACTACTGCCCACTTTGCCATATTCTGGGAACCTGGTTTCGGTAGCGACATCACGCAGGCACCACCGCTCGAAGGCCACAACATGCGCGTTGACCTGCCGCATCTGAAGCAGCGTCTCGAACAGCTATACACTCTCTATGCCGACACGCTCGGCTTCCTCGACAAGAGCAAGAACCACTATAAGTTCATGGTGATGCTATGGTATTCCCTCGAAGGCACGGCCTACGGAGGCGACTACGACGGTAGGGTGGGGGCATTCTGGTCGGCGCCAGGCAGAGTTCAAGACGTAAGACTGAACACCGTAGCCCACGAGCTCGGACACAGCTTTCAATCGCAACTGCAGATTGACGGCGCGTCGCCGGGTTTCCAGCACTGTGGTGGCTTCTACGAAATGACTTCGCAATGGATGCTTTGGCAGGCAAACCCGCGTTGGATAGACGACGAGACCTATCACTTCGACGCTTTCCGTCGGCTCACTCATAAGGCGTTCCTCGACATCGACAACATCTATCATTCGCCATTCGTACTGGAATATTGGAGCCAAAGGCGCGGCAGAGAGATTATCGCCGATATCTGGAAGAACACACGAGCAGACGAAGACCCCGTCATCACCTATATGCGGCTGACAGGCATCAGTCAGGACGAGATGCTAAGAGAGATGCACGATTGCCACAGACGTATGGTGAGCCTCGACTTCGACCGCGTCCGCTCGGTAACGCGAAAGCACGCCAACCACTGGGACGACGCCTCGAAAGAGATTCCCGGCAACCTCGGCTTCAACATAATACCACTGAAATGTCAAGACAAAAAGACTGTAACAGTGAGACACTACGACCGTAGTAACATCTCATCATCACTGTATTACTTCAGCATCGTAGCCATAGACAAGGAAGGCAATCCCCACTACAGCAAGATGGCGTCGAGCAAGCAGGGCAAGATTAGCTACCGACTGCCGAAAGACGCCAGTCAGGTCTATCTCGTAGTAACGGCAGGCTATGGCGACCATCACCGCACGCTCCACTCTGCTCCTAACGACCTTTTCCCCTATCAGTACAGCGTGGAATGAAACAGCACGGCGAATATGACACAAAACCACCGCGAAAGTCATAAATCTTACTAAAAAGAGTAATTCGGCATAAAAATCTTACGATTTATTTGCAAGAGTGGCAGAAATTGTGTAATTTTGCAGCCGAAACAACGAAAAGTAACGAGAATGAACAGTTCGACCATTATCCGTCTCCTTAGCCTTCGACTTCGCAACGTAGCCGAATACGGAAAGGTGTACGCTTAAAACGTCGGACATAACGAGACATTGCAACGAGAGCCTTTCCACTGACAAGTGAGAAAGGCTCTTTCTTAAACCGACAGGCAAGTGCGACGGTCGCGGCAATGAGACTTTGCAGTAATAATAAATAAGGTATAAAACATAAGATATAAAGTATTAACATGGCAGACAGATTGTATATTTTCGACACTACTCTGCGCGACGGAGAGCAGGTGCCAGGATGTCAGCTCAACACTGTTGAGAAAATACAAGTAGCGAAACAGTTGGAACAACTCGGTGTCGATGTCATCGAAGCAGGGTTTCCGATATCGAGTCCCGGAGACTACAACAGCGTGATAGAGATATCGAAAGCAGTTACTTGGCCCACTATTTGCGCACTCACCCGCGCCGTAGAGAAAGACATAGACATAGCGGCAGAGTCGCTGAAATACGCGAAGAACAAACGTATCCACACTGGTATTGGCACAAGCGACTCGCATATTAAATACAAGTTTCATTCTAACAGAGAAGAGATAATAGACCGTGCCGTGGCAGCAGTGAAGTATGCGAAGAGCTACGTCGAGGACGTGGAGTTCTATGCCGAGGACGCCGGTCGCACGGACAACGAGTACTTGGCACGCGTCATCGAGGCCGTGGTGAAGGCTGGCGCTACCGTCGTTAACATACCAGACACCACTGGTTATTGCCTTCCGGAGGAGTACGGTGAGAAGATAAAGTACTTGATGGAACACGTGGACGGTATTGAAAAGGCACGTATCTCTACTCACTGTCATAACGACTTAGGCATGGCGACAGCCAACACTCTGCAGGGAGTGCTCAACGGCGCTCGCCAAGTTGAGGTAACAATAAACGGAATAGGCGAACGAGCTGGTAATACGTCGCTCGAAGAGATAGCTATGATTCTGCGTTGCCACAAGGGAATAGGAATCGACACCAACATCAATACGACGAAGATTTATCCTACCAGTCGCATGGTGTCGAGCCTGATGAACATGCCTGTTCAGCCTAACAAAGCGATTGTCGGACGTAACGCCTTCGCACACTCAAGCGGAATACATCAGGACGGCGTGCTGAAGAACGTATCTACTTACGAGATTATGGATCCGAAAGACGTAGGACTCGACGACAACTCCATCGTACTGACAGCACGTAGCGGTCGCGCCGCTCTGAAGTATAGACTCGGCGTGTTGGGAGTTAACATAGACGACGAAAAGAAGGTAGATAAGATATACGAGAAATTCCTTGAGCTCGCAGACAAGAAGAAGGAAGTGGGCGATGCCGACATACTGATGCTGGCCGGAGCCGACACTGCCGAGGCGCATGCAGTGAAACTCGACTTCCTCCAAGTAACGACAGGCAAGGGAGTGAAGAGCGTCGCAAGCATAGGACTCGATATCAGCGGTCAGAAGTTCGAGGAAGCAGCATCGGGAAATGGTCCTGTCGATGCCGCGATAAGGGCACTGAAGAAGATTATCCAAAAGAGAATGACACTGAAGGAATTCACCATTCAGGCCATCTCGAAAGGTTCCGACGACGTCGGCAAGGTGCACATGCAAGTGGAATACAATGGCAGCGTTTACTATGGTTTCGGAGCAAACACCGACATCGTAACCGCTTCCGTCGAGGCTTACATAGACTGTATCAATAAGTTTAAGAATTAACGACGGTTATATGAACACACTATTCGACAAGATTTGGGACAAGCACGTAGTACAGATAGTTGACGACGGTCCTACCCAGCTATACATAGACAGACTCTATTGCCATGAAGTTACCTCGCCGCAAGCATTCGACGGTATGCGTGCCAGAGGATTGAAGTGCCTAAGGCCAAAGCAGATTTTCTGCATGCCCGACCATAACACTCCTACTCACGACCAAGACAAACCGATAGAAGACCCCGTTTCGAGGAAGCAAGTGGATACGCTCGCCCGTAACGCTAAGGAGTTCGGACTATCCCACTATGGCATGATGTCGCCTGATAATGGAATTATCCACGTCGTCGGTCCCGAAAAGGGACTATCGTTGCCAGGCATGACCATAGTCTGCGGCGACTCTCACACCTCTACTCATGGCGCAGTAGGAGCAGTGGCGTTCGGCATTGGCACCTCGGAAGTAGAGATGGTTCTTGCCTCTCAGTGCATCTTGCAACAGAAGCCGAAATCCATGAGGATAAGCATAGAAGGAAAGCTCGGAAAGGGTGTTACGGCGAAAGACGTCGCACTCTATCTCATGTCGAAGCTGACGACAAGCGGTGCCACAGGCTATTTCGTGGAATACGCAGGAGCAGTGGTTCGCAATCTTACGATGGAAGGAAGACTCACTCTATGTAATCTTTCCATAGAAATGGGAGCACGCGGTGGATTCATCGCGCCCGACGAAACGACGTTTGAATACCTGAAAGGTCGCGAGTTTTCACCCAAAGGTGAGGATTGGGACAAGGCTGTTGAATATTGGAAGACACTACGCAGTGGCGACGACGCGGTGTTCGACAAGGAACTCACGTTCGACGCTGCCGACATAGAACCACGAATCACATACGGCACCAACCCTGGAATGGGAATAGGAATCAGCGAAAACATTCCGACACTGCAACAGATAGACGATGCTGGAAAGGCCTCGTTCGAGAAGTCGCTTCGCTATATGGGCTTCGAGCCAGGGCAATGCTTGCTCGGCCACACGGTGGATTACGTCTTTCTCGGAGCCTGCACCAACGGACGAATAGAAGACTTCCGAGCCTTTGCATCAATAGTGAAGGGACGCAAGAAAGCCGACAACGTGGTGGCATGGTTAGTACCGGGCTCATGGGCTGTTGACCGTCAAATCAGGGAAGAAGGGTTAGACCGTGTTCTCGAAGAAGCTGGTTTCAAGATTCGTCAGCCTGGTTGTTCCGCGTGCTTAGCGATGAACGATGACAAGATTCCCACTGGAAAGCTGAGTGTCTCTACAAGCAATAGAAACTTTGAAGGACGACAAGGACCCGGCGCACGCACCATACTGGCGTCGCCTTTAGTGGCTGCTGCCGCGGCAATAACAGGGAAAATCACCGACCCGCGTACCTTATTATAATACGACGAGGCGCGTGGCGCAAGATTTTTAGGACACTAACAACAGATTAGAATGAAACAGAAATTTGACATAATTCAGAGCACTTGTGTGCCACTACCACTGGAAAACGTCGATACCGACCAGATAATTCCGGCACGTTTCCTAAAGGCTACCGACAAGGAAGGGTTTGGAGAGAACCTATTCCGAGACTGGCGTTACAACGAAGACGGGTCGCAGAAGAAAGACTTCGTGCTGAACGACCCTACTTACGGAGGTTGTGTTCTCGTGGCAGGAAAGAACTTCGGTTCCGGTTCTTCCCGCGAGCATGCGGCGTGGGCGATAGCAGGATATGGTTTCAGGGTAGTGGTGAGCAGTTTCTTTGCCGATATTCATAAGAACAACGAGTTAAACAACTTCGTGCTTCCCGTAGTAGTGTCGGAAGGTTTCCTAAAGGAACTTTTCGACTCTATCTTCGCTAATCCAAAGATGGAAGTACGTGTTGATTTGCCGAACCAAACGATAACCAATCTGGCCACCGGTAGCTCGGAGAAGTTTGAAATCAACGGCTATAAGAAACACTGCCTATTGAACGGGCTCGACGACATCGACTATCTGCTGGAGAACAAGGATAAGATTGAGGAATGGGAACGCCGCAACAAATAAGTTGGCACAGGCAACTGCCTTACATCGAACTAATGGACTCCACGTTGCGCGACGGTGAGCAAACCAGCGGAGTCTCGTTTCTTCCACACGAGAAACTCGTGGTGGCAAGGATGCTTCTAAAGGACATCAATGTGGACCGAATAGAAGTGGCTTCAGCCAGAGTAAGCGAGGGAGAGAAAGACGCTGTAAGGATGGTCATGAGATATGCAGAACACAACGGGATGACCGAGCGCGTGGAAGTGCTTGGTTTCGTCGATGGTAAGTTGTCAGTTGACTGGATAAAAGATTGCGGATGCCGCGTGGTGAACCTGCTTTGTAAGGGTTCGATGAAACACTGCAAGCAACAACTGCACAAGACCACCGAGGAGCACATATCCGACATTCTTAACGTTCTCGAATACGCAGAGCAACAGCAAGTTGGCGTCAACGTCTATCTTGAGGACTGGAGCAGCGGCATGAAGGATTCGCCGGAATATGTCTATCAGCTCATGGACGCCCTCGTAAAGACCAACATTCGCCGATTCATGCTGCCAGACACACTTGGGATACTCAATCCACTGCAGGTGATAGAGTATTTCCGAAAGATGAGAAAGCGATACCCACAGTCGCACTTCGACTTTCACGCGCATAATGATTACGACCTCGCAGTTAGTAATTCGCTCGCAGCAGTATTAAGCGGAGCAAAGGGACTGCACTGCACAGTGAATGGTCTCGGTGAGCGTTGCGGAAACGCACCACTTGCAAGCGTGCAAGTCATACTGAAAGACCAGTTTGGCGCAAAGACTGGCATCAGGGAAGAGAAACTGTGCGCAATCAGCAAGATAGTGGAAGGCTACTCTGCCATAGCCGTCGCTCCGAACACACCGATAGTGGGCGACAACGTCTTCACGCAGGTGGCGGGAGTACACGCCGACGGCGACAACAAAGACCGACTATACCAAAACGAGCTCGACCCCGAACGTTTCGGACGTAAGCGTAGTTACGCCTTGGGCAAGACCAGCGGCAAGGCAAACATTGCCAAGAACCTCGAAGAGTTGGGACTTGAACTTAACCCAGAGCAGATGAAGCGCGTAACAGAGCGCATCACAGAGCTTGGCGACAAGAAAGAGATAGTGAGTCAAGACGACCTCCCTTATATCGTCAGCGACGTGTTGAAGCACTCGGCACCCGAAGAACGGGTGAAGCTGCTCAGCTATATGGTAAGCACTTCCTACGGACTGAAACCACTCGCAAGCATCAAAGTATGCATAAACGGAAAGGAATACGAGGCCGACTCCACGGGAGACGGACAGTATGATGCGTTCGTCAAGGCACTGCGAAAAATTTATAAAAACTATCTTGGCCGGACATTCCCGATACTCGACAACTACACCGTATCCATTCCGCCGGGAGGACACACCGACGCGCTGGTGCAAACAGTGATAACATGGCGCAACGGCGACAAGATAATAAGGACACGCGGACTCGACGCCGACCAGACAGAAGCCGCTATAAAGGCAACTTTCAAGATGCTGAACATTTTTGAGGAGAGTAATAATTAAAAAACAAAACAACAACGATATGAAACTGAAAATAGCTGTTCTCGCGGGCGACGGTATAGGCCCGGAGATTATGAAACAAGGAGTGGCAGTGATGAATGCCATTGCCGAAAAATTCGGACACGACGTTAGCTACAAGGAAGCACTATGCGGAGCCCACGCCATCGACGCCGTGGGAGACCCTTTCCCCGACGACACCTACGAGACGTGCAAGGCTGCCGATGCCGTGCTCTTCGCCGCAGTGGGCGACCCGCGATTCGACAACGACCCGACGGCAAAGGTGCGCCCGGAGCAGGGACTGCTCGCAATGAGAAAGAAGCTCGGCCTCTTTGCCAACATACGACCCGTGCAGACGTTCAAGTGCCTCATACACATGTCGCCACTGCGCCCCGAACTTGTCGAGGGAGCAGACTTTGTTTGCATACGCGAACTCACTGGCGGAATGTATTTCGGAGAGAAATATCAAGACAACGAAAAGGCCTACGACACAAACTATTACACCCGTCCCGAAGTGGAACGAATACTGAAAGTGGGATTTGAATATGCCCGCAAGCGCCGTCATCACCTTACCGTTGTAGATAAGGCAAACGTACTGGCAAGCTCGCGTCTTTGGCGTCAGATTGCAAAGGAGATGGCTCCCCAATATCCCGACGTAACCACCGACTATATGTTCGTGGATAACGCTGCGATGAGAATGATAGCCGAGCCAACATTCTTCGACGTGATGGTAACAGAAAACACATTCGGCGACATACTGACAGACGAAGGGTCGTGCATCAGCGGCTCCATGGGACTGTTGCCGAGCGCATCTACTGGCGAATCGACACCAGTATTCGAGCCAGTGCACGGCTCTTGGCCACAAGCGGCAGGCAAAAACCTCGCTAACCCGTTGGCACAGATACTTTCAGTGGCTATGTTGCTGGAACACTTCGACTTGAAAGACGAAGGCAAACTGATAAGAAAGGCAGTGGATGCATCGTTGGACGCTAACGTTAGAACACCAGAGATACAAGTGGAAGGTGGTCAGCACTATGGCACCAAAGAAGTAGGGGAGTGGATAGTAAACTACATCAAGCAGGCCTGATAATAGCACTGTCGCTGTTGTGCCACGTTAGCATTACTGCGCAGACGCACAAAGAGTGGCGAGACTCACTCGACACTCTCAATAAGATTATCGCGACATCACCATACAGCAGCGATATGCATTTGCGTAAAGCTGCTGTAAACTTAGAGTTAGAACAGTGGAGCTATGCGGTGGAAGAATACACACTAATCCTACGGAAAGAGCCCACCAACCTCGCCGCGCTATTCTTTCGCGCATACGCCAATGAGCAGCTACGGCGACTTGACCTCTCGCGAAACGATTACGAGGCGTTCCTGAAAATAGCTCCATTCCATTTCGAGGCACGACTGGCGCTCGCACTTGTCAACGAGAAAATGGGGCGCAAGACGGAGGCTTTCGACCAGCTAAACCAGTTGGTCGAAATGTTTCCCGACAGCGCCAACGCCTACGCAGCACGAGCCGACTATGAGCACAGCCAGCAGATGATGGCGACAGCCGAGCTCGACTGGAAGGAGGCACTGCGACTACAGCCCGACAACACTTCGTTCGCTCTCTCGCTCGTAGAGATATTGATAGGGGAGGGGAAAAAGCAGGAAGCGCGACGACATCTCGACCGCATTGCCACCAAGACTGGCCGCGCGGCACTGCGTGAATGGTACGACAAAACGGAATAATCTAAAGGAAAAAACGAAATTAGCGGAAGGATAACTTGCAAATATCGCAAAAAAAATGTAATTTTGCACGCGTAATAAAAAACACTAATGATAACGATGAAAAAAAATTGTATTCTGGTTGCTCTCATCGCACTGCTTGCATCATGCAACGGGAAAACGCAGCAAGCACCGGCAGAGCAGAACGACACCGTGAAGACAGAACAGGCCGAGCCCGACGTAATCGCCATAGAGACAAGGGCATACGACTACAAGAACGAGACCGAGGCAGGCGACTACACAATCACTTTCGAGATGCAGGGAGAGTGGCCTACAAGTGAAAATGCCGTGGGAGACTCCATACGCGAATGGATTCACAACGAGGTGATGTCGAGATACGACACCATCATCGACGCATCGTCGCCAGCCAAATTCGCCGAGTTCACCGAGAGTTACTTCGTTAAGAACGAGCAGAAAACCAAGGAGAAAGAGCAAAACGCAAGCCGATGGATAGTGATAGCCAAAGACTTCGAGAGCGACAGCATCGTAACATATCACTTCCGCGAAACCACTAAACACATAAACGGAACGAACGCCGCAGTGCAGCATGGCGCGACATTCCGCAAGCGCGACGGCCACAGATTCACTTGGGCCGACGTCAAGCAAAAGGCCGTCGTGCAGGGACGACCACTAAGTCTCGCCGAGCTGCTGCAGAAGTTCATGCCTGAATACGAGCTTCGTCCCAACGCAAATCCAGAGGGCGAACTGATACTTCCAAGTGCAGCGCCATATTGCGTAGATGAAGGTCTGATGTTCCTGTACGGATGGTATGAAATATCAGGACAGACGGAAGACTTCTCGCCAGGCATAATTCCTTACAGCGAAATGATGCCGTTCCTCGGTGAAGAGTTCTCCAAGACGCTCGGATTCGGAGAACCGTCAGAGCAAACGACAGTAACAACAAAACAATAAGACTATGGACGGATATGGATGTCTCACATCGTTGGTAATCGGCGCATTAGCTGGTTGGCTCGCTGGTTTCTTCGTCGAGAAAAAGAAAGACGGATGCCTTTGGAACATTCTCATCGGACTGTTGGGAGGTTTCATCGGTGGCGGCATCTTCTCATTGTTAGGCATACAGTGGGGAGGACTCATCGGAACAATCGGAACTTCGGTTGTCGGTGCAGTGCTGATGCTATGGATATGGAATAATCTGCGCAAGTAAACGACGACTGCGCACAGCAACGCAAAATTGTCTCTTTCGTCAGTCCAAGGATTACCGACGGAGGAGACAATTTTTTATTACCACCTAAATAAGGAATTATTCTTACCTAAATAAGAAACTATCGTTACCGTAATAACCAGTCATTTCCACCGTAATAACCAGACAACACAGCGATGGCGGTTTTCAGCCGAAATTACCCCGATAGGAGATTTTCGTAATTTCTATTTATCATAATACTGATTATGGAAAATTTTGGCTATTTTGAAAATAAGTGGTAATAATTACGTTGTTTGAAATAAAATTACTATCTTTGCATCGTAGAATAAAACAAACAAAAGAAAATGAAACCTCTAAACAAACAATTCGCTCCTAAGAGCGCCATGCCTGAACGAGTGATTCAATTCGGTGAAGGCAACTTTTTGAGAGCTTTCGTAGATTGGATTATCCAGAAGATGAACGACTCGACAGACTTCAACGGTTCGGTGGTCATCGTTCAACCTCTCGAACATGGAATGATAGACTGGCTGAACGGTCAGGACTGTCTTTATCATGTTAATCTGCAAGGACTTGAAGACGGAAAACCTGTTAATTCGATAACTCGAATCAATTCAGTTAGTCGTGCCATCAATCCATACTCTCAAAACGCCGCTTTCATGGCTTTGGCCGACCAACCCGACATCCGTTTTGTCATCTCAAACACCACAGAGGCTGGCATCGCCTTCGACCCAACGTGCAAGCTCGAAGATGCTCCTGCCGCAAGCTATCCAGGGAAACTGGTGCAGATTCTCTACCGTCGGTGGCAGACGTTCAACGGTGATACCACGAAGGGACTAATAATATTCCCCTGCGAACTAATCTTCCTCAACGGACACGTGCTTAAAGATTGCATCTATAAATATATAGAGCTGTGGAAGTTGCCTAACGAGTTTAAGCAGTGGTTTACAGACTGTTGCGGTGTATATGCTACGCTTGTTGACCGCATAGTGCCAGGATTCCCACGCAAGGAAATAGCCGAGATACAACAGCGCATAAGCTATCGCGACAACATGGTTGTGCAGGCGGAAGTGTTTCATTTATGGGTCATTGAGGCACCAAAAGAAGTAGCCGAAGAATTTCCCGCAGATAAGGCAGGACTTCATGTGCTCTTCGTTCCGAGCGAAAAACCATACCACGAACGCAAGGTTACGCTGCTGAATGGTCCGCACACAGTATTGTCGCCAGTGGCTTTCCTTTCGGGAATAGACATTGTGCGCGATGCTTGCGAAGACGAAATAGTAGGGAAATACATCCACAAAGTGCAGTTTGAAGAACTGATGGAAACGCTGAATCTGCCGAAGGCAGAGCTTGAAAAATTCGCCAACGACGTGGTGGAGCGTTTCAAGAATCCCTTTGTTGACCATCAGGTTACGAGCATAATGCTCAACTCGTTCCCTAAGTATCAGACTCGCGACTTACCTGGGCTGAAGACTTATCTTGAGCGTAAAGGCGCGCTGCCACAGGGATTGGTGTTCGGACTGGCAGCCATAATCACATATTATAAAGGTGGAAAACGCGACGACGGAACAGCGATAGTGCCCAACGACGACGCTGCCATCATGCAGTTGCTGAAAGACTTATGGGCTACCAACGATACGCAGCGAGTGGCCGAAGGAGTATTGGCGGCAGAGAGCATTTGGGGCGAAGACCTGAACAAGATAGACGGTCTGACCCAGCTCGTGAAGCAAGACCTCGACCTCATTGCCACCGTAGGCATGAAGGAAGCCGTAAAGAGTATTCTTTGATTTAGATGAAAGTCTGAAATATTTCAGCGTCTTGATAAGTCTGTCCGTCGTAGAGCCAATCCCTCAGATGGGCAGACTTTTCGTATCCTAACTTACTAAACAGTGCTATCGACGCAGCGTTTTCGACGGACACAATGGCATACAACTGATGAAGATGCAGGATGCGTTTAGCATATTCCGACAACTGTGATAACGCCTCGGAAGCAAGACCTTGATTCCTGAAATCGCTCTTGATGACTACACCAATCTCGGCACGTTGATGTCTTGGATCGAAATTCATAAGATCTACTATTCCTACCACTCCCCTATCAGTGTAAGCTATTAGTCGCACTTGCCCGTCGGTGTAAATGTCGTCTGTAGCCGACTCTATGAATCTCTTCAGGTGCCAACGAGAATACGGCACGTTGGTGGCTCCGACGTTCCACACCTCTGGGTCGTTCTCAATGTCATAGAGAAGTTCGAGGTCTTCGGGCTCCATTGCCCTGAGTTTCAGGTTCATTTCAGTATCTCTTTCGGTGTGATTATCGTCTTGGTCTTAACGTTGTAAGTTCCTATGAACGTGTTTTTCTGATTGTTTTTCTCGAATATTCTCAAGATTTCCTCGTAAGGATATTCCTTCACGTCATAGACGACGATGAGTTGCTGCCACTCTTGCGAAACATTCTGAGCGAGATGGCCATCGGGATTCTCAGTTAAGTGGCTTTCATAAAATGATGCATCGAGACCTTTTCTCTTCGCTATTTTTCTACACTCTTCTATAGCTCGATGACTTCCAACTATAAGGAAGTGAGTGTTTTGTTTGTATGCATCGAAGAAACCAAGAGAGCGTTTCAGTCTCGTGGTTTGCATGGAAATGAGGGTGAGAAATGCCTTACCGTAAATGGCCGTCTTTATTGGGGCAGTGATTAAAAAGCTAAGATGTCCGTAGTGTTTACGGAAGTAGATAAGCATAGCTTGGTAGAAGACGTGGACATAGCGAAACGACGTCTTCTGCGTGCTTTCACCCTTATAATGCAATATGTCGAGCGGTAGATACCAGTTTTCCCAACCAGCCTTAATTAGTCGTGTCGATAAGTCTATGTCCTCACCATACATAAAGTAGTCCTCATCGAGTAGTCCTACTTCATCGAGAGCACTACGACGGAGAAGCATGAACGCGCCGCTGATGACCTCTATTCTCTGCGGTGAGTCCCACGGAAGATAGCTCATATAGTATTTTCCGAAGCGCTTGCTGAGAGGATAACGTTTGCACAGTCCCAACATCTTGTATAGCGAAGTCATCGGTGTCGGTAGTCCTCGTCGCGACTCAGGAGCGATAGTTCCGTCGGTGTTGTGCATCCTGACGCCGGCACCTCCAGCCTTTGGATGCTCGTCCATGAAGCTAATGGCCTGTGCTATCGACTCTTTCCCGACGAATGTGTCGGGGTTTAGCAAGAGCACATATTCACCGGCGCACTGTCTGATTGCGATATTGTTGCCCTTAGCAAATCCAAGGTTATGATTGGAGTCTATGAAGTTGGTAACGGGGAATTTCTTCTGTAGATAGTCCACAGTGCCGTCGTGGGAGTGATTGTCGAAGACGAACACTTCGCTCTCTATCCCCTCCAATGCGCTGTAAAGACTATCGAGACATTGCTCCAAATAGTAGCAAACGTTGTAGCTTACTATTACTACCGACAGCTTCATTTCGCCACCTCGCTTTCGCAACGTCCCGACGTCGGCACGACAAACAGCATGCAGAGAGCCATGATTATGGCGAGATAGCCGAACGTGGTGTTCACGTATAAATAGTAAAGAAAGGCGCAGCCAACCATTGGCACGCCTAACATAGCCATACGCAGACTGCCCAATCGGAGCAGAGCATCGGCAGAACGTAGCCGCTCCCCTACTCTTTTGAACTTGAACAGTCTAAGTGCCAACGGGATAAGACAGATGGAAAGCAACTCGACAATGGAAAGAACGACAAATTGCTCCGACTTCTCTTCGGCCCTCACTCCAGTCTCCATAACGTCTGACTCTCCTAACACGACGATGACAAGTGCCGCGAGGAAATAGACGACGAACTGCGCCATGAGTATTTGTTGTGCCTTTTTCATTGCTTGTGTTCAAACGGTGTTCTGTTGACAATGGAGCGACCGAGAGTTACTTCGTCGGTGTATTCCAGTTCGTCGCCGACGCTGATTCCTTTTGCTATTGCCGTGAGCGTGATGTCGAACTGTGCAAGTTTTCGCGAGATATAGAAAGCGGTGGTGTCTCCCTCCATCGTACTGCTAAGGGCGAGTATCACCTCTTTTATGTTGCCCTCTCCCACCCTTTCAACGAGTGATTCTATCTCTAATTCGCTCGGACCGATACCGTCCATAGGCGATATTATGCCTCCGAGGACATGGTAAAGTCCGTGGAACTGTCCTGTTCGCTCTATTGCCATCACGTCTTGAATGTTCTCTACCACGCAAACGGTAGAGGCATCGCGTTGCCTATCCGAGCATATCGGGCAGACATCGGCATCACTGATGTTATGGCACACTTTGCAGTGTTTCACTTCCTTGCGAAGCTGGTTGACCGCCGACGTGAAAGCCTCAACGTCATCCTCGCTTCGGCGAAGGATATTCAACACTAAGCGCAAAGCAGTCTTTCGCCCTATGCCTGGCAGTTTCGCAAACTCACCGACGGCTTTCTCTAACAATCGTGAAGGATACTGATGTTCCATGCGGGCGCAAAGTTACAAAATAATTTGTTAACTCTGCACGTTTTTACGGATTTTTGTCAGATAATCCCTCATTCCGTCGGCGTCTTTTCGGTCTATTATCTCAAGAAGCTCCTTTAGTTCTGTTCTTATCTGGGCTACTTGGTCGTGGGTATAAGGGTTGAAAAGAATCTCTTGCAGTAGGTAGTCGTCCTCGTTAAGAACACCACGCGCAATCTTCATGTGGCGCTTGAAAGTGGTGCCAGGAGCATCCTGATGTTTCATCACTGCCGAGAAAACAAACGTTGAAACAAACGGTATCGAGAGCGAGTATGCCACTGTCTTGTCGTGCTCTTCAAACGTATATTCGTAGATATGGAGACCAAGACGACTATACAAATCCTTGAAAAAGATGCGCCCCATATAGTCGCCTTCACTTATTATTATGGCGTTTTCCTCAGACAGCTGATGCAAGTTTGCGAACGTAGGACCGAACATTGGATGCGTAGAAACATACCTGTGTCCGCACTTTTCATACCAATCCTTCAACCCTGTCTTCACGCTGCTAATGTCGCTCAGTATGCAGTCTTCGGGCACATAAGGGAGGACTTCCTCGAACGCCGGTATCGTATATTTCACGGTAACAGCATTAATAACTAATTCTGGTTTAAACTCTTCTATCTCCTCCATAGAGGTGAAACGCTGCGTGTTATAAGTGAAGCGCATTCGTTTCGGATCGCGTTCATACACGGCAGTCTCGTGGTCGAAACTGAGCAGATCGAGGAAGAAACTTCCCATTTTCCCTGCTCCCATCACTAATATTCTCATCTTTCCAAAGTTTTATTTGTATTGTGGTCTTACGCCTTGTTGATGATTTCCATCTGTTGTCTTACCGACTCCTCGTGGATAGCCTCGAAGATGGTCTTCACGAACTCGGCATCCATGCCGCAGAGCGAGCCTTGTGCTCCTCGCTTATCGAGAATCTCGTTGTAGCGCACAGTCTGTAGCACTGTCATGTTATGCTCCTTCTTGTATTGTCCTATCTCGCGGCTAATCCTCATTCGTTTGGCTAACAGGTTCATCAGACTGTCGTCGAGTTCGTCTATTTGATGTCGTAGTTGTGTGATTCCTTCAGTAGTTACTTTCTCATCACGAACGACGAGAATACTCAGTATATAGTCGAGAACGTCGGGAGTTACTTGTTGCTTTGCGTCGCTCCAAGCATCGTCGGGTGAGCAATGACTCTCTACCATTAATCCGTCGAAACCGAGATCCATTGCCTGTTGACACAGTGGTGCTATCAGCTCACGCCTACCTCCGATATGGCTTGGGTCGCATATAATTGGCAGCGAAGGAATACGACGGCGAAGCTCTATTGGTATTTGCCACATGGGTAGATTACGATATATTTTCTTGTCGTAACTGGAGAATCCTCTGTGTATCGCAGCTAATCGCTTCACGCCAGCACCATTGATTCTCTCCAACGCTCCTATCCACAGTTCGAGGTCAGGATTAACAGGATTCTTCACAAAGACTGGTATGTCTATGCCTTTAAGAGAGTCTGCAAGAGCTTGCATTGCGAATGGATTTGCCGAAGTGCGAGCACCTATCCAAAGAATGTCCACGCCATATTTAAGGCACAAATCGACGTGCTCAGGAGTTGCTACTTCAGTCGTAATGAGCATACCAGTCTCATCCTTTACTCTCTTTAACCACGGTAATGCTTTCTCGCCATTTCCCTCGAAACCGCCTGGCTTTGTGCGTGGTTTCCAAACTCCAGCACGGAAGTTATGACATCCCTTTTCAGCGAGTTGATGGGCTGTTTTCAATACTTGTTCTTCGGTCTCGGCAGAGCACGGACCGGCTATCACGAACGGTCTCTCATTGTCGCTTGGCATTTGTAATGCCTCTAATTCCAGTTCCATATCTTTTGTTTCTATTGTTTCATTGACTTGATTCTACGCAAAGCCTCCTTCATCTTCTCCTCTTTTGCACAGAGCGATATGCGTATGTATCGCTCGCCGTTGCTGCCGAAGATGAATCCTGGGGTGATGAAGACGCGTGCCTCGTGTAGCACTCGTTCGGTGAGCTCCTCAGCGTTGGCAAACGAATCGGGTATTCTTCCCCAAAGGAACATCCCTACCCCATTCTCATCGTAACTACAGTCGAGCGTCAGCATAATCTCTTCGGCAATCTTCCGACGCCGTTTGTATAGTTCGTAGTTATACTCGTGGTGCCACTCGTCGGTGTTGTTGTATGCTTCCGCCGCTGCCAGTTGTATTCCGCGATAGGTGCCGCTGTCTATGTTGCTCTTTACTTTCAGAATCCATGATATAAACTCTTTGTTCGTAGCACAGAGACCGACTCTCCATCCTGGCATATTGTGGCTTTTCGACATCGAGTTGAACTCTATGCAGCACTCCTTAGCGCCTTCCACTTGCAAGAGCGAGATGGGCTTCTCGTTCAATATGAATGAGTAGGGATTGTCGTTGACAACAACTATTCCGTGGCTCTTGGCAAAGCTGACCAGCCGTTCGTATGTCTCCATGCGAGCATTGGCACCAGTAGGCATATTCGGATAGTTGGTCCACATCAATCGAACGTTTTCCAGATTCATACGCTTAAGCTCGTCGAAGTCTGGTTGCCATCCGTTGTCTTCTTTCAAGTTGTAGTTCACCACTTTGGCACCGAGCAGTTTGCTCAACGAGGTGTAAGTGGGATAGCCTGGGTTAGGAACGAGCACCTCATCACCAGGGTTGACAAACGCGAGCGTAGTGTGAAGTATGCCTTCCTTCGAGCCTATCAACGGCTGAATCTCACTGTTGGGGTCGAGCTCCACGCCGTACCAACGCTTATAGAACGATGCCATTGCGTTGCGAAGTTCGGGAGTTCCTATCGTTGGTTGGTAACCGTGAGCATTCTCGTCTCGCGACACTTCGATGAGACGGTCGATGGTTTGTTTCGACGGCGGCATATCCGGACTGCCTATGGCAAGGCTCACTATGTCTTTACCCTCGGCGTTCATCTGCGCCACCTCCTTCAGTTTGCGGCTGAAGTAGTATTCCGTTACGAGGCTGAGACGGTCAGCCGGCTTTATCTCTTTCATCATACGCCTTTGTATTCTCCTAATATTTTCAACTCTTTTGTCAATGGTATTATCGCGTCGATGCACTGACGATAGCGCGTCAGATTGTCGAACGAAACATCTACGTAGAATAGATATTCCCACTCATGACCGATGATTGGTAGCGACTGTATCTTCGTAAGGTTAACTTTGTAGAACGATATTACGCTCAGAACATGAGAGAGCGAACCTTCTTCGTGGGGCAGAGTGAACACGAGGCTCGCCTTGTCTGCCGCTTCGAGAGGGCGAAGGAAATCGGCCTTTCTCACCGAGCTGACCACGAGGAATCGTGTGAAATTGTGCTTATTGTCCTCTATGGCATCCTCAAGTACGCGCATTCCGTAGGCTTGCGCTGCCGATGCGTGGCAGATGGCAGCCATACCGTGAGACTCTTTTTCCATGATGTCCTTTGCTGCCCCTGCCGTGTCTTCCGCCTCAAAGACACGAAGCTCTGGATGCTTTTCCAGGTAATGGCGGCACTGCATCAATGCCACTGGGTGCGAATGAACCTCGTTGATAGTAGTCCAATCGTCGGTGGGAAGGCAACAAATGCAGTGTTGTATGTGCAGCTTGTGCTCTCCGACAATCGTCGTTCCCGACTCGCGAAGCAACTCGTAGTTGTGCAGCAACGAGCCGGCGATGGTGTTCTCTATCGCCACCATGCCTATCACGGTGGGGTCGCTCTTTATCTGCGCGAACACATCCTCGAACGTCTGACAGCAGATTAGTTGCGTCTGCTCGCCGTCGAAGTATTGATGCGCGGCAATGTCGTGGAAGCTGCCGAGTTCTCCTTGTATCGCAATTCTTTTCATTTCTCGTTCTAATGAAAATCCCGCCTCATGGTGGTGAAGCGGGACTTGGTTTATTTCTTTCTGTTACGAAAACCTTTCTTCTAAGTTGAAATCACACGCAACTTCCCGCTTCACAATTCCTTGCAAAGTAAAAGTAGCGGTAATAGTATGCGTTGCTCTGTGTCATCGTTCTTATAATTTGCGTGCAAAGGTAAGCGTTTTCTTTCAATCCTCCAAATTTTTCACCACTTTTTTTCAAAAACCGAAAGGATTTAGTGTGTTTTTATAAGCATCCTTAGTCTTTTGCTCTATATCCTCCTCGGTTTCGCCCGTGTTAACGTCTGTCAGACCATCGGGATTGACCACACGCAGAGCCTCCACGTTGAATGGATTTACGTCTAATACCTTATTATATATATTAAGGGCTTCGTCGGTCTTGCCTTCCGCGGTCAATATGTTTGCCTTCAGCAGCAACACTTCCTCGTGTTCGGGAGCGCGCTGCAACAGCGAGTCGGCGTCGGCGTTTGCTTCGGGCAATAGGTTCATCTTGAGATAGGTACGGCCACGCAGCAGGAAGGCGTCGCCAAAGTCGTCGCGCAGCGATATTGCCTTGGAGAGAAGGTCGATGGCTTCCTCTTGGTTGCCGAGTCCGATGGCCGACTGTGCCGATGCAAACAGCACGTCGGTATTGTCGGGCTCCAGCTCCATCGCCTTTTTAGCGGCCACGTTCATATCGTCGTACTTGTCTTCGAGGTAGCAATAATGCGCCAACCGAAGCCACAGTTTCACGTTGTCAGGCTCTATCTCCGTCAGACCGCGCATCTCTGCTATGGCCGCATCGCCCTCACCGCAATTTATTAGCGCAGTGGCAAGCAACTCATGTAGTTCGGGTTCGTCCTTGATGTCAAGGGCGGCACGATAGCACTGCACGGCATATTGATACTTACCGATGCGTGCTGCCTTCACGCCGTCGTACTTGAACAAGTCGAACTTCCTCGCCTGTTCCTCTTTCTCCTTTTCCTCTGGTGATTCTTCGGTGCTACCGAAGAGCGATTTCAAAAATCCCATTCTAAACTCTAAACGTTATACGTTAAACCTTAAACGCCCTGCCTATTGAAGCCTACCAATAGCGATAGTCGGCTGGCACGCTCTCCCTCCAAGCGCTCACCTCCACCGAGAACGACGGACTGAAGTGGTAGCGCAACGCCGCGCCTATCTTGTCGGTCTGCCCACTGACGAAGTATAGTGGCAAAGGCATCTGCTGACGGGCTATCACTTTCTGCGCGAAGACGATGGCCTCTGTCCGCTCGTTTATCCTGTAAACCAAGTCGGCGTTGAGACCCACGCTTCCGAAGTTGTTGCCACGATAGTATAAGTGGTGATAGTAGCCACCCACTTCGAGCAACAGCCTTGGCGTGATTTCCTTCGACAGCGACAGTGCCAGTTGTTCGCCGAAACCACTGCCGATGGAGTGTTTCCCGAAGCCAGTGAAGACGAACGCCGATAACTGTCCGTGCAGCTCGGCAGGCTTCGGTCGCGGCTTCTCTATGCCGACAGGCTCACGTTCAAACGATGGCACCGCGGGATTGTCGAACGGCAAAGCCCGCAAGTGCCCCGTTGAGTCGCGAACTATCAGCACGTTCTCTTCGTCGTCTTGCGCCAAACAAGGCACTGCGGCGATAGAGAGTGCCAACGTCAACAGCAGTTTCAGCATGTTTGCACTTTACTGATAAACGGTGGAGTTCCTCGTTTCTCTGCTCTTTTGAAGAACTGAAAAAACGAAGAACCCACTGTCTCGAACATTACTTCTTATACGGACGAATGACGAACGTGAAGTCTTTGTCCTTGAAGTTCACTCTATACTCCGGACGCGGCCAAGCTCCCCAAGAGTTTACACAGCCGAGTCCGTACTGCTCTTTCTGTATGATTACCTGTGTCAGATTGCGCTCAATGAGGTCGCCGCTATGGTGTCCCCACTTGTGGTCCTTATTTGGGCCATCGTCGAGATCGCTTATGAGATAGTTGAGTGCAGAGCATTCCATTGGCTCGATGCCGTAGAACTCCAGTCCCTTTCCAGTGGTGGGATTATACACGGCAAACGTGCGTATGTCGGTGTGATTACCACTCTCTTGTGGACGAATGTATGAGTAGTATTCGTCTTTCACGTTAGAGTCGTAGTTGCCAATGAAGGTGAAGCCGTGGCGGTCAACGTAGTTCTCCTGGGGACCACGACCGTAATAGCTTATCTTGTTATACTTTTCTGGCATCTGAAGCTGCATTCCGTAGCGGAACATATCGCTTGCCTTGGCGTCTTGCTGCAGCGTCATCTTCTCGTTAACGAGCACTTCGCCCTTCTCCGTCAGGGTGTAAGTGATGGTCAGCTTAGCCTTCACTGCCGGTATCTCCATCTCGGAAACAACCTTGTTTTCGCCCGACATGTTCACGCCGATAATCTTTAGTTTCGGGTTCTTCCACACTGCGAAGTTGCGTTGCAAGCCTGCTCCGTAGTCGTTGTCGGTAGGAGCGCGCCAGAACTCTGGGGTGATAGACTCGCGGTCAACGAGCATCGACTCTCCGTCAACGTCGAGATAGTCTATCATTCCCGTCCAGCGGCCAATGGTCATGGTAGTGCCTGCTGCGGTGAGCTTGAAGTAAGTGTTGGTCTCTTCCTTCGTGAACTTGCTCTCTGCCGACTTCTTCTTTGCCTTCTTGCCGTTGTCTGCGGCTGTTGCGGTTATGTCGGTGGCAGTCGGGAACTTATATGGATTTACGGTGAACTGTTGCTTAGCCATGATTTGGTCTTTCTCTACCAATGGCTCGGCATTCTTCTGTCGATAATATATGTTCACGAGCACCTCGCTGTCGGGATACTTCTTCAGTGCCTCTTCCAAAGCACTCTTCAGCTTCGGCAGCTCGATGGTCTTGCGCTGTTGCGGGGCTATTCCGTCGATGGAGCTGCTGCCCTCGTAGGTCTTTCCGTCAGCACCGCTTACGGTAACAACCCAGTCGAGCTTCAGATAGTCGAGCGAACGGAAGAAGTTTTCGTTGTATATCTCTATCTTGCCGTCCTTTAGACCCTTATCCTCAGTCCATACGTTCTGATAGTAATACTCCACTTCGTATGCGTGCGGATTGAGGCGACGGTCGGGGGCTATGATGCCGTTGCAGTTGAAGTTGTAGTCGCTTGCCGGATAGCGTCCGTAGTCGCCGCCGTAGGTGAATATCTCCTTGCCGGTGATTGGGCTCTTGTCTCTCATTCCCTGGTCAACGAAGTCCCAAATATATCCGCCCTGGTATTTAGGATATTTGCGTATAAGGTCCCAATACTCCTTGAAACCTCCCATAGAGTTGCCCATGGCGTGGGCGTACTCACACTGTATCAGTGGTCGCGGATTATCACCCTTGCAATACTTCTCGCAATCCTCGTAGTTTCGATACATAGGACAATAGATGTCGGTCTTGCCCTCCTGCTTGGCCTGCTCATACTGGCACGGGCGCGTCTTGTCGTAAGCCTTAACCCAGTCGTAGGCTTTCTCGAAGTTGGGGCCATATCCTGCCTCGTTTCCGAGACTCCAGACGATAATGGAAGGATGATTATAGAAGGTCTTGACGTTTGCCTCGTTCCTCTCTATGTGCGAAAGCTCGAAGTCGGTGTTCTTGGCCAAGGTCTTGTCGCCGTAGCCCATTCCGTGGCTTTCCAGATTGGCCTCGGCTGTAACATACAGTCCATACTTATCGCAAAGCTCATACCACCGTGGGTCGTCGGGATAGTGGCAGGTGCGCACAGCATTGATGTTCAGCTGTTTCATGATTTGAATGTCTTGTATCATGCGCTCAACACTAACCACATAGCCTCCGTCGGGGTCGAGTTCGTGGCGGTCGGCTCCCTTGAATAACACGGGCTGACCGTTGACAAGCAGTTGAGCATTCTTGATTTCAATGTTGCGGAAACCTACTTTCAGCGGAACAACCTCCTGCACTTCGCCTCCCTTCTTCAGCGTAACGTATAGGCTATATAAATAAGGTGTCTCGGCAGTCCAAGCGTTGGCATTGGCCACCGTAGCCTCTGTCGTGTTTGCCACTTCGTTTCCCTTTGCGTCGCGAAGCGATATTTCCACCTGCGCCGTCTTGTCGGTCAAGTCGGTCTTCACGCTTAGCTTTCCGTCCTTGAAGTTGTTCACAAGGTCTTGCCCCACGAGCACGTCGTTGAAGTGAGCCTTTGGCCGTGCGAAGAGATAGCACTCGCGGGCTATTCCCGTGAAGCGCCAAAAGTCTTGGTCTTCTAAGTAGCTGCCGTCGCACCAGCGCATCACTTGCATTGCTATCAGGTTTTCCTTGCCTGGTGTCAAGTATTTTGTGAGATTAAACTCGGCTGCAACCTTTGCATCCTCCGAATATCCAACATATTTTCCGTTTACCCATACCTTGACATTACTGGTGGCGGAACCGATGTGCATATAGATGTCCATTCCTTTCCAGTCCGACGGTATCTTGAACGAACGGCGGTAAGAGCCTGTGTAATTGTTGGTTTCGCTGACATACGGAGGGTTGCTGTCGAACGTAGTACACCATGCGTAACCCACGTTCTTGTAGGTCATGTCGCCGTGTCCCAATACCTCAAAGAGGCCAGGAACGGGGAAATCTTTCCACTTCGAGTCGTCGTACTTGGTTGCGTAGAACCCTTCTGGCGCGAGATTGTAGTCTTTCACAAAGTTGAACTTCCACTTTCCCTCGATTGAGAGATAGCGCGAGCTCTTCGTCTTGTCGCCCTTTTCAGCGAGCGACTGGCTCTCGTAAGCGAAGAAACTGGCGTGGCGTGCTTCACGGTTCACTTGGTTGATGGCAGCGTTCTTCCACTCTGGCAAGGCACTGCTCTTCTTGCTTTGACCCATTGCCGCGACTGTGGCGAGGCAGGCCAACGTAAGTGTCAAATGTCTTAGAATCATACTGTTTTTTGATATTTATTAGGTTTGTGGTGCAAAGTTACGAAAAAAGAAACAAACGTGCAACGTTTAAACGAAAAATTTCGCCACTCGTGCCCATTTTTCGTCTCTGCGCAGTGGAAATGTCATCGTTACCGTGATAAGAAATTATTTCCATGGATTTAACGCGACACCGTGGTAACGATGTCAAGTTATCGTTACCGTGTTGTCTGGCAGCTTCCGCCACGGGCACGAAACGTTTTTTTATTAAGAAAAAGAGACAATGCTTTGCACGTTTAATGTTTTTTGCGTATCTTTGCAGGCAAATAAACCTAAGAAAAAATGAACAAGCTAAGGAATCATCTTCCGCTCGCACTAATAGCATGCGCCATTTTTGTGGCAGCGATATGCCTATTTAGCGGCGAGTCGCATCTTCTCAAGCGCGCCGACGAACTTAATCTATTCCTCGACACTCCGCTCTACTTTAGGCAACAAATGGTGGTTGCGGGCGGACTGCTCACGTGGATTGGCACGTGGTTCACGCAGTTCTTCTTTCACCCGTGGATGGGCATCGCATGGCTCGTGGCGCTGTGGGCGCTGATTGTGTTTTTGGCGATACGGGCGTTCCGACTGCCGCAGCGTATGTGGCTCTTGGCACTCATACCCGTGGCACTGCTGCTCATCACCATCGTTGACACTGGCTATTGGCTCTACTATCTGAAGCTGCGCGGACACTTCTTCGTGGGAGCCGTGGGAACAGCCGCAGCCCTTGCCCTTGTCTGGGCGTTCCGCTCACTGCCAGAGAAGACTCTGCCGAGGGCAGCGTTCATTGCCGTCAGCTCCGTTGTGGCCTATCCGCTATTCGGGTTCTACGGACTCGTAGCCGTGCTCACCATGGGAATACTCTCGCTTAGGGTGAAGCCGACGCGAAACTTCGTATGCCCGCTGGTGGCAGTGATATGCACCATAGGCGTCCCCCTGCTGTTCTACAGATACGTATATTATCAGACCAACATAGTGAACATCTATTGGGCAGCCCTGCCCCTCTACAAGGTGGAATCGCTCTGCTACGCTTACTATATCCCATACTATCTGCTCGGAGCTTGGTTCGCACTCATGGCAGCGTCGTATGGATGGCAGCCAAAGCCCACGAAGAAAGAGTGGAAATACGTGGTTTGCCAACTATGCCAACTGGCGGTGCTCGCCATCGGCGTTTACGTAGGATGGTATAAAGACGACAACTTCCACAAAGAGTTAGAGATGCACGAATGCGCTACGGCGGGCGACTGGGAGGGAATACTACGAGTGGCTCGCGACGAAGTAGATGAACCAACGCGTTCGATGGTCGTCATGAAGAACTTAGCACTATTTCGGCTCGGACGACAAGGCGACGAGATGTATCGCTACATAAACGGTGCCAAGGAGCCAAACGCACCATTCATGGCCCGCATGACGCAGATTTGCGGACGGCTTCTCTATCTGAACTACGGAAAGGTGAACTTCTGCTATAGGTGGTGTTTGGAGGACGGTGTAGAGTTCGGATGGCGAGTGGAATATCTGAAATATATGACTTCGTGCGCCATACTGAACGGAGAATATAAGGTAGCCCGTAAGTATATCGACATATTGAAACACACCAAATATCACCGCACTTGGGCGGAGCAGCAAGAGCGTTTCCTCGCCAATCCTTCGCAAATAGCATCCGACGGATACTACGGCATGATTACGCACATGATGAAATATCCAGATATGCTCGACTCCGACAATACCCTCGTAGAGATGTATCTTCTTAATCAGTTGGCACGAACAGGGTCTGACGACCCAATTCTTCAGGAGGCAGCTCTGCTTGCCGCCCTGCAGATGAAAGACATAGCGATGTTTTGGCCACAGTTCAATCAGTATGCCATTCTCCACAGAGGAGAGCGAATGCCAATACACTATCAGGAGGCAGCCTATCTCTACGGACACCTGGAAAACAAGGTGGACATATCGAAGATGCCTTTCGACAAGCAGATAGCCGAAAACTACGCAGCCTTCATGCAGCTGGCACAGCAGTGCGCAGGAATGACCGAAGAGCAGATGAAGCCCGTCTTCTACCCACGGTTTGGCAACACGTTCTTCTACGACTACTTCCTCATTCGCGGGCAAAAGTCGTATTAACATAATTGCTTGAACAGCCCACCGTTAGGGCCGTCGAGTTTGAGTTTAACGTTTAAAGAAATTAGTTTAAAGTGAATAAGAGAGTGATTAAGGCGGTCGGAATGTTTTTCCTCGCTGCTGCTTTGATGGCATCGTGCGCAAAAGTGCAAGTGCCAACAGATTATAAAAAGAGCGACAAACTGCCGCGACTCTATCCCGACGTAACCGAGATAACCATACCCGTAAACATCTGCCCCATCTCGTTCGAGCTACGACAACCTGCCGACGAAGTGGTGTGCCGATACAAATACGAGGGACAAGAGATAGTCAGCGGGGGCGACATGCGACCCGACATCGACGAGTGGAAGCAGATTACGCAAGCCGCAAAGGGAAAGGCCATCACCGCCGAAGTGTATGCCAAGAACGGCGACGAGTGGACACTATACAAACCATTCTCCATCTACGTCTCCGAAGACAGCATCGACCCATATATCACCTACCGACTGATATCGCCTTCCTACGTAACATACGAAGAGCTCACCCTCAATCAGCGGTGCCTTGAAAACTACGACGAAAAGGTGCTCGTCGATAATATGCTATGCGGCACTGAGACCGACGGACAGTGCGTAAACTGCCATAACTCTCAGCTCGGTAATCCGGAGAGATTCCAATTCCATGCACGACAGAATCACGGTGGTACGCTGATAGCATACGACGGGAAACTGATGAAAGTCAATATGAAAAACGACTCAATACTATCGGCAGGTGTATATCCCGCATGGCATCCTACTCTGCCACTGATAGCATATTCAACCAACAAGACAGGCCAGAGCTTCCACACCCGCGACCTCAACAAGATAGAAGTGCTCGACTCGGAAAGCGACCTCATAGTCTTCGATGTGATGAACAACGAGGTAACTAACATAGAGAACGATACTACGGAGTTCGAGTGTTTCCCCTGTTGGAGTCCCGACGGACAGTGGCTCTATTATGGTAGCGCTCACTTCGAGTACTACGACACGATACCCAAAGATGCAGAGAGCATCAAGCGTGCTTACGAGATAAAGTACAACATCTATCGCAAGCCATTCGACCTAAAGACACACCAGTTCGGCGAGAAAGAGCTCGTGTTCGACGCTGTTTCGCTCGACAAGAGCGCCACGTTCCCGCGCATCTCTCCCGACGGTAAGTTCTTGTTGGTAGGAGTAGGCGGATGGGGATGCTTCCATATATGGCATCGCGACGCCGACCTTTGGCTGATGAACTTAGAGACAAAAGAGGTGGGACCGCTAAAGAAAGCAAACTCCGACAACGTGGAGAGTTTCCACGCATGGTCGAGCAACGGCAGATGGATAATCTTCTCATCGAGGCGCGACGACGGTGGTTTCACCCGTCCTTATATCGCACACATCGACAAAGACGGCAACGACACCAAGGCATTTGAACTGCCGACAGAAGACCCCGACTACCACAGACAGTCGATGAAAAGCTACAACGTTACCGAGTTCTTGCGCGCGCCTATCAACATCAAGCCGCAAACAATAGCAGACAAACTAAAGGAAGACGGACTTCCACCAGTGAAATACGTACAGAAACTTAAGTAAATGAAGACACAACTCACACTGTTCTGTTTGGCCGTTACCATAGGAACACAAGCGCAAGGAACGCTCGAAGACTACCGACGGGCATACTCGCTACAAGATAAGTTCGGTGCAAACAAAGTGATGCACTGGGCAAGAAACATACAGTGGAAAGACTCTTCCGCCGTATTCACTTACGAGACTGAAACCGAAAACGGGCGAATGCTCACCACATACAACGCCGAGACAAAAGAGAAAACACAAAAGGCCTACAAACAAGAGAAACCCAAACAAGACCCAGGTTCGCCCTTCCGTCAGCACGAACGACACTGGATGGAGATAGACGAAGAGACCGAGCAGCGCGTTTGCCCAAGTCCCGACGGCAAGTGGGAAGCGTGGATAGAGGGCTACAACCTAATACTGCACGAGAAAGGAAAGCCCTTCAGCCAGAAACGACAACTAAGCCAAGACGGAACCATCGGCGAATACTACTCGAACCAAATCTATTGGAGCCCCGACTGCCGACACCTGTTCGTATGCAAGAGAAAGCCCGTGGAGAAACGCTACGCATACTACGTAGAGTCGTCGCCAAAAGACCAACTGCAACCCATACTGCATAAGCAAGAGTATGCAAAGCCAGGCGACCAACTGCCCTATCATACCCCAGTGATGTTCAGCATAGACGGTAGTCGCCACGAAGGTTCCACCGAGCTGTGCAAAGAGCAGTACGACCTTAACAACTTCGAGTGGTCGGAAGACGGAAAGGAAATATTCTTCGACTTCAACGAGCGAGGCCACAAGCACTACCGCGTTCTTGCCATGAACGCAGAGAACGGAAGCGTCCGCACCGTGGTAGAAGAGCAGTCGAGCAAGTTTGTCAATTACTCCCGACAATATCGCCAGTTCCTCAATCACTCGAAACAGCTATTGTGGATGAGCGAGCGCGATAACTGGAACCATCTCTATCTCTACGACACCGAGAAGGCAAAAGTGCTTCGGCAAATCACTCGCGGCGAATGGTGCGTCAGACAGGTGCTGCGTGTTGACGAGGAAAAGAGCCTGATTTATTTCACTGCTTCGGGCGTTGACAAGGATTGCGACCCATACCTTATTAAATATTATAAGGTGGGGCTCGACGGAAAGAATATGGTGTGCCTCACTCCCGACGACGGCAACCACACGGCACTGTTCGACCGCCAATACCGCTACCTCGTGGATACATACTCGAAAGTGGATAAGGCTCCCGTAACACAACTGCGAAGCGCCGACGACGGAAAGCTGATAGAGACACTCGAATGTGCCGACATCAACAAGCTGACAGAGGCCGGATGGCGAGCTCCCGAAGTGTTCACGGCAAAAGGGCGCGACGGTAAAACCGATATGTGGGGCATAATACAAAGGCCTACGAACTACGACCCTAACAAGACATATCCAGTGATAGAATATATTTACGCAGGTCCTGGTGATGCATACACTCCCAAGAGTTTCATACCTTACAATTGGAACATGACCCCGTTGGCAGAGTTAGGATTCATCGTCGTTCAGCTCGACGCAATGGGCACATCGTGGCGAGGAAAACAGTTTGAGGAAACCTGCTATAAAAACCTGAAAGACGCAGGATTCCCCGACAGGAAGCTCTGGATAAAGGCTGCCTGCGATAAGTATCCACAGATGGATTCCACCAAAGTGGGAATCTTCGGAGCCTCTGCCGGAGGACAGGAATCCACCACGGCAGTGCTTCTCCACGGCGACTTCTACAAGGCAGCATACTCCAGTTGTGGATGCCACGACAACCGTATGGACAAAATATGGTGGAACGAACAATGGATGAGCTATCCCATAGACTCCAGCTACGTAGAGTGTTCCAACGTATATAACGCACCAAAGCTGCGCCGCCCGCTGATGCTCGTAGTAGGCGAACTCGACGACAACGTTGACCCGTCAAGCACGATGCAAGTGGCCGACGCACTGATAAAGGCAGGAAAAGACTTCGAGCTCGTAGTGCTGCCAGGCGTACACCATACCATGGGAGAAAGGTTCGGAGAGCACAAACGATTCGACTTCTTCGTGAAAAACCTACTCGGAGTGAACCCACCAAGTTGGGTGGAGCTCGAACAAACCCCTACCCCTTGACCGTTATCACAGTCGTAGTCAATCACTAAAGAAATAACAATCACGCGATAAAAAGATATTACTTAACATTAACAAACACAGCATTATGAAACCTACACTATTATTGCTCGCTGCTGGCATGGGAAGCCGCTACGGTGGCCTCAAGCAGCTCGATGGACTCGGACCCAACGGAGAAACCATCATGGATTACTCTATCTACGACGCAATCAAAGCCGGATTCGGAAAGATTGTCTTCGTCATTCGCAAAGACTTCGAGGAAGCATTCCGCGAGAAAGTACTCTCGAAATACGAGGGACACATCGAGGCAGACCTTTGTTTCCAAAGCATCGACGACCTGCCAGAGGGATTCTCAAAACCCGAAGGAAGAGAAAAACCGTGGGGAACAAACCACGCCGTCATGATGGCAAAGAACATCATACACGAGCCATTCTGCGTAATCAACTGCGACGACTTCTACAATCGCGATGCTTTCATGGTAATAGGAAAGTTCCTCAGCGAGCTTCCCGAAGGCTCTACCAATAGCTATGCAATGGTTGGTTTCCGCGTCGGTAACACATTGTCGGAGAACGGAACAGTGGCTCGCGGCATCTGCTCGAAAGACGACGCAGGCAATCTTACCACCGTCGTTGAGCGCACGGAAATTATGCGCGTAAACGGTCCTGTATGCTACAAAGACGAGGAAGGAAAATGGGTCGCAGTCGATGATAACACCCCAGTTTCAATGAATATGTGGGGATTCACTCCCGACTATTTCGAACACTCAGAGGCTTACTTCAAAGAGTTCCTCAGCGACCCGAAGAACATGACAAACCTCAAAGCCGAGTTCTTCATACCACTAATGGTCAACAAACTTATCGTCGAAGGCACATCAACAGTAAAGGTGCTCGACACTACCAGTAAGTGGTTTGGAGTAACATATCACGAAGACCGTCAGGCCACCGTAGAGCGAATACAGCAGCTCGTTGACGAGGGCGTCTATCCACAGAAGTTGTTCTAAAACAACGGAAAGGAAAGTTTTTCGGAACTTTATCGCAAAAAAATTTGGTTAATACCGAAAAAATAACTACCTTTGCAGCCGCAAATGCCGATATGGCTCAGTTGGTAGAGCGACGCATTCGTAATGCGTAGGTCCCCGGTTCGAGCCCGGGTATCGGCTCTGCATAAGGTGAAGAAATGGAGAAGTGCACTGTAACGGTGCACTTCTTTTGTTTTCCTAACACCCAGCCATCAGCGCCGGCATGTTCTATCATCATAAAGAAACCGTGAAAGCATAACCGCATAAAAAAATCACCAACATTGGCCCCTGACGGACTTTCCAATGTTGGTGATAAAAAAATTGATTGTCTCACGACAACCAATCTTTTTATTAACCTTAATAATCTAATACCATGAAAAACACGTTGCAAAGGTAATGCATTTATCGGTACAATCCAAATGTTTTGCCAATAAAATGCATCTTTTTCAATGTTTTTAATGTTTTATGGCTCAAATTTCACTGTCGTTAACTCTTTTCGGTATTTATAAGCGTCGTCGCCCTCCAATCGGAAAGTCTCCACGGTAATCTCGTTCCCCTCTTTCGGAAGCGAGACCGCGATGAACTCACCATTCGCTTTCTTCGGCAATGCGATATGCTTCTCAAGCGACTGCGGCTGCCAGCTCACAGGGTCGTAAGCCTGCAACGAGCTTTCGCGCACCGTGTCGCCGAACGTCTTAGATACACACAGCAACTGGCTCACGCTGTCGGCAGAAAGAGGGAAAAGCCGCATCTCGATGTAGCACCCCTCTCCTATCGTGATATGCAGGTAGTCGGCAGTGAGCGTGTCAAGCGTAATCTGGGTGCCAAAAGCATCCTTGACCCTCGCTTCCATCCTACTATCGAGGAAGTCAACACAGTCGAGACGATTGTTCTCCGTCATATATGGCAAAAAGTCCGACGGCATTTTCAAGAAACAATCACGCATGGAAACCTGCCCATAACTCAATAAGAATGAGCATAATAACACAGTGGTGATAATACCTCTTAAATATAACGATTTGCGTTTCATAATCGTTCCTCCAACATTTTAAGTTCAACAATATCACGGCTTTCGTCGGTAACTCTATAACGGTTGTCTGCCCTACGACCAACTATCCACACGATATTTCCGTCGGCATCTTCAACCACCAACTGACGCCGCTTTGCTATTACGTTAACCTTTTGGTCAGTAAGGAAATCGCTGACAAGCCTATGCCCGTTCATCCCGAAAGGAACGAATCTGTCGCCCTCTGACGTCGGTCGAATGGTGAGCGGGAAACGAAGACGGTTCATGTCAACCATTATTTCGTTTTTCGACTTCAACGGAAACGAAATCTCATCCTTAGAAGCCTGCTTCATCGAAACAACCATTGAATCGGATATTCTATAACGACCAAGCTCTGGCATTCTCATCTGGCGAATGGGGACTTCACGATTGTAAAAAACTATCATTCCCCTATCAACGGTCATCTCATGAGTATCTGAATAAAACACTTTGCCAGTAACATTCTCCCTGATAGCGTCGTAAACATCAGCCGTTTGCTTCGCTGAAAAACCACGACACGAAAGCAACGAATGCACCAGATGTTCAGGAGATGGCGACGAGAGAATGGTCTTGATGTCGTATGCCGCCTCGCTTCCTTCGCCTACATTGACACGAGCCTGCTTCAGCCAACGTTCGGTGGCCTCGTCTATCAAGGGCAACAGTCCTGCAACATAGTCGGCCAACTGTGCTATATGCTCGGTAGCAGAAGCATTCACTTGTTTAAGTAATGGAACAACATCAAGGCGCAACTTATTGCGTTTCACGTCGTTTATCAAGTTTGTGCTATCCGTTACAAATGGCTGATTCTCGTCTGAAAGATAATCTTCTATCTCTTTTCTGCTCATACACAGCAGTGGACGAACCAAACGAACAGCACCATTTTTGCCCATTTCATCGGAAAGAGCTCTCGACGGAACCATCCCTTTCATTCCTTGTAATCCAGTGCCACGCAATAAGTTAAGTAGTACTGTTTCAACCTGGTCGTCGAGATGATGTGCCACGCATACGGCATCGGCACCGATGTCTCGCGACAACTGTGCGAAATAAGAATAACGCAGTTGACGCGCAGCCATCTCTATGCTTACTTGATGCAAGTCGGCATAAGACATTGTATCGAAGTGGATTATATGGAACGGAACGCCTAACTTATCGCATAACTCTTTCGAGAATTCTTCGTCGCGATTACTCTCTTCTCCCCTTAAATGGAAGTTGCAATGTGCGGCTTCAACGTCGTAACCAAGTTGACAAAGTGATAACAGTAGTGCCGTACTGTCGGCACCGCCACTTAGAGCCACGATGTGTTTGCCATCCTTCTTCAACAGGGAATGACGGTCGATGTAGTGCTGAAGTCGCGAAAGAAAATCCATGTTATTCTACGTAGAGCACGAGTCCCTTCAGATACTCACCCTCTGGATGATAAATGTTTACAGGATGGTCTGCTGGTTGATGTAGTTGATGCAGTATTCTGACTTCACGCTTGGCAAGCGCTGCCGCAGTGAAAACGGCATTACGAAAGTGCTCTTTCGTTACCACTTGCGAGCAAGAAAAAGTAAATATAATTCCACCTGGTTCAATCTTTTCCAGAGCCTTTTGATTGAGACGTGTGTACCCTTTTAAGGCGTTGTGGAGAGCACCGCGATGCTTTGCGAAGGCTGGTGGGTCGAGTATGATGAGATTATAGTTGTGTCCCGCTGTTTCGAGGAACTTGAATGCGTCTTCGCAATATGCCTCGTGCCTGTCGTCGGAAGGAAAATTCAGCTCCACGTTCTTTCGTGTCAGTTCTATTGCTTTTGCCGAACTATCAACGGAATGCACTTGCAGCGCTCCGCCTCTCATGGCATAGAACGAGAATCCTCCCGTGTAGCAGAACATATTGAGAACGTTGCGGCCTTTGGAGTATTTTTCGAGGAGACTACGGTTTTCGCGCTGGTCAACGAAGAAGCCCGTCTTCTGTCCCTTCAACCAATCTACGTGGAAAAGCAAACCGTTCTCCATCGCAACCGTATCGTTGCTTCCGCCAACCAAGAACTCGTTTTCTTGCCCAAGCTCGGCCTTATATGGCAACGTTGTCTCGCTTTTGTAGAACACATTTTCTATACGGCCATCCATCACTTCCATAAGAGCCTCGGAAATTAGCAGTCGCGAACGATGAATGCCGACGCTATGTGCTTGCATTACAGCCGTTTTCCCATACACATCGACTACGAGTCCCGGCAACATATCTCCCTCTCCGTGAACCAATCGGTAGGTGTTGTTGTTGGGATTGTCGGCAAGCTGAAGCGTCTTTCTAAGGGTTAAGGCAGAGCTGAGGCGTCGCTTGTAGAACTCCTTGTCGAGAGGAATGTCGGTGAACGACATCACCCTGACGGCGATGCTTCCCACCTGCCAATGTCCCGTTGCGAGGAACGTTCCGTCGGATGAAACCACCTTCACCACGTCGCCTTCTTCGAGCCCTTCTGGTGTCTTTGCGATAGCACCAGAAAATATCCACGGGTGAAATCGCCTAAGACTCTCCTGCTTGCCCTGTTTCAGTTGTATCGTCTTGTTCATTTTCCTGTGTTACAATTAGTTGGTAGTCTCCCGTTTGTTCCAGACGAATCAGCTCGTCGTAAAGCATTATGCAGCTCCACGCGTCGATTGCCGCGTATTGTTTCTGCTTCTCGGTGAGGATGTCGGCCTCCCAGTTTGTCAGCCTCTGCCTTTTGCTTATCCGTTGTCCGAAGAAATTGGCATAGAGCTTCTGAAGACTTTTGTCCTTCACTCCAATCTCGCACACTCGGTCTTGCAGGTCGATGAAATTGCCTGGCTGAAAGTCTGTTATCTGGTGTAGAGAGTGTATGTCGTCGTGCAGCGAGAGGCCTATTTTGGGCACGTTTACGTCTTCGAGGAGTCTCTTTATGTCGGGAGTAATGCCTGTGTGATTTATTCTGAAGAGGAAGCAACGGTCGCGCGAGGCTACTTGCAAGAGCGAAACATGATAGATGGTTCCTCGACGAAACGATGGTCGCGTCTCGGTATCCACCCCCAAGATGTCTTGCGCGAGCAGGTAATCGACGGCTTTTCTTGCTTCAAATTCTGAGACGATGACATTTATTGGTCCATCGAAAACGACGTTCGGCATTTTCTGCACCAACTCTTTGTCTATCTTGTCGTATATGGTTTTCAATGTTCGATAGGTTTTATTTCCCTCCAAATCTTATCGTCGGGAAGAGGAGCTTCGAGGGATATAAGTTGTTTAGAGACGGGATGAACGAAGCTCATATATCTGGAAATGAGCGATATGCTTCCGTCTGGCAGGCTTCTTTTTGCACCGTACTTGAGGTCGCCCCTTATTGGGCATCCGATGCTCGACAGTTGGCATCTTATCTGATGATGACGCCCCGTGTGCAGCTCTACCTCTACGAGCCAATATCGTTCTGTCCGTCCTATTAGTTTATATGAGAGGTGCGCCTCTTTCGCGCCTGCTCGTTCAGTTGTTGAAACGTATGATTTGTTTTGCTTTTCGTTGCGAATGAGCCAATTCCTCAGTTCGCCGGAGTCTTCTGGTGGTCGCTGTTCTACGAGAGCCCAATAGCGCTTTTCCACTTTTCCCGTGCGGAACATATCGTTGAGTCTCGACAGTGCCTTTGAAGTCTTAGCGAAGAGAACAAGTCCGCTCACAGGCCTATCAAGACGATGAACCACGCCAAGAAACACGTTTCCCGGCTTGTGGTGCATCTCCTTGATGTATCGTTTCACGGTTTCGGCAAGCGGTTCGTCTCCGGTTTTGTCGCCTTGGACTATCTCGCCGCTTCGCTTTGAAACGACAATGATGTGATTGTCTTCGTAGATTGGCTCCACGACAGCGGATATTACATATTCATACCGCCATCCACCTGTATCACTTGGCCGCTGACATACGACGATAGGTCGGATGCGAGGAACGTTGCTACGTTGGCGATGTCTTCCACTTGGCCTGCTCGACGCAACGGTATGTTCTTTATCCAAGCCTGACGAATGTCGTCTGGCAGTTGCTGCGTCATGGCGGTGTCGATGAATCCCGGTGCGATGGCGTTGGCACGTATTCCTCGGCTGCCTATCTCCTGCGCGATGCTCTTTGCAAGTGCTATCAGTCCGGCTTTCGAGGCAGCATAGTTGCACTGTCCGGCGTTTCCGTGAACACCTACCACCGACGACATATTGATGATGGAGCCCGACTTTTGGCGCATCATTATCGGAGTGCAGGCGTGAATGAAGTTGAAAGCCGACTTCAGGTTTACTGCGATGACGGCGTCCCACTGCTGCTCGCTCATGCGCATCATCAGTCCGTCCTTGGTTATTCCAGCGTTGTTTACGAGAATATCAATGGCTCCGAACTCCTCTTTAATCTGGTTGACCACTTGCTCTGTCTGTGCGAAGTCGGCGGCATTGCTTGCGTAGCCTTTCGCCTTAACGCCCTTTGCCTCAATCTCTTTCTGGGTTGCCAGTCCGTTTTCGTCGATGGCGAGGTCGGTGAACGCGATGTTGGCACCTTCTTCTGCAAACTTCAAAGCGATGGCCTTACCGATGCCACGTGCAGCGCCTGTTATCAGGGCTGTCTTTCCTTCTAATAATCCCATGTTTTCTTTATCGTTTTAAATATAAGTGTTTTCAATGAATTTATCGCCTTATGAGGCTTTTGCCCAAGGCACCATACACCACTTTCTCCACTTGCGGACGACTCGACTCCTCGGTCATTCCGCGCCCTAAACGGCCATAGATGTATGGCACCTCAAGGCCTTTTATACAATAGTGGGTGATGTCGGCCACGAGGTCAACGTTCTCAATGTCGAACTCGCCGTCCTCCTTTCCTTCCTGATACACCTTTCGGAATATCTCCAGTTCGTCTTCATCGAAGTTCTTGCGCACTTTCTCCACCATCCAAATGTTCCTGAAGAACTCGGCTCGGAGGTTTCCGTTTCTTACCACGGTCTCCTTTATCATGTTAAGGTGGGTGTAGATTAGCTCTATCACCTTGTCTTGCGGTCGCATCTTCTTTGCGGCCACTTCGTCGAGCTTGTCTGACAGTCGTTCAAGCTCCGACTCGATGACGGCGAAGTAGATGTCTTCCTTGCTTTTGAAATACGTGTAGAGCGTCCGTCGCCCTTTTCCCGAAGCAACGGCGATGTCGTTCATCGTTGTCTTCTCTATTCCGTTCTTGGCGAACAGTTGTCTTGCAACATCCACCAGCGTTTGACGCGTCTTCGATATAGACATAATATTGCACATTCTGTTTTACGTGTGCAAAAGTAATAAAAAAACGAGACTTGAACAAACATTTTCTGAAAAAAGTTTGGTGAAATGATAAAAAAGCAGTACCTTTGCACCCGAAATAAGGAAATATCGCGGAGTGGAGCAGTTGGTAGCTCGCCAGGCTCATAACCTGGAGGTCGCATGTTCGAGTCCTGCCTCCGCAACTAACGAGCGAAGCGTATCATTGGAAAATGATGCGCTTCTTTCTTTTATATCCTACGAACTTGGGAATACAAAAACAAAAAAGCCGCGCTTAGGAGTTACCCTTTGCGCGGCTCTCTGTTTGTCGCTTCTCGGCGTCAATCGTTCAGAGGCACAGCGTAGTATGCTTTCTTGCCTGTTGGATAGATGCCCTGGATGAAAAGCACCGGATTCTTGCTCGTGGAAGCACTCTTCACCAGTTTCTGCAGTTCGTCGATGGTGCGGACGGGCTCGTCGTTGACGCGCTGGATGATGAATCCCTTAGATATGCCGGCGTCCTTCATCTTGCCGCTGCTGACCTTGATTACTTCGAGGCCGTAGTTGATGTTCAGTTGCTCCTTCTTGTCGTTGGAGAGCTCGCGGAAGTTGGCTCCGAGCACGTCGAGGTCGGCGTCTTTTATCACCTTCGTGGTGCCCTGCTCGTTCTTCAGCGTTATCTTGGCGCTCTTCTGCTTCTTGTTGTGCAGCCATGTCAGCTCAACCTTGTCGCCCGGACGCTTCTTGTTGATAAGCTCGGTCAGCTCGGCGAAGCTCTTCACCTTCTTGCCGTCGATGTGGGTAATTACGTCGCCTGCCTCGATGCCTGCGTCGTAGGCTGCTCCGTCCTCGGAAACCTTGCCTACATAGACTCCTTCCATCGTGCCGAGGTCAACTTCCTTGCCCTGCTCCTTCTGGTTGTCGATATATGCGAGAGCGTCTTGGCCCTGTATGCCGATGTAGGCACGTTGCACTGTTCCGTACTGCTTCAGGTCGTCCACCACTTTGTTTACGAGCGTGGTAGGGATAGCAAATCCTATTCCGCTGTAGGCTCCCGTAGTAGAGAAGAGCATGGCGTTTATGCCCACAAGCTCTCCCGACGTATTGACCAGAGCACCACCGGAGTTGCCTTGGTTGATGGCAGCGTCAGTCTGAATGAATGCCTCCACGCCGTTGGCCCCCAATTGTCGAGCCTTTGCGCTAACGACACCAGCGGTTACGGTGTTGGTGAACTTGCTGTATGGGCTGCCTATTGCCAATACCCACTCGCCTATCTTCAGGTTGTCGGAGCTACCCATCTTGATTGCAGGCAGATTCTTCGCGTCAACCTTTATCAAGGCAAGGTCGGAAGCCTTGTCGGTTCCTATTATGCGAGCAGAGAACTCGCGGTTATCGTTGAGCGTTACGGTCAGTTCGTCGGCACCGTCCACCACGTGGCAGTTTGTCACGATATAACCGTCAGAAGAAATTATGACTCCGCTACCGGCAGCCTCCTTCTTAGGCGTCTGCACTTGGCGCTTGCGGCTACCGTTGTTGCCTTGTCCTCGTCCGAAGAATCCGAACGGGTCGAAGAAGTCGCTGAACGGGTCTTCCTGCACCTCTACGGTCTGCACCTTGCTGTTCTGCAGAAACTTGATGTGAACCACCGTTGGCAGAGCCTTTTCTGCCGCGTAGGTGAGGTCAACCACTTGTCCCGGCGCAGCTGCAGCCACGGGTTGCGGCGAGGCAGCGTTAGCCGAACATGCACTGAAGGCGACAGTGCCCACGGTTAGGCAAAGGCCCATCGCCATTGTTCCAGAAAAATTCTTTAGTCTCATATTCTTTCTTTATTTAGATATTTCGATTTAGGCATTCCGATGCCCTTTGTTTAATTCGACTGCAAAGATACGGCAAAGGTTTAGTAAACTGTCAATTTGTCGCTTATTTTTGTCCTCTTTTAACAAACGCTTTTATGCCTTTAACGTCCGTTTATCGAAAGCCTATGTTTTGAAAATTTTATCAAACTGACATTCTGACACACGCCGGTTAAGACGGTGGTAATGTCGGACTATCGTGGTGGAAACAAAAGAACATCGTAGTGGAAACAACGAACTGCCGAGGTGGAAACGACATACGAAAAGAGACCGTACTCCATGCGGCGGAATACGGTCTCGATATTTAGGTGTCAATAATCTAAGCGAATGGGCTTACGGATTACTCGCCCTGCTCCATCTGAGCCTTCAGCTTAGCCAGAGCGTCGAGGTCGCCGAGCGTGGTCGAAGCGGGCTGATTGTCTATCTTCGGCGTTGCGTCGGCCTTAGGAGCACGAGTCTTGCGTGCAGCCTGACGAGCCTCTTCGCGCTTCGGATCCTCGAAGGTGCGACTGTGAGAGAGAATGATTCGCTTGGAATCCTTGTTGAACTCTATCACCTTGAACGGCAGTTCCTCACCCTGCTGGGCTTGGCTGCCATCCTCCTTGACGAGATGCTTCGGAGTGGCAAATCCCTCAACGCCCTTGTCGAGCTGTATCACTGCGCCCTTGTCGAGCAGCTCGGTGATCTTGCCCTGATGGATGCTGCCTACGGTGAAGATGGTCTCGAAGACGTCCCACGGATTCTCCTCAAGCTGCTTGTGGCCAAGCGACAGACGGCGGTTCTCCTTGTCGATGTCGAGCACTATCACGTCGATAGGCTCGCCCACCTTGGTGAACTCCGACGGGTGCTTTACCTTCTTAGTCCAAGAGAGGTCGCTGATGTGAATCAGTCCGTCAACACCTTCCTCAAGCTCTACGAACACTCCAAAGTTGGTGAAGTTGCGAACCCTTGCGGTGTGCTTCGAGCCTACGGGATACTTCACTTCGATGGTCTCCCACGGGTCTTCCTTGAGTTGCTTTATGCCGAGGCTCATCTTGCGCTCGTCGCGGTCGAGGGTCAGTATCACTGCCTCTACCTCGTCGCCCACCTTCAGGAAGTCTTGAGCAGAGCGCAGGTGCTGGCTCCACGACATCTCGCTGACGTGGATGAGTCCTTCTACTCCTGGCTGAATCTCCACGAAAGCACCATAGTCGGCGATTACGACTACCTTGCCCTTCACCTTGTCTCCCACCTTGAGGTTGGGGTCGAGAGAATCCCATGGGTGCGGCGATAGTTGCTTCAGTCCGAGTGCTATGCGGCGCTTCTCGTCGTCGAAGTCGAGGATTACCACGTTGATCTTCTGGTCGAGAGAAACGACATCGTTAGGATCGTTAACGCGGCCCCAGGACAGGTCGGTGATATGGATGAGTCCGTCCACGCCGCCGAGGTCTACGAATACACCGTAAGAAGTGATATTCTTGACAGTACCTTCGAGAACCTGGCCCTTCTCCAGCTTGCCGATGATTTCTTTCTTCTGCTGCTCGAGTTCTGCCTCGATAAGCGCCTTGTGCGATACTACGACATTCTTGAATTCCTGGTTGATCTTTACGATCTTGAATTCCATTGTCTTTCCTACGAAGATATCGTAGTCGCGTATGGGGTGAACGTCGATCTGGCTTCCGGGGAGGAATGCTTCGATGCCGAATACGTCAACGATCATACCGCCCTTGGTACGACATTTGATATAACCCTGTACGATCTCGTCATTGTCAAGAGCTGCGTTAACACGCTCCCAGCTCTTGCTCATGCGTGCTTTCTTGTGAGAAAGTACCAGCTGGCCTTTCTTGTCCTCGAGGTTCTCGACGTAAACTTCTACTACGTCGCCCACCTTAAGGTCGGGGTTGTAACGGAATTCGCTTGCGGGAATTACTCCGTCGCTCTTGTAACCGATGTTTACGATTACTTCTTTCTTGTCGACGAAAATCACTTTTCCGTCTACCACCTGATGCTCGCTCACCTTGTTGAGGGTTGAGTCGTAAGCCTTTTCCTGATCTTCATGACTTACGTTGGTAAGTGCTGCGCCGCTTTCGAATGATTCCCAATCGAAGTCGGCAACCGGGTTTACGTTCTTTGTTAATTCTGACATAATTTAAATTTTGTTTTTAATTAATAAAGTTAGACATTATGTTAATTGTCTGAAAATCGGCTGCAAAGGTACAAATAAATCCTTAAATATTAGAAGAATAGGGTAATCATTTATATTTTTTTAACTGCCTTTACGGCAAATCCGGATCGATGGACTCGTCCGGATTGCTAACTCTTTTTCATACAGATATTTTTATGGTTTTCAGAGTGATTGTCGCGATGATGTTTATTAGTATTATTGTCAGTAATTTCTCATATTGTTGATTGTCTATTCGTCGGTTTCTTCAGAGTCTGTCTTCTTGGTTTTCTTTTTTCTTTTCCACTTAAACAGATCTCCGAATTTTGTAAAGTCTTTCTTTACGATGAGACCTACTCCCTGAGTGTTTAGCGACGACTTGGTGAAATATCTGTCGTTTGGCTGGTTATACACTTTCACGGCGAGCGATCCTCCCGGTGTGAGCAGGTATCTGATGTCGAAGTC
>Ga0181612_171686_pt1 | contig 43613 bp, 20 predicted proteins | sample HoacroProtozoa21_FD_119630 | JGI IMG/M metagenome (GOLD analysis project Ga0181612, IMG submission 119630) | Hoatzin crop microbial communities from Cojedes, Venezuel. Combined Assembly of Gp0051906, Gp0051904, Gp0051908
AGGGAGGTTGTGGAGTCTCCTTCTCTGGAGATATTCAAGACCCGCCTGGATAAGGTCCTGTGCAGCCTGCTGTAGGTGACCCTGCTGCAGCAGGAGGGTTGGACTAGATGACCCACAGAGGTCCCTTCCAACCCCTACTATTCTGTGATTCTGTGAAAAGGGACCATAACCTGCAGCTACCAGCATGTATTTTCTGAAGTGATGGATCATCTTTTGCCAGATACTGATGGGTTAATAACTGTGTCCTGGAAAGGGATAAATCCAAAAACGTTCTTCAATGCATATCTGGGGCTATTCCCCTTTTTCTCTCTGTCACTCTCCACTTGCATACAGCAGATGCTTTGCTTTATATGTAAGACTGGTAAATGTGAAGCAGAGACTTGGCTCTGTTCAGTGGAGGGATGAACTAAACAGTCTCTTGAGTCCCTTCTTGTCCTATTTTTGGTGATTTTGCTGTTGCGATCAGGATGCTGGTAGGGTATGAAGTGGAGAGAAATGGTATTTTATCACTAAGCAGTGCTGTGGTGACTTGGTGTTGAGCCTGGAACAATACAATGGAAAAATGCTAGCCTGGCTGTTAGAGTTTTATGGTAAAATTAATGATTATTGAAGTACAGGCACCATGCTTTAGACAGCTATGCAAGTTACTTTTTGGGAAGAAAATGTGTTTATAATTTATAGTCAACATTTCAGTTAGAAATGTGGACTTCATTTTTTTAAACTCTCATAACCTCTAGCTCATGAGTACTCCAATTTACAAATCAGATTTTCTCCCCCTTTGCTTTTCCTTGTGTTTTCCCCTTCCTTCTAAAGGGGAGGCTGAAGGGATGGCTTCAGCAATCTGAATAATCCTACCCCACCTTGGATGCAAATACTTCTTTTCTGAAAATGCAATGCGCTTGTTAAGCTCCTGCTCAGACTTGCTCTTCCATCTTCATATCCTCATGCTGTGTCTTCACGGATAATAAAAACATGCAGAATCAGGTCCTTCTCAAAGTGTGTTGTGAATTACTAAGCTGCTAATTGCAGCACGTGTGGGATTATGGGGTGGCTGGTGCTTGCTAGCAGCATTTAAAGAAATCTATTGTATGGTACTGGCATCCCAGTCTTTTCCAGTGCTTCTGTGTAGCTGAACGTGCTCAGATGAGTTAGTTGTTAGTATATCCAGTCTTCAGTCTTGCATATGGTCAGACTGAGGTGTGACTCTGCATTGTTGCTAGCTGGATGGTGCTGCCAAAGCTTGCAGTTGTGAGCTCCATGGGAGCAGGACTTCACAGCTGAGAGCTCAGCCAAGGAGTGAAGGTTACATAGCCAAAACTGCAGAAATAAAAATGAGTTTGAACTGAACTGTGAGGAGCTTGAAAATGGAAATCTGAAAAAGGTGAGGTTTCAGATGCTGAACATGAAAATATTCCTGTAAAACTGACCTAGCAACAAATGAGAAGCTGTATACAAATTCACCTGCTCTGGACACTATAAAGGAACTTTTGGGTTAAATAAGACATTAAAAATATTTCCTCCATGTCATAGAAACTGTTCTTGTAAAGATAATCTGCAAAAATATTTTGAAATGTTTTTAGTAAGACGTTAGGACAGAGTCTAAAGATTTTTTTTTTTTTTTTTTTTTTTTTAGAGTACTCCTCTATGGTTTACATTTTGTACTTGGCTGTTTTGTATGGTTGCTATTTATAGTTGTGATAGAGTGTATATCTAATCTGGGTGTTAATTCCATAGGATATTGGGGGATTAGCAACACATGGATGTATGGCACAAATGGGGTCACACTTCCTGATGGACCGTGTAGTATGTCAGTAGTAACAACAAAGCATGAGAGGAGTGGATTCTTTGGGACCTCTGGGAAAGCATTACACCATTCTGTTTTCTTCTTTATACTGTGTGTATTGCACTCGTTTAATTCTCTCCTTGAAAACCTCCTGTATAAAGCTTTTGTTAAATTCTAAAAGTTGAAGAACAAGAAGAAGATTGAAGTGCTTTGTGTATATATGTATGTTTTCACAACTGATCTTGCAGATCTGTGTGGGGAGGGATGGTGGTGATTGTCTTTTGTTGTGGAAAGAGATGAAACCTTGAGATTATTTTTGCTTTTTTTTTTTTGTTGTTGTTGTTTGTTTGGTTGGTTTTTTCCTTTTCTTTGTTATTGTACAAAGTGGAGTGCAGCCCAGAATGGTGCTGCGGTCTCCCTGGCAAGTGGTACTGCCTTAACCAGAGCATATTCCCATCTGTAGTCTGTCCTTTGACTTTGTATCAGACCCTCAGCAAAACCTGTGGAAATTTGCAACTTAGTGCTCTGTAGGTTCAGAAACTAAGCTACTTGGTTTCTCTCATGTATAAATACAGTGATGTGGTATTTCCCTTTCTAACTATACAGAGGAAGAATGTTTTAAACTAAACAAACCCATTTTCGTTAAAATGCTCAGTCTTTCATTTAAATGTCATGAAAACATGTCCGTATTTGGGGCTGATCCTCTGTCCCTTACGTAATTCAGGCAGTGTTTTACACAAGTGAGATCTGACCCACAGATTCTTTAAGTCTGTCAGACTTAGGGGGTAGCTTCAGCTATTTTTTCTTGAGAAGCTTTAGGCTGCAAAAGGAAAGCAGCTGAAGAAGAAGAAGTGATGGCAGAGAAGCTGGGACCTTATCTTGTGATGCCCTAAACAAAGGACGTTTTGGTATTCTGGCATCTACAGTTACCTGCATCGTGATGAAGCCAGTGAAGTTTGGCAGGAACCCCTATCAGAAATCTAGTGTAACCTGCCAGATAAGCAGTGTCCAAAAAAAAGTTGGACATGGACTCGCTGGAGCGTTGACCTGTACGTCAGGGGCTTTAGGAAGCATCCAACTTCAGTGCAGGTGCTGAGTAGTTGCTTTCCACATGCTAATAGTGGCTTGTGACTGTATGTGAGAATTTCTACTGCTCTGCTGAGTAGCTGAAGCAAAATATGGTGCCTGAGGCATAACCTTTTCTTGTTCAGAATGTCTTTGTGTGTTTTTATTGCATTTTCATATAAGCCTTAAAAGCTATTTTTGTTTCTTGTTTGATTTAAGGCAGTCCTCTTCACTCCTGAAGGAAGAAATCCAGGTGAAGAAAAACCATGCCTTTGTTTAGTAAATCACACAAAAATCCTGCTGAGATTGTGAAAATTCTGAAAGAAAATATGGCCATATTGGAAAAACAAGAAAAAAAGACAGACAAGGTATGAGGTAATGTTGTAGAAGACCAATAAGTCTTTTATGCTGGGGAAGAAACAGAATAAAGGGAGTAAAAGTGTGTTTGCTCACTGCCATGAATCTGCAAGTGCTTGCACATGTAAGTAGCTTTGTGTTTGAACAGTTCTGAAATCAGGGGGCTTTTGCATAAGTGAAGTACAACAGATCTGGGGGTCAGACAGAAAATGTTGAGATCCAGGAGCCTCAGCCAAAAGAAAAGCGTGATCACAGCTAACAAAACAGCTTGGAAGGCTATTTGAAAACTATTATACCATTAATTGGTTTAGCAGGATAACAAACGAGACTGCAAATTAATGTGTAGGTACCCACAGAGTAAAACTTACTTCTGCTGAACATTGTTTGCACAGACCAGCAAACCTGTATGTATTCAGATGTATAAAAGGAGATCCACTCTATCAATCCTTTCCAATCTTCTGGGTGCTAGAGCTTCCTAAATGAGCTGTGCTACTCATATTCCAATTATGTTGCTAGGTTTTTGCTAATGCTGTTGCTCTCCTCTAACTCTGTGATACAGACCTGAGTTACTTCTGCCACTCCTCCACTAACCGGTTGAGAAGATGCACCCCAGCATACAAAATGCTCCCAGTTGGAAATTCGTGCTTCCATAACAGCAAATAATATTTTTTTTTGCATCTGAGACTCTGGCCCTTTATATTATTGCTCTAGTAGAAGTATAGAACTTCAATTAACAACAAACTTTAAAAACTGAAAGTCAGTGGAAACAGAAATAGCTGATAAGTGACATTAACTCAGTTTTTGTGCAGCTGATGTTTTGTGTGTGCATGTTGCGCTTCCCCCACCTTGTGCAGAAGTCTGTATTAGAACGAACCCAGCCCAAAAGGTAAGCACGGAGCCCTTCGTGCCCGTAGTGAAACTGTCTTGAAGCTTTGGTTCAAAGCAAGTAGCTCAGATGGTGTTAATTATGTAAGATCAGTCACAAGCATTTCAGGGAGGCCTCTGGTATTTGATGTCTCATGCTGAAATACCTTCAGTTAACTGAGAAGTACTGAGAGAATTTGACTCTGAACTAAAACTTAAAATAAGTGACTAAATAAGCCAACATAGTCTGCCCTCCCCTGCTGAATTCATCCTTAGGAGCCTGATTAAAGAAGACGTTCAAAGCAGAAGCTCTAGACTCGGGTTTCTCTTCGATTTGCTTTGCAGAATGACTCTTCTGGGTTGTGGTTTTGAGGATTTTTGGCTTTGAGCTGTTTGTTTATTTGGGTGTCAGTGACAAAGGAGGAAAAATTCAGACTTCTTAGAAAATTGAGAACTCGATGTAAATTTTTCATAAAAGTCAGAGCAGCTGTTGCATGTTTTCCTCACAAAGCAAAAGATACAGGAGCTTTTCCCTGGTGTATTAGGGTGGCAACAGCTCACAAATTCAAGGACGGTACTTGTTTTACAACAGGAGGTCGTTTTTCAGTATTTTCTGCTGTACTTTATCGCTGTGGGATGGAAGCTCTTTCTGGGGTGAATGTGGGTGATTGGGGGAGGGGAGTGGGGACAAGGCATTTGCTTCAGCAGCAAGGCAGAAAGTGAAGAAAACAGCCTTCTTTTGGATGGTATTTACACATATGCTTTATGTGACTTGTTGACTCAGGACTTTGCGCCGCCATGTAGAGGAAGCACACAGGGCCTCTCTCCCGTCAGAAGGGAAGATGTGAGACTCCTTAGTAATGCTACCTTTTATCTAAAGTGTTGCACTGAGCTGTCCTGAAATAAATACCTATTAAAGGAAATTGCCGGATTCATTCTCCTCAGTTTAGGGGAGTAAATCATAAGGAATATGTTTAGTACTGTGACAACAATAAGCTTTAAAAAATGACAGGAAACATAACTCTTGCCAAAACAATCACCCCATCACATCTCTTAGTATCCATACAGTTTGCGGGCTCAGTAAAACCATTTTTGAGTGCTGTTTGCATTTTGAATTAGAGACGAAAAGATGATGGGGAGACTTCCAATGGCATGCAGGTTTTCAAAATTTACTCACTTAGTAGACTCTTCTAGTGAATAACATCTTGTCTTTTCATGAATGTGATTGTAGAAATTTAACTGAAAACAAAAGCAAAGGAAAACAGAGCACAGTGATGCACTTTGTGCTCTTCAAAACCTGACAAGGTTTTGAAATTTTCCTCCAATTTGATTTCCAAAGGGAGATTAAATGTGTCAAACTTTCATGAAAGGGCCCAGAGGTCTGGCTCCTGGAAGAGCCACAGATCCTGAATATCCCAGAGCTCCTTTCGGATCCTGTGGGCCTGTGAACGCGGAAGTTTGGGAATCAAGGCTCTCCGATTTTTGAGATTTCTGGCTGCTTGTCATCTTCCATGTGGACTGGGGAGGTGCTGTTTTGCCTCACCATAAAACCAAGGTTCCCAGGACTTCCAGAGTATGGCTCCACAGCATCCTTGATTTTGCTCACATGCAGAATAGCTTCCAACTAGGACTTGCCTCAGATGTTTAAACAAGAAGATTTATCCGGTGACAATTGAGCTGTTACTGTAGCACAGCCAGTGTGGTGTGTGGGCTGAGACAGCTAAAAGCTGCTAATACAGCCGGAATTGGCAGAGAAGTGTGGCAAAGCCTAAATTAACCGCAAGGCTAGCAGAGAACCTCCTCGTTTCCTTTCCCAGTTGAGAAATTCTAAGTACGAGGTGAAGATGCCCTGGGCAGCTTGGGGGGGTGTGAGGTCACACAGGGAGAGGCTTGATGCTTCTAATAAGACTTTGTGCAACTTCCTCCAGAAACCATCTGTGCCTCAGAGGGTCTGTTTTTAAACAATGCAGAAATGATCATTCCTACCTCGCTATGCAGTGCCCACATAGAGGGAGGTTTACAGCAGATCAGTTAAGGCTTTCTGAGTAATGGGAAGAGCAGGGAGGACACAACTTGATAGATAGGATGCAGAGAAGCCACTTGTAAGTATAAAGGCAATTATACATCTTTTCCGAGACACATTTCCATGTACACACATAATATACAGAAGTTTGCACTCTTTCTTAATGATGCTTTTTGTTAGTCGGATAATAGCCCCCATTCAGACTTTGACTGAACTCTGTTGGCTGTACTGGCATCTGTCGTCTTAGATAAGGATTGAATTTGACCTAGTTCCTCCATGTGTCTTTTTTTTTAAAAACCTATTAAGGTGTGCAGTGTTGCCATAATGCTTTTAAAACAGTCTCAACTGAAAAATAGGCTAAGTTTGAATGTTTGGTTGTCACTTGTATTTTGTGGGTAGGGTTTTTTGTTTGCTTGCTTGCATGGATGTGTGTGGGCTTAAAGCTTTGCGTTTTCTCAGCTATGTGCTGGTGGGTTTGATAGACCACAGGTTGAGAAGTGCCACCACACATGGCTTCTCTTCCTCTGAAGTGCTCTTTCTAATACCTTCTTTTAAATTTTTTTTAAAATAACATCTATTTTAAAGAAGGTATTGCAGCACTGGCAAATCAAATGTAACAACAGGGGGCTTAAGTAAGGTAAGACAGAGCTGGAAAAGTGGACTAAAGCCTTCTCTATCAAGCATCCTCCTCTCTTCCAACATCTGAAATAAATAAGGTGTTCTTGTTACATGTACAATTGCTGACAATGCTGTTCAGGCTTTGATGCAGTGAAGAGCAATTCATAGAATCATATAATTAGTTACTTTTTATTACAGAATTCTATAAATGCCATAAAAAGTTAATCTTGGTTGTGTAGAACCAAACTGTGCTTGGACTGAACAAGAAATACCCATTCCGGAATTAACTAGAAAAGCGGGGAAGTATTTAAATGCCTAGGAAATGAAGCCTTCAGAACTTAGGCTCCCTTCCTTCTTTCTGGCACGAGCTCCTGTAGTGTTTGGAGGATGTACATAAATGTGGAGCAAGAGAGGAGAAACCCTGATATCAGGTGAATGGATTTGTTGAACCTGAGGAAGAATGGGCAGCAAGTGACACGCTGGTCGTACTGCTCCATTTATTACTGATATACCACCATGTCTTTTGTTGATGGATGTTGTAAAAGAACATCAATAGAAAGGATACCTGACCTATCTCACAAGCAAATGGGGGTGACATCCCGACCTCTCCAAGTCTTGTTCAGCCTCCGAGCCTGGTCAGCACAAAGCAGCGCAGGTGGCATTCAGAATGTCACTGATGCATGTCTTTGAACACATCACCCTCTCGTTGCTAACCAAACACCTTGGGGTGTGGCACCCGTGACTCAGTGCCATCTTCGGTGCCTACAGGTTTGGTAACATTGTCTGAACTCGCCCTGCGGCAAAAGCCTTCAAAGTGTCACAGGCTTTTAATTTAGAATAGCAAAAGGATCTGGGGTCAGTTGAAACTTGGCCTAATTCCTTGCACTCGCCCTAGATGGGCTGAAAGATTTGCAGTTTCTGGCATAGCTGGTCCAAATCCATAGCTCGTTTTGTCGTGGAAGCTGAACCTGAGTGAGTTAGAGCTGGTTCAGGGTGCTGTGCTGAGCATTTTCCTGGCAGGCAGAACCACATGCTGCAGCGCTCTTAGTCAGTGTTCAGAAACATAGTGAAGCAAGATGTAAAATAACCTGATGTAAAATACATCTAACAAGACTGCTTGCTTGGGTGGATCACTGTAGTCTGGCCTCTGTTTCGTCTCCGTGTACTGTAACAAATTTGGTACTGTTCAGAAGGGTCAAGAGAGCAGCCTTTAAATAAAGCTACAGTAAAAAGACTTTAAGATTTCCAGAACAAATATTTATATGAATAAATCCTGCTTTTTTACGTAGCACCAGTGAAGCCATTATCAGCTCCTGTTCACCTTGCTCCCTCCTGTGCTGGTAAAGCAGCTGGGGACTGGTGTGTGAGAAGAGGTGCTTGAGGAGGACATGATGTGTATTTGCATGGGAGAATGGTTGCGTGACTACTGCAAGCGTGAATACCCATGGATGCGATTCTGCAGCTGCCAAAGTCAGTTGCAAGATTGCTTTCAACTTCATTGCTGCACACTGAAACCGAGCAAATGAGATAAGAAGAGCTTGGCTTCTAGCTCTGCATGTCCTGGGGTTTTGTGGAACGTTTCATGTTTCAGCTTCCCTGTTCTGCTAAGGCCTGTTACTGCTCTAGAAATGGGAGAAACTCCAGATACTATCAGGTGCTGGTGCCAGGAGTTTAAAACATGTCTCTTCTGGTTGCCTTTTATTTATTTTTTTTATTTTTAAGGACCTTACAACCTTTAGTTTTGTCTCAAGTGCAGGATTAACAGTGGGAAAGGAATTTATGTCCAGGTGGGACAAACCTGTCTTTTTCATCTAATCATACAACCTTTTAAAAGGGGTTTCCCTGTTGTGCCTGCTTGGCCAAATGGTCTTTGCCATCTTCCTTGAGTACTAGGCCGTAATATTTTGCTAAATGATAGAGTTCATGCCTCCTGATCCAAAATGTCCACAATTTATTCCTATATATCCTTTTAGCATGAAATTGTACCAAGAATAAGTCAGTTGGGATGATCCTGAAGCTGCGTCGACATTGGATTCAGACTCTGCTAATGGCTCGTATTGGGAGTCCTTAGAGTTGCATATAGATAGAGTTGCATTGGCACTGTTCTTTTAGGAGAAAAAATGGTTTGAATCACACACTGAGCATATTTTTAAACAAGACTGCAAGTTAAAACAAACAAAGCCAAGCCAAGGAGCTTTATGCCTTTGGTTATAATGTGTAGCGTGGAGTACTGGCAGTTCATTGAATCACACATTGGAGTATTTTGCGTCACGCTGGCAGGCATCTGTGTGTGTTACTGTCTGCTGCTGTGTAAGAGTGCAATAGGTTAGAAGAATATTTTGCCCTGGAAATATGCTAGGTACACAATCTGAAGCGGTATGATCCTATTTTCCATATGCTTAGGAACAATTGAGGGTTTTGTGATCGCTGTGCAGGTGCCAGATGTCAGGCATCCTGTATTTTTCTTATGTATATTTGGTATCTGAGTTTGGAAAGGTGGAAAAAGTTCATACAATCTGTTTTTTCTTCACTGTTATGGTTAGTCATAAATGTTATATCAAGTCCCCAGACGAATAAAAGTAAGAATAAGCCCTTCTGACCTGGAACATATGTACATAAGTGTGAAACCTCTAACCCGCCCGTGAAACAGAGAGAAAATAGAAACAACCCACTGAAAGCTATGGAAAGTTGCAGTTCAGGTGTAGGAGCTCAGACTGTTGGTTATTCAAGGCCAAACACTTTTCCCTTTATGGTTTGTGTAATCTTCCTTGGAGAGGAGTAAAAAGATGCCATGGATCTACACTATGTAACAGGAGATCCATCTCTCTCTCTCTTTGACAGGCATAGTAGGTCTGGATCACGAGCACTTACTACAACACTTTTAATGTGAATGTAAAATTGCCCAAAGTAGCTAAGGAGAGGGGAAGGGCAAGGTTAGTAACGAGGTAATTTTTATGAGCCAGTTGGAATAGCCAGAAATTTAAGTTTCTGAAGTTGGGGATTCTTGGTAAAGTATCTCTCTGTTGTGCTGTGGGTTTTTTAAAAAACTGCCTGTATGAAGTTTTGATTTCTGAAACAGAAGATCTAGTTTGTTTATTTTGCTATATTGCGTACAAGCAGTGTTGCATATAGAAGAGCTTAGCTTTTGAGTACGGAAAGTCCCAACTCATGTAAATATGGAAATAAAAATTCAGCTTTCTGCATGAAAGACCTTTGTTTTAGCCTTTGTGCTAAATCTCTCTGGAAGATTTTAGAAGAACAGAAAAAAATTAAGACTTGGAGGATTTGTTTGTAATCCCTTAATGAAAAAAACAGGAAACTCCTTATTGAACTGTCTTGTATAATTGAGGAATATAGAGAGAAATTTAACTATTTTGCAGCATTCCTTAAATAGTGCTAAATTACTGGCCTAAGAACATTGTTACGGACTTTCGCCCTCCTTTAAAGATCAGTCCCAAAAAATAGATAAAACTCAGAAATTGTCTTCTAGACCTGGCAAAGCAAGTTAAACTGAAGAACCCAGTATTACCACTGTGGGGAAGGAAGATTAACACTGGAGTACGGAAAGATTTCAATATAAGCATAGTAGTATTACCCATTCTGTAATAAAGACTGGACGTTTCCAGCAAAATCGTCTGGTCTTCACATGTGTTAGGCTGTGGATAGGAGAGTCTTGAGGTCTTTCAGGGAAGATTTTTTTTTTCCCCCCATATGGAATTTCAGGGAATTATTTCTTTGTACACTCCTTTCTTTGTGTTGCGATCCTGTTAAGTCAACAATGACAGGATTTGGATCTGTGACGAAAATAAGCTTGAGACAAGTATCTTCAACTCATAAAGTTTCCAACTCTTGTTTTTGAAGCTGTTGTTAGGTTTGCAAAGACACATTAATGCTGACAAAAAAACAACTTTATAAGCAGGGGAGGTTGAATACGTTTATAATTTAACTTAGAGAAGTTACATAGGCTTATCTATGTTGACAGTTTTCCAGCTCTAAGGCTATTGTACGTCATCTAGTCCAGTAGGGTTAGCAGAGTAATCCAAGGATTGTTAGATTTCAACATTTGCATAAAATGTTGTATTTCAAAATGGACCCAGAAAACCTCTTGTGGGTTGCTGGTCACTATAAACTATGCTCTGTGGATAAAGAGTTATTGCGTGTTGGAAAGAACTTGTTAATCCTGTGTTGGGTGAAAGTAGAGAAGAAATGGCCATCACTGAAAAAACTGCCTTCATTGCACAGGTCGGTACGGGTTGTGGTCTCCTTCACTCCCCTTACACAGCTATTGCAAATCAACCTTGTGCCTTATTTGTGGCTGACCCATGTACCCACCCGGAATTTTAGTGTTCTGTGGTGGAATCGGATCCTCCCGAGTTTGGATGTTGTGAACTGAGATGCCTGTAGACTAGAAACCTGTGAGCTGCTTTAGGAGGTCAAGATCCTGACATCTGTGCAGTGACAGCAACGCAAATGCTGAATTCATGTGTGTGCTGGGAATCACCTTGCCTTTCATTGTATGCTTTGTTGTCCCTGTCTGCAACTGTCCAAAGTTCAGCATATCCCGCTTTTGACATTTGTGTGTAATATATATAAGCTGTTCTGTTTAGGATTCCGTGTTTGGTTTTCTCCTCTCCCCCTTTTTTCCCCTCTGTTCACATCAGTTTGTCTAAATCTAGTGGCATAAATTCGGTCATGATGTGAAGGACTCGTACCTAGAGGGTAAAAGGAAAATCTGCTGGAAATAAGATCATGCTTAATTGCAAGAACGAGGCAAATGGCTTAAGTGCTTAGATATTTCATGGAACCTTTTCTTTTGCTTTATAACTTCTGAAGTGACAGTTGCAGCACTTTGCTATTGTTGCTGATGGAAAATAAAAAGTAGTGTGGAATTCATAGTAGACTTTGGAGTTTCTAGTAAATCTCTCTCTCTTTTGTCACTGAAACTCTGTTTGTGGCATCACTGGGGGGAGTGATGTCTTGCTGAGGTTTTTGTTGTTTTTTGCAAATATTCCTAAAGAGGGTCAGGATCAGTCTGGCTTCTTACGATAAGCTGTTCTGCAGCTGTGTTTCTGTTGTCTTGTATTTTCCATGTAGTCAAGTGAATGTATGTATTTGTCATTTGTTTTGGACAGATCTTGGGTCTTTGGATCTTGGCATGTCTCTTTCTTTTTCTTTATTTTTTTTCTTTCCCCACTGAGTCTTGAGCAAGTTTCTATCCCAGAAACAGTGCTTATGTTCTAAAACTGCTGTAAGATTAAGTGGAAATGCCAAAGTGAAGGCTAGAAGTGGCTGTTAATTTAAGAATTTGTGTTTGGGATTATGTTTTTCCTCCAGACAGATGATGAGGGATAGACACAGAAGAGCGTTCCTTAGATTTGACTGGGAATAGCTTTTGGTGGCGAGTTGAATGTCAAACCACAGACTATCCAGAGGATATGGAGGGGGGAGGAAGTTAAACATGAAATGTAAATTGCATGTAGAATAGCTGAGAAGATGAGTGGATGGGATGGCAGATGATTAGAGAAATACAGTTGTGGTGCCCAGTTGTGCCCATCAACACGGCAGTGTTCTGTGGTTTCTTTTTCTCCTGCAGCACTTTACTTTTTGGCCTCCTCTTTGAGAAACAAAGCTGTGTTCTGTAGACATTTTGCTACATGTCAGAAAGGACTACTTATTCTTGAAAGGAAAGGTAGTAATGTGTTTTTTTTTTTTTTTTAAACCACAGAATGCCAGAGATATTCACGCCCTGCCCAGCAGAATGGGTGAAAAGCCAAAAATATATGGGTTTTTCCTTTGATATTAAAATATATGCACAGTTCTTCTAAAGATTTAGGGCTTTAGTTTCCAAGATAGCACCCCTGTTGTTAATCCCATCTGTACTCTGTGGGATATCTCTAGTGACATACCACTAACATTTGAGGTAAAAATAGGCTCTTTTGCTGAGCGACAGTATGGAACAATAAGACTTCTGCTGTGGTTAAAGTCATCACGTAGTCATATTCATTTACATGCCGTTCATGTTCGCCTGTCTCAACTAGCAGAAAACTGAGAGTAGGTACAAGCAGACTGGGAAAGAACATTTCTTTATGCTGTGCAAAATCAATGCTTGAGTCTTCCAGGTAGATGCAATGTGAAAGTGGCTTTTTATTGTTGTTGTTTGTTTTTTTTCATTTGGTGTGTTTTTTTTGTTTTATTTTTTAGGATTTCTAGGATTTTTATTCACTAATGTGGATAAAATCTGTGATATAAATCAATATTAAAGTGTTGGGGGATCAGCAACAGTTGAGAGATGCCTCTCCATAGCACTGTGGGATTATTTTATGCAGGTTGATGGAGTGGTATTTGAAAGCATGACATTTTTCCTTTCAGTTTGTGAGGAATGTATTGAGATTATTGGTCTAGCTTTGAACATCCATTAATGTCCAGCTAGCTTTTACAAATTACTCTTGGGTTTTCTGTATGTGTCTGGATTGCTCACCCCCGCTAAGCTAACAAAACGCTCATTTCAAAGAAATGTTTTGCAGTATAGATGTGAAATGCTGTCCTATCATCAGCATCTTTAACCATCTTGGCTGGCACTTTCTTGTCATTCTCAGCTTTGCTTTCAAACCTCTCCCTTACTTCCTTCCCACTCCCTGCCAAAGAATCCAACCAGCCTTGCTGCGGGTCACGCGTGTGTTAAATATATCCCGACCCAGAAAGAGTCATTGCCTCCATAGCCCCATGGCTAGAGCAGGTGGGATTTAAAGCACACACACAGGTGGAAAAATAACGCCTTTCCTCAACGTAGTCTTTATTTATACGAAGCGGAGTGAACCTGAGAGCACGAGCCAGAGCTGCTGCGCTGCGGCCAGCGGTCGTTTCCCATGAGAATTGGGACATTATCATTCACATCTGATTGAAACTTGCTGACTGCCACGAACGTCAAGCTATTACCCGCTTTTATGTGCTTCTCTTTCATTTTCCTATTGTAAGCTTCCTGGTTGAGATATTTTGTAAGGTAATTCCTGATTTGTCACCTGCATTAGGTACCTGAAACATTGCATGGAATTAGGTGGGAGCAAAAGCTGAAAGATTTATTTTGTTTTGGTTGATGGCAGCTGTCAAGCTTTACTAAAGCAAAATGTTTAATTACTTTCCCAAGCTGAGACTGAAGTGCCTGTGTGATCAGTAGGTGAATCCCTTGCAGAAGATGCTGGCTCAAACCACACATGATGAAGAGAAGTAGGTGTAGGTGTTGTCAGTGCAAAGATGGCAGGGTATAAGGATGTATTTGGGTTGCCAGTAGAGGAGCCGAGAGTCCCTCAGCAAGCAGTTGATAGGGAAGCTGTGTAGCTGCCACCCTGCTGGTGCCAGAAGCCGACTGATTCGGTACCTCAGTCTGGCACCTCTCGCCCTGTGTGTGTCGGTGGAGTCCACTGGGGAGGACAAGGGGAACGATCTGTGAAGGATCCTGCTGACACCAGTTGGTAATTGCACTCCTGCCGCTGTTTTATGCCCGTGGTCTGTAAGCAGTGGTATGGAAATTGAACATATCTATGTTCTTGTGTAGAACCTGCAGGATCTGGTGTGTGCGTTCCAGCCTCAGTGATTACATAAAATTATTAAAACTATTTTACAATAGAGAATGATCGTCATAGATATGGTTAGAAGCTTTTGTTTTGAACTGCTCGTCTTTTAAAATAAAGTACTTTTTCTTTTCTGTTTTCTTTTTTTACACAAAACCCTTGTCTGCTGGTGAACAGGCATCGGAGGAAGTGTCAAAATCTCTGCAAGCAATGAAGGAAATTCTGTGTGGGACCACAGACAAGGAGCCACCTACAGAAATAGTGGCTCAGCTGGCACAAGAGCTATACAACAGTGGCCTTCTAGTGACGCTTATTGCCAACCTGCAGCTGATAGATTTTGAGGTAGGTCGGCATCCATAAACCTTGTCATCTCCTTGGTCTCAGCGTTGTCAGTGAGTAGAGCTGTATTTTTCTGAAGTCTAAATATTTTAATTGCATTCGAAACTGTTTTTCACACGCTGAAGAAAGTGGCTGCTGTACATTGGTCAGTGTTCTGCTAGACATGCTCATATACTGGAAGTAAATGCAATGCATCTGATTTATTTTAATTAAAACAAAACCAATAAAGAAATACTGCCATGTGTATCCAAACAAGGTAGGAAATGATGCTGAGAATACTGTCTGTGACCAACCTTGTAAGCTGCAGTGATGAACCTCTTACTTTGTCATAGTGCAGCTAGAGCCAACTGCCATCTCTGAAGAGTGTGTCTGATTTAGAAGGGGTCCAGGGACATGGAATAAAATAACTTGAAGCATGGGAAAATCTCATGTGAAAAAGACTGAAAAAAATGAGACGGTTTAGTTGAGAGCAAAGGAGTTGAAAAAGGTGTTAAGAACTGACAGCAGCTTGCAAGGTAAATTGGATTGCCTCCATTTATTTCTTTGGACTAAAGAAGAAAGGAATATAACTTTTTTTGCCAGCAGAAAGATCTTCAGAAAGATGGAAAAAAAAATCTATATAACAGTAATTATATATTCCATGTAACTCCTTGCCAGTTTTATTATTAAAGCCAAGAACTTAGCAGATAAACTACTAAGACAACTGAACTTATAACTAAGGAGAAGAAGAGTTATGGTAGAAAAGATTGTAGTAATTGAGGATAAATATAAACCCTTTTAACTGATCTTTGACTGGCAGGAACTGGGAAGAAACTTAGTCACTGGCAGGTCATTATAGTATTCCTGTGGTCTGCAGTCAGCCGGGATAGTGGTCCCCAGGGACTGCTGTTATGAGTCCCGTGATTTCTATGGCTTCTGGGCACGAGTGAATCATCACAAGTGTCCAAGCATCTCTGAGCAGGGGCAAGTCCCTGGCTCCCAGGAACCAAACTTCCGCTACTGAGATCTGAAGCAGGGGCAGTACTGAATGTGTAGGACAGGCAGCTGCTGAATTTAAAATGCAGTCCCCCAGAGACATCTGATCGGTTCCCCAGAGAGTCTGATACTCTCGGAGTCACCTCTTGTGGGAGTTACTTTCTTGTGGAAGATTTCTCCCCTTATTGAAGTTATTTGTTGTTGCTTTAATTTTCTTTCCTTTCCATTTTGTAAGTGAATGAAAGGGAGGAATGATGGGAGATGAATGTTTGCTATGCCTTCTCTTCCCTCCATCTCCAGTAAAGCCAAGATTCAAGGGACTGACTGATTTATTTATTATTACTTTTTGAAAATGTTATTAGTGGAGTTCTCTCACTCTTCCTAAGGTCTTGAGTTCAGGAGATTTTTTTTTTTTTTGTCATGCTAGAATTTCTTCAGATCCTTTCATTTGTTACCTCCCTGCCACCTCTGGTTACTGTTAAATGTCTCAGTTACAAGAGAGAAGATACTACTAGCAGATACACCACGGAAGGGAAACTCCTGCATTATTTTAGTTGCCTGACAGTCTGTATTGCTTTTGTCAAACAAAAAATTCTGTCTGAACTTATTGAACCCACAGTGTTCAAATGCAAGCACTGAATAAAATACCAAATGTGTTACTGAATTATTGGTATTACAAACAGTTCTAATAACTTTTATTGCAAAATGAATTTTTCCATGATAAAAGCTTTTCAATCGTTTAACAAAACCGTTATAGATACTCTTTTTGGCAAAACAGTAGAGATGAAATGTTATTGAACAAGAAGATAAAGGAGCATTTGCTGCTCTCTATTTATATTCCCATAGACTTTTTCAGTTCATCAACATTTTTGCTTTCATTTTGTTATATTGGTGGCCACAGCTGGCATTTAGGTTTCTTTGTTGAACAAGTAATTTCATCTCTTTAAAACATGCAAATTATTTTTTTGATCCGCATGTAATGATGGAAAGCAGAATCATAAATTACTTGAAAATGTAATTTCTGAAGGGAATAATGTTTATGTAGGTTACTTTGTTTTATCCTGACTCCATCTCCTCCTCACCAACCCTGCTGTCCCCTGTGATCCAAATTTTGCACAGCTGTACTTAACTTTTGAAGATATGTTTTCAAAGACTTCATGAAACTTGATGGCTGTGAGTGAAATTAGAATTAATGCCCCCACCGAGAAAAAGGCAGAAGCAGATACTCAAGTCCTATCTCATTCATGTTTCATCTGCCAGTACACTTACAGCATGTGTGGCTAGGGTGGGTGTGCATGTAGGGGAAGACTGTCATGTCCTTGCATGTGTCCATCACGCGTCAATAGAAAACATAGGTTTGCTGCTTCTGCCACTCAAGAAACAATATATAATTTTGCTGATGATACTGTTATGAAGCGTGAAAGTTGGGTTTGATCAGGAGCCCAGAATCAAGATCAGACTGGATTTTTTGAAATCTAAAATATGAAATTTATTGTTGAACTTTGAAGAACTGAGGAAAGTGTGCATAGAGTAAAAGTTAGTTAAAAGAAACTATGTTACTAAGTGCATGTAAGCCTAAAGGTTCACAAACTGTAAAGCCACTCAGAGGCAGCAGATAGCCACGAGCCCAGGACCAGTGACATCAGAAGCTTTCCCTTACTTTGTCTTGAAACAGGAGCTACATTATGGTATAAGTGTCATGCAATTTGCTATTTATATAATGGCATCCTGTGCAGATTTTTTGTTCTTGTCTAGCCGCTTTCTCTCCATGCTGCTTTATCTTGTGCTTCAGTGGCCATATGTATTTCATTATATGGCAAAATCGAATCACAGATCCAAGTAAGGAGTGTTGCAAAAGTACTCCTACAATTTTTATAGATGTCTAGTGGTGAGGGAAGTCTGCCTTTGTTCCCTCCTATCTGACTCCATTCCCTCCAGGAGAACCCAGAGAGACCAACCTTTGGCTTTCCCGATAGCTGGTCTCTAGAAAATTGGATATAATTGGATATATATCTCTCTCCTCTCTGAGATATATGTAGAGATATATATATCTCCTCTCTGCTATTTGGTATAATGCTGCAGTGCACCTAATAGTAACTAACCAAGGTAAAATTTGGCATAGCAGAGGGGCTCACTTAATTTATGGCCATTTTCACCTCGCCCTTTTAACAGCTCTTCTCTTGTCTGGATTGTTTTAATCTTGGAGTAACTGTTGAAGCAGCTGGGGATCACTGGGTTCCAGACATACATTATGGGTGTTGTAAGGACAGGGGAGAATGGGATGACTTTATAAAGAATTAGCCTAATTAAGAGAATGTCCAGTGGTCAGAAGTGTTGCAGACAAAGGCAGATGGACTGACCTGCTCTGATTCGATTCTCCAATTCCCCAAGTCTCCAAGCCAGCTGGGTTGGAACGAGCAGGAAAGCAGAATATTTTGTGTTTCTCAGCAGTGATTTATTTGCAGAGGTGAAACCAGGGAATTTCCATCTGTGTGAAACTATCTGCTCCTTGGCTTCAAATGTTCAATAAGTTCTCCACCAAGGAATGTTTGTCCTCGAGAGAGAGATCAATGAGCATTCACAGATTAGAAGTAACCTTTTACTTTAGCTTGCCCTGTGCATAGTGACCCGCTGCTGACCCAGTGCCTTGGTTACTGGTCAATAGTGCAGTGGTCTCCCCCCTACATTAATTTCACACATCAATTTGTCTCCTGCGGCCGGGGGAGAAAATGTTGGGGGAGGAAGAGGACTTCTAATGCAAGACGTATTGGCAAACTCTATGGTTGAATAGAACATAATTTGGAGGGACCTTCTGAAAAGCTGTTTGCGCAGGGAAGCCCTCAAAGACAAAAAGCGATTGTGCAGATACATGTAGATACAGGAGAAAATTGGGACAAAGTGAAGGATCTTAGTTGTGACTAAAACAAAGACATGTTTGTGGTGCAGCCATTTAATCAGTAGTAATTATTTTGTTCTTCGTGATGAAATAATGGGCACAGTTTTAAATTTCACTCTGATTTTCAAAAACGCAATCACACTTGGCGTGGATTGCGTTTGAATAATGAAAACCTTTAGCTTTTTAAATCTAGGCTATGAGGTGGTGTACTTGGTACTAGCTTGACATCTTGAAGTTGGAGGCTGTGGGAGCAATAGTACACACTGACTTGCTTTTTTGGTACTTTAATGTTGCTATTTAAGATAGCCAGGGACTTGCTTGACAGAATAAGGGGGATGCACATCTTCATTTAGAAAGAGAGAGATGTAAATGGGAGTGGGGGGATCAGTAGTCTTCAGAGCCACCCAACGGAGGAATTCTTCTTGTGGCATTGAGGAAACAGCAAGCATGAGGTGGTGGGGCTGTGGAGAGCCCAGAAAAAAGAGACTGACTTGTTTTGTTTTCAATTTCATTTCCACTTTAAATAGAGATTATAGTAAATGGTAATTTGTTAATGTTTTTCCAGTTGAAGATACATTTTGCTTCTTTAACAGGGCAAAAAGGACGTTTCCCAGATATTTAACAACATCTTGAGAAGACAAATTGGCACACGCAGCCCTACTGTGGAATACATTAGTGCCCATCCACATATCCTATTCATGCTTCTAAAAGGGTGGGTGCTTTAATTTGTTTTTCATTAAAGAGCATTGCCTGGAACATGCTGGCATTGCAGTTGATCTACTTTCTCACTTTTAGTTTAAAAAAAAAAAAAAAAAAAGGATTTTCAGATTATTTTTTCCAGATTTCTTATTTTGTTTCATATTGACTTTCTACATAACTGTATGCATTTTAATGACTGGAGTATTTTATTTGGCCATTATTTCTACACCAAACTTCATGTTGGAATAATTATGCACTGATTGTTTTTGACTGCTCCCCACGTGATGTGTACTTCAGTTCTTGCCCTAAACTCTTTTGTAGCATTGTTGACAACTGCTGGGTTTCATTTAGACCTTTTTTGCATTGCAGGATTGACTTATAGCGGTGTCTGTAAATAACTGGAGTCAAATGCTGGACCGCCATGTGGTGGAACAGAGGGAAGGAAAAATGCATAAAAAGAATAGTTGTGTCTGTGGGGCAGACTTCTCCAATGCTTGTAGCCACATGTGAACTTCAACTTTAATTCAGTAATGAACTCCACAACTTTCAGCATTAAATCTTTTTTCTGTCTTTTAACCTCTGAGGGAGTCAGTGCTCAGCTGTAACCCAGTGGTTCCCAAGTAAGTCAGCCAAGGAGGGGGAACAGACTGCTGTGTGGAGAGCACATCAGTTGTAGCGGTATTCAGCAGTGCATGAGCATTGGCCTAAAACTCTTGAGGTTTCTGTCCCCTTTTCTTTTGGCCAAGAAGTTGGCTTTTCCAGTCCTTGAAGTCTACTGTTTTCTGCTTGGTTTTCTAAACTGCAGAAGCCAAAGAAGCAAGATTCAGGATATTTTTTTTTCCCCATAAGGAAAGGAGAATAGATGTGATTGGGATTAAAGAACTGATGTAGAAATAAGTGCATTTATTAGCTGATCAGTATGAAACAACACGGACTCTCATAGTAGTTGTATGGTCACACTAGCAACAGCCATTCAAAAACATGACATAAGCCTTTCAAACTAATGGTTCTTAAGAGAATTAATTTTTAAAATGTCTTTCTTGCTCTTGAGGCTTAAGATTTGCATTTTTGCCCTTTGCTCCACAGCCAGAGTTAGGAAAATACTTAAGCACTATCCAAGATTTGTGCAGGACAAGGCTGCAGCCCCAAGCGTAAAATTCCCCTCAGCCTTCCCCCTCTCCCAGGGGCAGACCGGAGCCAGGACAGGGATAGGCACAGGAGTCCTCTGAAATAGTTATTTCCTTCAAAACTGGCCACATTCCAGCACAGCTGAGTGGGGAAAAGAGTAACCAAGAGAACTAGTCAGTACCATGGATTTGAAGGACTGGGAGCTTGTGGTTGAAGGTGGTGGCAAAGCTCTTGGTTCCTGCGGCGGGAGGAGGCCTGGACTCGCTGCCTTCCTTGCAGGCAGGGCGATGGGGAGCCCAAGCAGATGGCTGGCCTGGGTTAGGTCTTGCTCTTACAAGTATAGTGATTTGTTATGATTTATCTTTAATTTTGACACTCTTGACTTGTTTTCTGTTACTAAATGCCAGCTTCCTCAGAAAGGAAGTGGGTAAGCTAGTTAAATGGATTTTAGTTTCATTTGTTCATTAAAATTCACCATTTATATAAACCTTAACCTAGTCATTTCAGCACAGTGGTGATAATTCTCTCAGTTGTCATGAAGTTGTACAACTATTTTCAATTTCATGTATAGATACAATAACTTTCTTCCCTTTTCTCTGTCTTTGTTTTTTTTTCACTCATTTTGTTTTTGCACGTTGTGCATGTATTGCTACCATATGTCTGGGCTTTATTTAAAGCTAAAAAATATTTTTGGATCACGTCCCAGATACTCTTTGGCATCTGTAACAATATTAAGATGATAGTGAAGATTTTGTTTATGCATAGGTACTGCTGACAGACATTTTACTGTAGATGACCTGAGCCAGAGGATGTGTTTAAATGGCATCACTTAGGAGACTGCTGCTGCGTGTGGCAGCGTGTCCATGTTGGCTTGGGCCTCTGGCTCCTTATTCTTGATTTCTTGGCTATCTGTCCACAGCACTGCTCTGTACCAGAATTGCCATTTCTGGAGTTTCTCATTAGAAAGTGCTGTTGAATTCATCAGTGGTAATCCAGACGACGGTCCTATCCAGCCCTGATGGAATCTGGGCAGCTGCTGCAGAGCAGTGTAATGGTCTCAAACACGATGCTGCATTACTTGCTTATGTCCTGCTGCTTGGGACTGTCTAAAAATTATACTTGAAATGTCTGCCCACAGCAAGTGTAGGGCCCTGTCCACGCAGCTTGCTGCATGCAGGGAGTGTGTGGTGCTTGTGTGCAATAAGCTATGAGACTGGGAAACATGCACTTCATGTAAGACACCACTACTTGAAAACATGACTTGAGGACACGTTTTCATATTTATTTAATGCTAAATGAAATATATGAAATAGAAATCTGCTTAAAGGAAAGGAAAAGTGGGCTTGGCTGGCTTGTACCATTCAGCGTTTGTTATATGACATTATCTGGAGAAAGGAAAAAAAAAAAATTTCTACCGTGACTATAAAAGAAACAGCCCAGGACTATTGTGAAGGCTTGTCATTGTTTTACTTGTATTGGATGCAAAATTTCCTCTGCCCCCTGACAGTCATTTCCCAACAGCATCAACACAAGATTGCTTTTTCATTGCATAATATGAGCTCTGTTGAGTGGGAAGGATCCTGCATCAGAGCTCCCGTCCAGTGTTTCCTGCCTGATACTCCAGCGGCACTGCCAGCTTAAGATAACTGTTCTTACCTTTTAGGCTTCGTTTTACTTGTTGGCTGCTTCCTTCCAGCTTCTCAGCTTCAGAAAAACATACAGCACATAGTTTACTACTATTTTTTTTTTACCTTTTTTTGGTAGGTTAATTGACCTTCCTGCTGCATGAGGACTTGCTTGAATAGTATCTTATTTTTGGTGTGTGCAGGTTTTGTGTATGAGCAGGATTTCAGATGAATGCAAGGTTTGGTGTATATAGAGTAATGCATATATCTGGGCCAATATTTTTCTCCAGTGTCAGCGTATTGCATTAGCCCAGAAATAACTTTGGTCCTTTGTAATCGAAAATATTTTCCCTCTACTACAGTACTGTAGAGGACTTCAAGTTTATGGCACTTGCATTGTTTCTCACAAGTCGTAAACTTGTAAGGTCCTTTGTGAATATGTATCATGCCGCATGCTATCTAATGTACTCAGTCACTGCCCTGATCTGTTTTGTGATGATCTCTTCATATCACAGTGCAGTGAAAGCTTTAATGGTGTATTGGCTGAAGTTACAGAATTCCCCTTGAGTTTGTCCAAGGATAAACTCCTTATCCGAGGATAAACTCAAGCTATAGAAGTTAGTGTAAAATCAGATCAGAATATAGCTGTTTGTCAAGACCTTGTTTCTCCCAGGCTTGATGCCTTCCTAGTCTCCTGCCTGTGCTCTTTACCTTGTACCATCTTCTGCACTAGCCATGCAAGTAAGACTCCCTTTGCACTGAGATGCATGTCTGCTCTCAGTCTTGCCTCTTTCAGCCTCCACAATAAGTGTTTTGAAATATTTCAAGTCCGTTATTTCCTTTTCTGGTTGCCCTCAGTAGTCAGTATATGGGAGTTTCTTTAGGTTGTAAATTCATCCGAACAGAGAACTCCTCAATATTTTTCTTCTGCTGCGGCAATGCGTCAGCACAGAGCACTAATTGCTCGTTAGAAGTGATTTTGAAACGCATTTCTATCATTCCTGCTTGGTGGCTTTGCATGTAAGTGTGGGTGCAGGGAACATGCCAGTTATGACTGGGCAGCCTGTAAACTGCTTCCAGGCATATTCCAGGAGCCAAACCCAACTTCCCTCGCTTATGTGAGCAGCCAAAGGTCCATGACACACTTCCAGATAATGGAGCATTTGACGAAGAATTACTCTGTTGATGCTAATGTTTGAAAAAGTTATTGTGCTAGAAACAATGTAATTTGCTTTTATTCCAACCAAAATATTCCTTAGCCAACTATTAAATATTTTCCTGGCTGCGCTCCTAGGAGCAACTCCGCCTTTTTTTCCTTGAAAATTAGTATTGCTGTTAATGGAGTTGAGGTGTGCCTCAACGAGAAGCATCAGCGAATCTCCATTATCTGCAGAGTTATAAATTCACATTTGCAAATGTTTCCGAAAAGGAATCAAATAGGGGCTGGAGTGCCTGCATTTCCTTGAGGGTGGGAAGTTGCATTTGCCTGTTTGGAATAGTAATTCATTTTTCATTAAGCCAACTATTGTTGACATCAGGTTGAAGTATGCAGCTCTGGTATGCTCGCAAAACACTACCCTTCTTTTAAATTGCAAGCTGGTGGTAAATTTGAGGGCCCACTCACTTACAGCACAGATGGCATTTTGTGTTTTTCTTCTTTTTTTTGTGTCTCAGCCTAGTGCTAAGAATTAATTCTGCAAAGGAAGAACGATGCTGATAAGCTCCGGGTGATAATACACAATTCTCATATAGTATACCCAGCTTATTAAAACAGAGCATGCTTTCTGTCCCCTTACACTTCACCACTTTCGCGTGACTGAAGATTGCTGGAGGAAGCTCATTTTAAGTCCTTCCTGACTGTTGGATTTCATCCTTTTTTTATTTTTTTTTAAATGTGTTTGTCACCGTTTTGTTTCAGATTAATTTCAGCTTTAAAGAAATCAAAACTTTATAGAAATAGAAGATTATCTGAATTTCCCACCCCTTCCCTCCCTCTCCAAGATCCAGAAGGGTACTGGCTCCTGGCCGTTGGAATGTCTGTGCCATAACAGGATTGTAACTTGAGGAACGAATACTTCTCTCCTGAACAAAGTTGTAGCTTCTGCAGAGGAGTGATTGAGCAGAATTCCTCCTAAACTGCAAAAAAAAAAAATCTTCAGAGCTACAGAAAGCTTAATCCTGTGTAGACTGCCTGGATAGACTCTTCCTACCTTCCTCACTAGACATTAATATTCTAGAGCAACGTTCTCTAGAAGAGGAGTGGGAGGTGATGGATGGTCATGAGGTGTTATAGTTTTCTTGGATAAACTGAGGAGCTCAGAGTTCAATCTGCAAAGGGAGATTGTTATATTATATGGGCTTTGCTTTCTCATAAATCTAAAAGGGTGGAGAAGCTCTGTTGGAACATTAGACGCTCCCCACAGTCTTTCCACAGAGAGGAGGTGTAAAAAGCACATTTACACCGAAATGTGTTTTGGCTTGAGAAGGCAGAGGTTTGCAATGGCAGCCTGATCTGTGCGTCTGCTCCTTGGCTTTGGGCTGAGGACCTGAAGCTGGGTGCAGCACCGTGGCTGGGAGCTGCCGTCCGTGTGTTGTGTCCCCCCTGGCGCATGCATTCCCTATGCTACAAAGTTCCCTGTTGCTGCAAAAGCGCGCGTTTATCTTTGTTCTTCTACATTTTGATCTTTTCCATTTATTTTCATTCTTCAGATATGAATCCCCAAATATTGCCTTACGCTGTGGAATTATGCTGAGAGAGTGCATCCGGCATGAACCCTTGGCCAAAATCATACTTTTTTCGGAACAGTTCAGAGATTTTTTTAAATACGTGGAGATGTCAACTTTTGATATAGCTTCTGATGCCTTTGCTACATTCAAGGTAAATTATTCAATACCTGCATCATAGCGTTGTGTCAAAAATGACACTCCATCAAGTAGTCACCGCTGAATGTTGCGTTGCCTTTAAACTGAGTGGCTTTTTTTATTGTTCGGTAAAGGATATAATTAATCCTTGGTCTGTTTGTAGCAGGATTCACAACAGTGATCAAGTCTGCAAAGAATCTTTAATTCAATACGGTTTTACATTTCACTAATGTTGTTCATCTTGATAACCCAAAGTCTTTTGTGCAACCACTTAAAACTCAAATTAATCATGTGTTACATATGGTTCTTGCAAAATGCTTAACCTTTTTCTCTCCCTACCTGCCCCTGGATACAAAACCACTACCCATCATGACCACAACCAGTAAAGGGAAGGAATCATTTAAAACTCACTTTTGAAATCCTTGTAATTTTTGCTGTCCCTTCTGAGTACAGCAGTCAAGTTTAGATTAATGCTGTGCCCCCTGATTGATTTACAACGTATTCATATGTTTACTTTTGTGTTCAGTGTAAGGACCATGCTGCTAAGAGCTAAGGAGGTGAAAGCACGGTTAGGCTCTATATAGAGTCTCTGTGTTGTATTAAAAATGAAGTTGGGTGAAGCTTGCCAAATTTTTTGGCATTTGTATGTGACCATCATCTTTCCTGCAAGGTGCTAGTATAGTCTTTGAGCAAAATTTGGTGCCTGTGAGCTTAATGTACAGGGAAGAATAGTTTATTTCTGAAAAATAATGTAAGAAAGCTGGGGAAAGTTCTTTTCAGGTAAAGACTTCTTCTAAATATGGACATAACTCCTTTTTTCTTCTATCATTTTTCATCCTTGCTGTCATAGAAACAAGATGTTCATTCTTTCCTCTCAAAGCTAATTAGGAGCATGATTAGACAGACCTTAGGAATAACTGTAAGGAATGTTTAGAGTTCAGCTCGGCAATTCAACGCATACTGAAACCCGGCCTTAGTTTTTACTAACCTACTGAATGGGGTAAAGATTTGCATAATGGAGATGAAGTTGTGTTCTTCAGTAATGAGCTGAGCAGGATCACCAATTCAAACCACCTGTTAATCGACAGCAACATCTTTCCATTATTCATTAGCTAAATCTTATGAAAGCGGAAGTAGCACAGAAACACAGAAAAGTAAAAGTATAGGACTGTATAAAAATGCAACATAACAGATATTTAAATCCTCTGTCTCTGACATTTTACCCTGCACTCGGGAGAGTATTTGTCTGTGGTCAGCAAAAGTGTTCCTGGACTCTGTTCCCAGCTTGACAGAAGTGATTTGTGTCTTTTCCCCAGGCCCTGCTTTGAGTAGGACAGCAGTGTGTGGTTGGTGATGGACAGTCTTCAGCCCAGCCAGGAAGCAGGATGGGGACAAGGGTCAGTTAAGCTGTGGCAGGGACTGCAGACGGCTGCGACCCTCCCCAGAAAAGAGGGATTGCTGTCATTCAAGGATCTACAGCTGTGAAACTTACTTCTGTCCCCTGTGATCTGAGTGTATTTTTAGCAGGATTTAGAAACAGGATTCTACATCCTCATGTGCACTGGAAAGAGTGGAGTATGAGGGCAGTTCATCCTCAGACATAGGGTAGAAATCGCCTTTTAAAATGCTTGGGGAAAATCTATAAACCGCATTTTTTAAAATTACTTATTTTAAATTGCCTGACCTGATACATGGTCAGCTCTGGAAGTAAATGAGGTCTTCATCTCATCTCCTATTTGTCTGTTACTCTGAATAGCTGGAACAGGAAGAAGTGATGTGGAAGTGACTGAATCATGAAATATGGAGCTACCTCATTTCTAATGCCATAAAAATAAGTGCTATGATTGGTCGCTGGCTGGATTACTGAAGTTGTGTTTTCAGTTCTGTTTCCCCCATGTTGGGTTTGTAGTGTTGCGACCAGGGTGTCTGGTTCAGAGTTGAAAGCCTTGGATAGTCTGTGCAACCAGAGGAGGGCTAATTAAATGTGCATTAAAGTCTGAGGATATTTATAGTAGTGAAGTGGTGGAATTTTTGATGATCTGGAGATGTACTTCTTAATTAAATTCAGCCAGGTGCACTGCAGAGAGGAAACAGAACTGCTAAAAATGCAGAGGAAAGCAGCTTGTCTTTTGAAATACAGTCGGCTGTGGAAGGTAGCAGCAGCGGTTGGAAAGCGTGCTGATTGAATACTGCTGCTCCACGTTCTCTTGTGATTTGCTATGAAAAACTCATTTTGGATTATATTCTATTTGTGCCCCCTATTGAAAAATGTTGTGCTTGCCTCCTAAGTGCCTGGCATAAAAGCTTATGAATCATGTTTGTTGCACTCAGCCTTTTAAACTGCTATCATTGCAGTCCTGCTAAATAAAGGAATGTATTAAAAACATGTACTGCATTTTATAGCACTCTGCTTTCCTCTTATAATTGATGGTAAAAATAAATTAGAAGATTAGTATGTAAAGGATTTCTTTTATTTGTAATGCTGTAGAGGATGTGTCTGTGCATCTGCTTCAGCTGCTTATCAAGTTCCATCTCTGACTGCTAGGTAAACCAAGGAAAAGATGATGAAAAGATAGCAGAAACTGATTCACCAAAAAAATACCAGGTTGAATGGACTTCATCAGCCATTTAGTGTGATGAATGTTATGTTTTAAAAGAGGCAATAAGATAAAAAATAAACTAAAATGCCTCTTAACTGGCCTGGACACTTCATTTCGTAGGTATTCATCCAGTAAAGAGACTTGATTTCTTCTGGAGCTGAACATTTGCATCTTTGTCGTGGAGCACCAGCATTCCTATTCTGTGGGAGAGGTTGCTTTAATTTAAATTTTAATTAGTTGGCCTTTTAGTATGGGAGTCATTGCATCCAGCTGACTAAAGGTTCTGCTGCTGCTTGTGTCAGTAAGCCCACCTTGGGCAGAAGAAGAGCTGCAGAAGGGATTCATCTCACCTACCTGAGACCCCTTTCGGGGGGTGGAGTGGCTGTGGAGGGAGCCTGGATGGCTGGCTTAGATTGGTGCCTAACTTTTTTAGGCTTTAAATACATAAATGTATATATAGAATGGTTGAATCTGAGTCTGCCTTGTTGTATTCATTGGAGATGAGCAATAGCAATTGGTCAAACTTAGCATAATTTTCTAACTGCGGGGTAGCATGTAGATCATGATTGGCTTTGGGACCATAGCTGATCCCTCCATAAAGGGTTTATTTTAATTTAATTTATTTCTTTCCGCCACCGTGGTTTATTGTAAGTACTCTGCACAATGACCTTAAGAAAATGTGCAAATGAAAAGGAATATAAAAAGCAAGCATTAGAATAGTTCTATATTAATTCTGTGAGCATTCACTGAATTCTGCTTAAAATCCTAATTTCCACACAATGCAGTATTGTTTTTAAATGCTTTCTGTCTGTAGAAATCACGTTATAAATACCTTGTAAAAGATGACCTGGTAAAAAATGCTAAAATACATTTGAGAATCAAGGGACGATCAAATGAGCATGCTCTCTCAGGTAACCTTCCTCTGTTCTTCCCCAGGACCTGTTGACGCGACACAAATTGTTGGTGGCAGAATTTCTGGAACAAAATTATGATGTGGTAAGTGTAAATCACAGAACATTTTTTTTAAAAATCATGCTTGGCTGGAAAAAGTGTGCTTTCAATAGCAGAGGGTTTCATGCTCCACATAAAATAGTCACATAAGACTGCAAAACTAAGCATTGCTTTTACTAAAGCAGAGTCGTCACATGGTGTTTGAAATACAGGTTCCCCCTCTGCACACACATGGGGACATGTGCCAAGGCTTCAGGAGCACTCATAGTTTAAAAGCAAATTTTGTTCTTCCCTGCATGCATCTTATCTCCTCATATATGAATGGAACTGTCAACTTTGTATGTAAATAGATCATAGAGGAGAAAATGTGCACATTTTTAAAGAGTTATGTGATATTCCAGCACCGATAGGGCCATTCCAGTGTCATATATAATACTTTTGGACAGAGGAGAAGAGTTACTGGAAGAAGTTTTATCATTTCTGGAAATTACATGTACCTAACTGGGGGACTGAGGTGTGAGTATTCTTCTTACCATCCTAAGGCAATTAGTTCCTTTGCTTTGCTGCCTTTTTTCACTTTGATTTTTTTGGCTTGGTTTTGAATCAAACGTGGGTCAGAAAAATTCCACTAGAATCAGCTAAATTGGACTGATACAGATCATGGAATTAGACTACGGTTTATGTTCTCATGTTACCTGAGGTATTCTTTATTTCATTGCCAAAGTGAAAAGGCTGAAGACGATTTCTTTTATTCTAGAATTACCAAGAAGGTTAAATAAAGATCAGGCTTATTATTGCTGAGTCACAAATGCAGCTTAACTGGAGCAAAATTAGTGTCTGTGCTAATTTTGTGTCTTTGTACTGAAGTGCTGCATTAGAACAGTCCCCGTTCTATCTTTATTTAACATTTAAGATTTTAAGTATAAATTGTTGAAATGAGCATTTTTTAGATGATTCTTGGACAACAGTGTTGGAGTTTTTTGCTTGTTTGCTAGATGGTTCAAACATATTGTAGCCTTCTCTCTTGGTCTTTTTGACCACAAGATTCCCTTGGCCCAATCCTGCAAAAGCCAGCAAGCGCTCCACTCCTAGTGACCCTCGTTGGGCAAACGGCTTTAATGAGCTGCTCAAGGCAGGTGGCACCTCACAAGAGGAATTTTTGGCATACACCAGTACGGGATGCACCATCACTGTCTGGGGTATTGCGTTAAATCACAAAACAAGTCATGATGATGATACAAGTGAGTGGACATTACTTGCTGGACCCGTGTGTCCTGGCAGCAGATTCACCCTCTCGTAAGAGAAGGCTGTACAGGCGCTGGCTTACTTCTGTCCTAGTTGGCTCGCACTGGCTCCCGTTACATCCAGTCCATATGTGGTATCCCTTGCTGCAGTATTTGGAAGAGGAGTGCTCCTGGGCATTAATTCACTGCGTGATAACCAGCCAAGAAAAAAGGCCATGAGAGCTGGGCCTGGCATGACAGGGAAGCATTAGAGGGTGGCACTGCTGTGGCCTTTGCTGCTCCTCTGGGTTGGGAAGGACCAGGAGGAGGAAGGATGAACGTGAGTTGGATGCATTTGTGTTTTCTTGTTACTCTAGATCTTTGAGGATTATGAAAAACTCCTTCATTCTGAGAACTACGTAACAAAGAGACAATCTTTGAAGGTAAAGTAAGGTTTCTTGGCACTTTCCTTCTGAATTTGAACTCCGTGTTATGTGGAATATCAAGATGCATGTATGGCAATGCAGCAGCCACTTAGTTTCTAACAAAAAAGAAGTAAGGGCTTGGGATGCTTTTCTTACAATGCACAAGAGCTTGCTGTGTCTTTTGTTTCCTGGATCTCTGGCGAAGCATTGGGCAGTTTCTATGGAACAAGCACTGTCATTTTTCCTCTGACCTCAAATCTGTACTTTGGTACAGAACATAGGTTAGAATGGAGTTTGGAGTATCGTGATAGTCTCTGTCTGGTGCTGCTTGCTGCTACAGCGCCAAGTCTGACATGACCTGCAGATGGGACCAGATAGGCCTGTTAATGTAACATCCGAATGAAGTGAAGGTGTCTTTGTGGGACAGCTGCACTGCGGTTGCTTCTGTCCCAGCTGGCTCACACCAGCTCCTATTGCACCCAGCCCATGTGTGGGATCCCTCTCTGTAGTATTTAGATGATGAGCACTACTGGGCATTAAGTAACTCGCTGCACGATAACAAGTCTAGTTACTTTTTTTTTTTAAAGGTAGTGACATTGAAACCTCTTAGGCAAGCCTTAAAATATGTGGCCACTTTCTTTGCATTCAAAAATAACGTGGTGAACTGAAAAAAAAAATGTTTATTTTGTAATTGTGTCTATAGCTGCTGGGTGAATTGATTCTGGACCGACACAACTTTGCCATCATGACAAAATACATCAGCAAACCAGAAAATCTGAAGCTGATGATGAACTTGCTGCGAGATAAAAGCCCCAACATTCAGTTTGAAGCATTCCACGTGTTCAAGGTGAGCTAGTATGAGCTGTAGAGATGGCAGACTTTCTCTTCTCCTCATATAAGTGATTTTCAAGGTGGGCAAAAGAAAAAGAAGGCTGAAGGCTGGGGTTTACAGTCAATTCCGGTGTTTGAGAATGTCTTAATTGAAAGCGTTTCTATCACTCAGCCTCTGATACCTGTTGGCCTTTCTTCAGGTGAGGTCTTAAGTATCATCATTTTGGTTTGTGCAAAGTGTAGTCACTCAAATGGTGATGAGGTGGATGCTACAGGTAACAAAATACACAGCTTCTAGGTCATATCCAGGGTACTTTCCCCCAACTCTTAGGTCATTTTACAATGGGATTCCGGGTAAAGATAAAAAAAACACCCCTCTATATTAAGAATAAAAGTAGATGATGCTGGCGCTTTTAAATTTCCTTTTAAAGGTATTAAAAAGATTTGGTAAATCTGAGCTTGAAATGAGCTTAATCCTTCTGTCCTTTTGCAGCAATCATTAATTCAGTCTTAAACATCTACCAGACCCAACCAGTGTCCCTTTTTTCATGATGCTTAATGTTAATAAGTGAAAAGTTTACTGTTTTCCTGTCAGAAAAGTTCTCTGCTCTGGGACAGAGAGGGCGTTGGACTGTTATTATGTAAAACTTCCTTTAATTTGGAATGAACACGTTAATTTCAAACTGTGTAAATAAGCTTGTTAATGATTTTTCAGAAAAGCAATATTGAGCCCATAAGAATATTCTTGCCCAAGATAGTTAAGAAAGATACCAGATCTATTGCGAGAAGGTTACATCACCCTCCACTAATTCAGGGTCACTTCTTGGGTTTTGTTCTTCTGCCATTTCTGATTTGGAAAAAGGCTTTCAGATCTTCGGTGTGGAGGCTTAGAGGATGTGCAGCTTCTCCAAAAAGCTTTCTGTTGCCAAAAAAAAAGCTTCAAGGAGGATTAAAAAAAAAAAAAGTCACTCCCCGAAATAAGCAGCTTCATAAGCTGTTCCCTTGCTGACTTCTGCCGTAGTCAGCTGAACCCCTGTAACTTCTGCTCATCCTCCTTATCAGGAGGTATGTGGCTCCAAGATAAGTGAGCAGTCAGGCTCCAAACACTTACAGCCTTTGAGATGCCTATGGAGGGAAGGGACCAGAGGATTGGGCTCTTAGCCACTTTGTGAATAAATGCAAGATTTTTATGTATGAAACACGTGGATTGCTGTTTCTGAATTAATGATAGGCCTTGGGAACAGCTGATTTCGCTTATTTTAAGAAGCATTTGAAAGGATTTGGACTAACTTGAAAGGATTGCAGTGTGCAACCATGTCACGCGTTGCTGTTGCTCCCGTTCTGCCTTCCCATTCCTCCCTTCCTTTCCCTTTCCAGTGTGTTGCATCCCATTTCCAGTTAGAGAGGAGATACTGTAGGCTCAGCCTTGCTTGACCACTTGCAATTGCTACCCTGTGGACATAATGCTGAGGACTTGGGATGCCCAGCAGAACAAAGAGTGTGTGGTGGAAACATTGTGTCTCTTCATTTGAAAGAGCCAAACTCCCTCCCTGGACACTAACCTCCATGAGATGTTGTTGTTTTTTTCCAGCAATACCTGTCGGCAGCATTTAAGTGGTGCCATGGTGTGTCTCATGCTGTCTCACACACAGACCCAGAGCAGAACCTGATCAGCTGGAATTTGCTTCTTTATAACCACCGGCAGCACACTAGAGTAAATCTAGAGGTGCAGCAGAGCTCCCCTTTTAGGTCCTCACTGAGGATCTGGGCTAGCTGGATATAGAAGCACTCAGCTTCTCCCTGGTGGGCAGGGGAGTTTCAGGGAGTGTTACAGAAAATTGCATTGTGAATTAGCTTTGTACAGCGGGTCAGAGAAGAGTGTTCTCCTCCGAGTTCACTCCTTAAATTGAATTCTGACTTCTTGAGAGCTGCTAAAGGAAGTCCTTAAATATTTAAGAGAATGGGGGAAAACACTGCTGGCTGGTTGTACCCTGTTCTTCAGTGTCCCTGCCTCCTGATTCTGGGTTAGTGCCTCTCAGCCTGGTTTCTTGTCAGCTGCAATAATTCCATGCTAACATAACTGGGAGAGGAATCTTGTCCTCAGCTTTCACTCTCATAAATTTTAAACTACGTCTGCGTTTTATTTCTTGCAAAATACCTGTGCAGTCCTGGTTGAAATTACAGTAGACTAACCACAGTGATTTGAAATCAAAGGACTACTGAGAAGTGGATACTTGCTGCTCTGTTTGAGCTGCCAGAAGATTTGGGTTTAAATTACCTGATTTAGATGATTCGCCAGTTAGACACAGTTGAAATGAAAAAGTGCTTGTTTTGTAAGCATCCAGATTCCAACACTCCCATGCCCCCAGCTAACCCCCAAAAAGCTGTACAACTCTTACCTCTCTGAGGCAATTTCTAATTATTGAAGGTTCAAAACTGTAAGATAGAGATGAAAATTATGAGCACCTCTAGTGCAAAAATATTTTGCAGGCACACTTCATGGCTGAAAATGCCAGTACCCCCTCAAGCTGTGAGAACATTCCACTCATCCAGGATGCTTTGGGTGGGAAACTGAAGACAAACTGAGCGCACACTTGCAGTGCGTCCTTCCGTTCTCCATTGAGGAGATGCTTCATCTTCCTCCAAGCTCCAGCTCCTTCTCTTCCTTTTGCCTGAGCAAAATGGAGCTTCTGCCTTGTGGCACCATCCTAAAGGCCTGCAGCTGCTTTGGAAATCTGGATGTCCCAGACAATGTATGCATGAGGATTAGCCAGTACTTACTCATTAGGAAAAGCTAACGCACCTCACCTGTTTCCTCCTCCTCCATAAATAATTCAGTGGGGTCTCCGGGAGTTGTACGCTTCAGGAGTCACCGGTTCTTCTCTGCGTTGATTTCAGTGGAGAGGTCCCAGTCTTGAGCATGCACACTTTGAAGACCAAATGTTGGGAAGGGCTCTCCAGCTCCTGTGATAGATTTGTGGAAGTTATTAGTGGAGGCTGCTGTGAGTTTCCCTGTAGGGGAGAGCAAAGCTTTCAGACGTATGTGAACATGGTGCAGCTATTCCTTTGACGTTATGCGTTTAGGAGTAAAGGCTAATAGCAACCTCTCTTGGCTTTCACGTAAACAATTAGATTCTTTTGAGGAAAACACCCTGTAGCGGTGAATTTGGATTATGTAACCTTCTTGTTCTTAAGCAGACATTTAGCAAGATGTATTTTACTGTTTAAATCTAAAAATAGAATGGGTACACTGTGTTTTGTGACCTTGGTTTCATTTTTCCATTCACTTTCATGCACATTACAGAGCTACCTCCTGCAGCTTGCTCTGCAAATGGTCTCACGTAATTTGACTGCACTGACAGTTTCCTCTTGGTACGAAGCTGAAACCATGTCTGTGGGGATGTGTCCTCTCTGTTTCTTAGTTGGAGAGTTTACAGGGCAAGAAGCGTTACGTGAAGCACTACGCTATAAGCAACGCCAACCGTAACGCACTTCTGCGTGCAGTTTCCTGACACAGTAAGATTGTGCGTGACCCCTGAGTAAGTCTTAAAATACTCAATCCAGCGTACCCAACCTCTGTAATGGCTTTTGCTCTGCTGTAGTCCCAGAGGCTGGTGGTTCCTGGTTATTAATTGTAAGGAAACAAGGTCAGATTCTCTAATCAAGTGATTTTGGTATTTGTTTGAAGAAATCCAGCGTATGACTTTTAATGGAGAAGAGAGTGACAGTCCAACTTTGGACAACTTTTGAAGCTTCAGAGTTGATTTTCATTCCAGGCCTTTAGCAAATATTCACGAAACGGAACTGTGCTGAAACAGCTATTTTTGGAGTTGGAATTTTAACATGGGTACTCTCTTTGTTTTGGTCTCTGCCTCTCTCATCTATCTGAATTAAGAGTTCTAGAACCACAGCCTTTCATAGTAAAACCATAGGTGAAACAAAGTTCTGTGTGAAGTGTTTTAGCTTCAGTTGTACTTCATTTTAGTAGAAATGTTCCAGATAGTGTTAATCATTATTTCTGTTTTCAGGGATTTATCTTCTCCTCTGTGAAAATACAGAGATCTGAATATGGAGGGCTCTTTTAAACGTAAAGTCTCATGGTGGTCCTAATCCTGGGCTTTGTGAAGCTGATTAGTTGATACTGGCAGAATTGATTCCGTTTGCTTAGCCAAAGTATTGAATAACATTTCAGGAATTTTCTGGTCCTTTAACATTCTCTCTTTATGATTTCCTGTTGACACTGAGCAAGGCTGACAATCAAGATGATCTTTGTTTGAATGTTGAATTTGACAGTTTTGCAAGGGGAAGATTATGATCTATAAATAACCGAGCAGGAAGATAAACAGGATGTGATGTCTTCTATTAAACGAAGTTCTTTAATTATTTGCTCTGGTAATACCAGTTCTATGACCAATACGAAATGCTGGTATTTACTAGGTTTATCACTAAAACCTTCCAGTTCTCTTCACAGACCAGATAGCTTTTACAAGAAGGATGATTTAGATTTCTTCATTTTGAGAGTCAGCCTTCAGTTATCTTTATGAGGAGGCCTAATATTCATTGAAGGAAGATGTTCAGCCCTTCCAGGTCAGGCCATAATCAGATTATTTCTGAAAATCTGGGTCCTTTCAGTTTACTTATCGTTTTCTGCTCCTGGTCACAAAGGGGGAACTGAATTCCAAAATTTAAAACTTTAAATGAAGATCTGTAATGGTTACTTTCCTCATCCCTGCCTGTAGGCTTACGTACTGCTTTTCTCAAAGGAAGCTTGTCCCGACAACTTAGGGCTTAATCACGGTCCATATACTGGAAGTGTGCAGCCTCCGTCAGCATGGTGACCTGCCGTAGGTCAGCACGTGGGGAGCTGCATCGTGGGGCCGCTAGAGCTGAGCACATGAACTGCCGCAATCTCAGCCAGAGCCGAACGTTCATACCCACGAGATCTCAAGATTCCTGTTCCCTAGATAAGGCACAGACTGGAAAGCTGTAAAGTACTTTCAGTGGCGATTTACATCCCCAACCCTTCTGTATTTCTCATATGGGGAATCAAAGCATCAGTAGCAGCATATCAAAGTGACTTGCAAAGGAAGAGCTATTGCTTTGAGGTGCTGCAGGCAGCGACAGAACAATCGGCTCTCGGCAGTCCATGAAGTGTAGTGAGAGCTGTGAACCGAATGTCTGACCCACTGAGAGATGGGTCCCCACTAAGATGCTGCACTCGCAGGAAAGCTGTTATTTTAGAGCGGCCGCTCTGAACGGGTCCTTGGGAGTTGGGGCTGTTGGTGCCACTCTTCAGAAGCTTTAGGTGACAAGTGGGCATAAAAAGAAATTATTTGAAATTATAGCTCAGGGTGATCAGAGAAAGGCAATGTGGAGACCTGTACAAAGAGACTGTGGATAACTGTAGGTGTTTTACTGTCACAGGGACCACAGCCTGGCCACTAGATCAAGGAAAACTTTGTAAAAGATTTTGGGACTGGGCTAGGGAGCCTTCAGCCAGCGTGGCAGAGGTTGCAGCTCTTTCCCCAGAGCAGAAGGAAAAGTACCTTGAAGCAGGGACTCCTGGGAGCCACCTGAGGAGGAGGGATCCAGAGGAGACAAAGGCCTAAGAAGGGATTAGGGCTCTTAAGGCATCAGGATGCCGAGGTTTAAGAGCAGATGCTTTGCCTCACCTTCATGGAATAAGAAAAGCAGCCTCACCTTCCTGTCTGGGCAGAAGTACTTAGTGTGGCACTGTTGACATGTGCCGAGCCCCATTCCTTCCACACATTCCCCACATGTGGCATTTTCCCCACCACTCATATAACATCCCCTAATTTGGACGTACGAAGCCTAACGATGGGTCCGGTCTGAATCCTGCCCCAGGCTTTACCAGGTGTTGTTTCTGGGGGCAAGGGGCTGTACCGCAGCCCTCCGGGATGGTGTGTGCCTGTCCTCATCACGTAACACGGCAGCTCCCTGTGCAGCTCGACACGGCCCAGGTCTTCCTGTGGGCACCACCTCAGCGGAGATAAATGAACCCTCAGAAGAGCCCCGGCTCTGGAGCCAGCGGCTCTTGGGCTGGGCGAGTGGTGGTGCTGCCTGCGCTCGGCCGGCCAACATGCCATTCTGTACCGTCAGCAGATGTTTGTTTTCATTCTGGGTTGAACAGGCTTGGAGGGAAACTGGACGCTTTCCAGTCCTGTCCATCCTTAATTTCTTCTCTTCGGGTAGAGAATAACTCGAGTTATTTATGTCGTTGCACAAGCGCCCGGGCGGTGTTTTGTTGACCAGCCATGGTAACCTTGGTGCGTGCCAGATGTGGGAGCTGCTCGGGCGGTGGCCGGGGGTGTGCTGCACGGGTGCTCCCACCGCCTGCCCCCGGGACCGACGTCCGAAGCGCCTGCGTCTCCGCGGCAGCCCCGGGTCCCTGGGAAGAGCTTCTCAACGCCGGCCTTTACAACCGGCCTTAAGTTTCCTGTCGTCAGGCAGCACGTATGGCAGAGAAAATGTTAAGGAAACAGCGTTGCGGTGTAGGGGGTTGTGTTCAGAGCTGGGAAACTCGGTGGCTTTAGGCTTTTTGCAGGAGCAAAAATCAGTCATGGCTAGGTTTTTTCTTAAAATTTACTATTTGAGGAGACCAATAAGCTGACAGCGCTGGGCTGGCTGTGCTGGGTGAGTATCCGTGTCTCACATCACCTCCCTGCGTTGCCCTCTTGCTCTTCTCGGCGAGGGCAGCGACGGCACCGGGCACACCACGGGGCTCCTGCTGCTGGAAATTTCCATGCTCCCATGAATGGATTAGGCAGAGGGAAGTGGAGCCTCTGACGTATTTTTCCAAACCAAAACAAAGCTGGCAAGTCTAATTTTAGGCCTGGTTTAGTATGGAAATGATATCAATACTGACACAAAGCTTTTCCGTTCTCCTGATAATTAATTTCTGTCTATTTAAGTCTTGCATGTGGAAGAGACTGAGAATTGATAGCCCGCTCGCAACAGCTGCGTTTACAATCAGACGCTTTAGCAACAGAGAGCAAAATTAAAGGGAAGCGACACCACACGCAGGCATAGCTTTGCTTCAGTTTGCTGTCGAACCAGCGTGTTTGTAACTCCTCTGCCTTGGGACAAGGTGTGCAGCAGCAGAGGGTCTGCCTGCCAGCCTGCAGCTGACTGGGTGGAAGGTAACGTCTGGGGATGTTGTGACTGATGCTCCTCTCTCTTTCTCTCTCTGTCCCGCTGTGCCTGGTTTTGTTTGCATGTTAGGTTTTTGTGGCCAGTCCAAACAAAACACAGCCTATTGTGGAGATCCTGTTGAAAAACCAACCCAAGCTAATTGAGTTTCTGAGCAATTTCCAGAAAGAGAGGACGGATGATGAACAATTCACTGATGAGAAGAACTACCTGATCAAGCAAATCCGAGACTTGAAAAAGCCAACGGCATGAAGAAGTCCTCTCGTTTTCCACTGTAGGCATTAATCTCATTTGTTAAGTTCCTCTGTGTCCCTTAAACACCACAATAGTGCTTGAGAAGGCACAGCAAGTGCCTGATTTTTATTTTGTCTTTGTTCCTAGATGTCAAGAGTATAGGGGTTTTACATGAAAACTAAAAAACTACAAAAATCTAGAATAATATATTATTTTTAATCAAGACTATTATTATTTATGTCAGTTTAGAATCTCTGTAATAGAAGCTGGTTTGACAGATTTTCGTTTGTGCTCAAGAAGAATGAACCTCTTTGCCTAACTTTGTCAGCAAACTCGAGCTGTTGGTGAGTGCACAGAGTAGGTCTTCCGAGGACTGTAACGCTGTTCCTTTGCACCCATAGCTGTGACTTTGTTCTAGTGCTGCACACACGCAAGACTGTGAAAGAGTACGCTCGTCTCTGGAGTTAGCTGCACTTACAGACCGGGTTCTTTAGTCAAAACAGTGGGAGATGAAAAAGCAGTGAAGGTCATGTGTTTGCTTTATTTTTGTGTTCTTTCATCTTTTAAGTTTTCTTTTCCCCTAGATCAGAGGTTTTCTATTCAGTGCTAGGGAATGGATGAAGACACCAGCCAGATGAGCTGTTTCTGCCTGCCTCCCATTTTCCTGTACGCACTCCACCTTGTGCTAGAGCACAGGCTGTTCCCACCAGCTCCCAAGCAGACTGACGAGGAGCAGCCCCGGGTACACGGTGCCCACAAACTCCCCAGTGGGAAGAAGGCAAGAGCAACCCCCCTCTGTCAAGGCCCGTGCTGTATTGCTAATAAAGTCATCCTGCACCTACTAAAATCAGCAGAGAAGCCTGTCCCCAGTTTCAGTGGGAATAATACTGGGTGGTGACCAGAGCTACGTGGCTGAGTCACAGAATCACAGAATCACAGAATGGTAGGGGTTGGAAGGGACCTCTGTGGGTCATCTAGTCCAGCCCTCCCAGCCAAGTCATGCCAAGCGCTGAGGCCCAGCACGAGAGGAGGGTCCTCAGCGTCTTCCCACCCAGATTCAAATCCCGGCTGTGCAAGCCGGGGTTTAGCCGAGTTCAGCAAGGGGATACTGAAACGGCCTCGGCCTGAACCGCTGAGTGGCCCAGGGTCCCTGAGTCTGCGGGTTTGCTCAAAGCTGAGGGCGTTTGTTGGATACCCAAGCTGAGTGTACCCCAGGCACCAAAGGCTGCTTGTGGTCTGGCGTTTTCTGTCCTTCTCCATCCCGATGTGAATTCAGGTTCTGCACTGAAGCTGTAGAAGCGGAAATAGTTGCACTGTTGATGCTTAAGTTTAGCAAGGTCTGTGGTCCAAACAGTGTTTCCCAGGTTGAGTTTGAAGAGTTTTTGGGGTCTTTTGTTTTCTAGCGGGAAATTAAAATGTTACTCTGATGCTTTATTAGGAAGTGGAGTTTGAGAGCAGGGAGCGGAAATTTCTTGAATTTCTCTGGACAGCCTAACTTCTGCGTTTTCCTCTTTGCTGTAAGATAGTTACCTAGCTAAAACTCTAGCTAATGCTTCAGTTAAAAAGGTGACACTGAATTGTAAAAACAGAACAAGACTTTTTCCCTCATAAGTCTGTTGTATATTGGGGTGACCGATTCTTTAATTTATGTGCTTTAGAAAAGGGATGAAACAGAACAGATTGTGGACTCTTTTTTTTTTTTTTTTCAAATGTCAGATACACACAACAAATGTACATCTTTGTTGCCTGGAATTAAAAAATAAAAATTTACAAGCTATTAAAGGCATGATTACTGATCACCCTATATTTCTGTCTTTGTTTTTTTCCTCTTGCCTTTCTGGATAGCCAGGCTCCGCGCAGCACTAAATTCTTTCTCTCCTTTGCCAGCCAGTTTCATCAGATGCAGACAGAGAGAGGGAGGTGAGCACCGTCTTCAGGGCTAACGCACCCTGCAAGCATCGCATCTGGAGCCCTGGCTGGCAGGGGGCCTGGCAACCGGGGCTGCTATGCAGCTGAGCCCGACTGCCATCTTCACCCCCAGCGCTCGCTGTCAGCGAGCTTCCATCGGGCTTCCAGCCCGCGCTCGGAAAAATGCCAGACAGCTTATTGCTGGGGAGTGCCTGCCCGTGGCAACGTGGGTGTGACCCGCGCAGAGGTGCCCAGCGCATCTCTGAGCGGGGTCAGGACACCGAGGTGCAGCTGAAGACACCACAACCTGGCTGTAACATGAGGAGTGAGGTGACACCCGCAGCCCGGTGTTTGCACCGGCAGAGCCATGGCAGCCCAACAGCGACCAGCGCGGCGGGCCCCATCCCTGCCAGGGCAGCCTTTTCCAGTGCCAGCAGAGCGTGGGGGTACGTGGTAAGGAGGGCTTGTGAAAAAGGGGTCTGAGGGCATGTGTGCCTGCAAGAGAAAGGAGCAAAAAGAAGGAGTGGGCTTCCAGTAAAATGCCGTGTGCCAGGCCCCTTGCAGCTTATCATACAAGAAGCCAGTCCTGACGTAAATATTGGCAACACACCTCGAAGTAATCGAGTCTTCCCCAAGCTCAACTTGCTTCGCTCTTTGAAAGAAGAAAAGGAAGTGGTGAAGATGAAATTAGGCACCATGACAATATTTCACAGCAGGTGGGGATGCATCCCTAATTAAATGAAAATGAGGTCTTTTCTAATGCAACTTTGAAGTAACAATAGCACTTCCAGTTTCCTTTGGTGCATTCAGTCAAGGTGGTTCTTCTGCCTAGGCGTCTGCTCCCACCAGGAACTCACCATTTCTCCGAAATGAGTATCTAGGGGGAGCTGTGTGATTGGAGGACACGGTTCATCCCAGTGAGGACAGGGAAGAAGACTCTAGTCCGGAGCGAGAAAGAAGCCGGAGGACGCTTGGGCTGCAGCCTCTCCGTTCCGATCCCCACCCAGCAGTCAGGGGGGTTCGGATCGTACGAGTGAATCTCTGCCAACATACGATGTACGATCCTGCACGTGAAACCTCGTTTGACACAGCAGAGTGCCAGGAATCTTTGAACCGTAAGCTTCTGTCCTGGGGTTTGGGCAGCTTGTGCTACTAAGAAAAATCTGATGAGGAGCGGTGGCGGCCTCCCCTGCCTATAACGGCACGTACGCCAGCCGGTGTGAGGCTGGGGGAGGAGGCGGGACGCTGGCCGTCAAGAACTGTGGGCGTTAAGACCGCTTGAGCCTCTTAATCTGCGTGCTCCAGGGGCAAGATCACATGAGAAGGAAAGAATGACTGGGACCTTGTAATCTAATGATAAAAGCACTCGCATGAGGGAGAGGAGTTCTGGATCCCATTTGTTCTCTAGTGCTTGCTCTGCTCTTCTCTGTGGAATTGGAGGAGGGCTGAGAGACCTCAGGCTCTTGGGGTGCAGTGATGTTTGGTCAGTAAAGAGGCTGCTTCTCTGGGCCAACGAATGCTTCATTCTTCTGTCTGAAGTTGAAGCACTTCACCATTTTGGCTGGAAGCACCTTTTTGCAGAATGTCTTCTGCCTGGTGGTGCAGGCTGTTACAAGGCAGGGAAGATGCAGGTTTTGGTTTCTATGACACAAAAGGGAATTGTACCCAGCTCTTCTCCTCCTTGACTAAGCACTCTTGCATGAAAATATGAGTTTCCGTGGCCTTCCGCCATTTCTGGAGTTGCATTTTGGCACCTGCCCATTTCCCTGTGTGGAACTCGCTCTGCATTTGCCTTGAGCGTCGCCCGCTGGATGCGTACACACGGCCTCCGGCTGAACAGCATCAGGCAGCGGAGGACTACGTAGACCAGAAGGATTCGTTGCATTTACTGCCAAGCAGTGAAAGCCCATTTCAAGCTCTCATGCTGAGGGGGCCGAAAGTGGCCAGGTGCTTTCCCATCAGAGCAGATAGGTGGAAGAAATTCTGCTGGGCTGCAGTGCTCCTAGGGTCTGAGCAGGAGACACCCAGCGCTCACTGCTGCCTGGTGATGAACGCAGGCTCCTCAGGGCTTTCCCTGCTGGAGCCGAAGTCCCGGAGCTGCTGGTTTACATCAGTTTTTGGTGTAAAAGCAGGCCCAGCCTCAGGAGCTGGTGCATTGCCCCTCCCAGCCAGCACCTTAACGGAGGGCTCGCCAGCCTTTCCACCCAGACAGAGCAAATCCAGGGCTCCCCTCCCACTGAGCGACAGTCCCAGTGGAGTCACTGACTCAGGCCCACTGAACACTTACTCCATACACGGACACCACGTGGAGCAGCACAAGCTGTTAAGGCTGGGCATGAAGTCTCCCAGAGCCTCTGGTGAGAGGTCCAACCCCATAGCGAGGGCCAGTCCCACCCGTGAGAGCTGCTGTGGCCTGGGCAGAAGAAGGAGCTACAGCCCCTGCCACCCCAGCCCATGTCGAAGGGGAGCCTTGACCCCAGCAAAGGCTGGGACCCCTCAGCCTGCGGTGCGTGAGGCCACGAGGCAGCGGCAGCCCGAGCCAGCGCTGAGCACGGTTGGTGCTGGGCAGGCAGCACAGGGCGAGGCTAAGGGAGAAGACGGGGCGAGGTCCTGGCCGTGTGGTTGCTGTAAGGCAAGCATCTCGCGGGGCTGTGGCATGGCTTGGCTCCCCAGGAGCCACAGGGAGAGGCCGGTGGCGAGCCCAGCCCTGCTGCGTCACGGTCCTGCACCCCTGCGCCTGCCGCCCGCTGGTCCCTCGTTCCAGGAAAGTGAAAGGAGGAAAAACAGTTGAGTGAGCAACCCCTCTCCTATGGCATCCGTTGTGAGGGGCTTTGCAAAGCCATGGTGAAAATCAGCTTTTCCACCTCAGGCTGTGCCACAGCACGAGTGGCAGGAGCATGGGGAAAGCCTGTGCCCAGGTTGCCATCGGCAGCCACGGCCGTGCCCAGCTGTGCAGGGAGGGGGCTTCCCCCACCCCCCAACACCTACACCTGTCTGGCTTGGTATTGACTGGGGGGATGGGGAGTGTCCCAGCACATGCTGTGAGACACCGTTCTGCCTTGCATCATGCAGCTGAACGCTGTAATTTACCGTCGCTACAAGAGCCCCATGGCTGTTTTTCATCACCGCATGGCACTGGCAACAGCTGGGAGGGCTTTGCCTTGAGCCTTGGCCCCAGGCGGGCACAGCACTGCCCTGGCCATCTCGGAGATGGCAGATACCTGCTGTGGTGCAGCACACATGGCATGGCTCAGGTGTGTCCCCCCGTGCCACCTCAATCTCCTCCCTCCCTTGGCATGCCTGTGTGGCTTCATAGAATCACAGAATGGCAGGGGTTGGAAGGGACCTCTGGGGATCATCTAGTCCAACCCTCCTGCCGAAGCAGGGTCACCTACAGCACAGGAACCCATCCAGGCAGGTTTTGAATATCTCCAGAGAAGGAGACTCCACAGCCTCCCTGGGCAGCCTG
>Ga0181612_160161_pt1 | contig 43386 bp, 26 predicted proteins | sample HoacroProtozoa21_FD_119630 | JGI IMG/M metagenome (GOLD analysis project Ga0181612, IMG submission 119630) | Hoatzin crop microbial communities from Cojedes, Venezuel. Combined Assembly of Gp0051906, Gp0051904, Gp0051908
TATTGTGATTAATCATAAGTTCACCTTATTTCTTTATTCAGTAAAATTTTAAACTTTTTTTTTTTTTTTTTTTTAAATAGTTTCATAGCTGTGGGACTTTAAGGACCGGAGTTGTCTGGTGTTTGTGCAGCTGTGTTCAGAGGGACTGAGTAGGTCGGCAAAGTGCACTGTGGGCTTCTTTTGTTAAATCCGTCACAGAGAGTGAGAGAAGCAGGCAGTAGCTGTGGTGAGGGCTTTATTGTGTGAGTACTTCCCGCCTTTTCATCTTGACCTCCCAAAATTCTCTCTTCTTCCAGGGTTTTCTGTTTCCTTGCCAGGTTTCCTGAGGGCGCTCAGGCGTGCCAAGCCTGGGGTTGTTACTCTGCTGCTTGCTCGGGAGCTGCCCATGGAGCACAAGCCCCTGTTGCATCTTCCTCAGGTGTTGGTGCTGCTCTGAGATGGCCTTCTGCAAAAATGTGTGACGTGGGCTTTGTCCTGAGGGTCTCTGGCTACCAGAGAGGCCTCTTAGCGTCCTCTGGGAAGGCAGGAGCAGCCTCCTTGCCTTTCGGTCGTAAAGCGGGAGGGACAGGACTTCCGAGACTTGATAAGACCACAAGTGAGTATGGGACAGGGACTCCCAGTTGCTTATTTGACACGGCTTACTTGGATGTATGGATGAACAAATTTAAAGATTAAAGCAAGCAGTGAGCTGCAGGTGTGGAAGCTTCAGCAAACACAGGCGAGAAAAATCAATTTTTCACAAATGAAAGAGGAGGAAAAAAATCAATAGGGAAAGGACTGTTATTTTCAATTTAAAGCCGGAGAAGTTGGGGTTTGATCTCTGAGTTCATGCTTTCCTGTTCTCATTCACATGTTGCACGGCTCTGTTACTGGAGAACTGTAGACTGTGTCGTATAGAGATCATTAAATATAAATGGCTGAAAGAATGCGAAGTGCACCCCATCCTTATTTATTTATTTACTTGTCTGCTTGCAGATACTTCTCCCTCTGGAGTTAACTCCTGTGGATGCTAGTTCCCTGTATGGGACTATTGGAGTGCATCAAGCTTTCACTGTGAAGTCCACCAGCCTTTCCTCGTGCATGTTTTGACAATATTTAAAGCACACGAATCAGACTGTAGTTATTGATCCGTGTTTGTTTCTTTTCAACAGACTGTGATTCCATCTGGCTACCTGATGGTGAGAGTGCCCCACAAAAACATGACCAATATTTTAAGTAGGAATACAGAATTTGACTTTGCAGTACTGTCTGCGTGAGGTCTGGTAAATACGATGGGAGGGAACCCAGGCAGGATGCAGAGGACCCTCGCATCTCCTCTCAGTGCAGCCTGCTGTAACAGCAGGGCAGTGTGCCAGTTTTCTATGTTAAAAACAAAGCAGTATTTTTGGCTGATTGCTGTTGCTAGATTCCACGTTGCCAAACACATAACACATGCCGAATAGCGTCAAGTGTGTGAGAGCTGCGCTACCTTGCAAATCTGTTTGTGTGGAGACTTAGCCTGGTAGGTAGTGGGCAAAACTGTGGACTGATGCAAAGACTCTTTCCTCATTAAAGCTCCACAAAAGTGGAGGGCTCGTTTGCAAACAGGCACTTGCTAGGTCTTGGCTCCGTTGGCATCTCAGGAGAGCCAGCAGAAGTGATCATTAGGAAGGTGCTGTCCAGTTTGAGTGATCTGCATAACTACATGTCTTTATCTCTCTTCAATCTGTAGTAACAATTTTTTTCTAGTACATCTCTTTTTAACTTAATGGGATTAATTTTTCTGCCGTGTATGACTCCAGCTATGCCAGTACCAAAGGGTGTTGAGAGATGTGCCCACACCCACTAAAGGCTTAGCATTTCTGTAAAGGTGCATGGGAGGAAAAAACCAGTCTGTCCTGACTTGGGTCAGTTAATTTCTTTGCAAGATCAGCTTACTGCAGGAGTGCAAGCATGCCAAGAGCAGCTGTGCTGAAGTAACACTTAAGTGCATGTATTTGTGTATACATGTCTGTATGTACATATGTATATGTGTATTTGTGTGTATTTATACATGGATATGTATATGTGTGTATGTATGGATATGAAATACAGCCGTAAGGGACGGTGACCAAGGCTTATTTCATTTAACACCTGATGGAGGCACTGTGCTCAGATGAAGGTGTAGTCAGCACAGCACTCCTGCTGTGGTCAAGGGAGAGGTGAAAAGCCCTCCTAGATCTCGGGCAGGCTGTGGTGACTGCTGTGGTGACCTCCAGAGACACCTGTCCTCATGTAAGCTACCTGTAGGGAGAGTCTAGGATGCCTTGGCTCCCCATCTGGATACTTTGATTAGATGCCTTAAGGGGAGGTGGACATAGGCCATGATGGCAAAAAAAGAATGTAACAGGTAGGATTTTCAAATTGTCTGGATGATTGAGACAACTAAATGTGACTCTGACTCTCAATGGGGTGCGTCTGGATGAGTGAATGAATGCTCTTGAAAATGCCTCTCAAGCTAATGTGTAAGGATTTTTGAACTGAAAAAGTAGGAGGCTTACAAATTGCAAACCAGTTACCGTGTGAGACAATGTGTTCCCCTGTTCGTGGAGCTCCGTGATAGGACTGTGCAAGCCAGGCACAGGTCTCACCATGCGTCTTGTTTCAGCTACTACTCCAAAAACCTGCTACGCAACCTCACCCCATCATAGGTTGTCAGCTGTCGAAGTGTGTTGTATATTTGAGTGTGTTATCGTTTCCCAGTGGGGCATATCAGGTCTGGAGGGAGGGTAACCGCTAGCCAGGGCAGTTTCAGCAGCAGTGGACAGTGTCTTCTGCAGCAGCAGTGGCGGGAGGAGAAGGCATGCTCAAACCCTCGGGCATTTTCACGCTGTATTGCTGCGTGGAGGGTGGTTGGAAATGGCAGTTCAGTCTCACCTTTCTCTCCCTTCCATGGCAGTTTCTTGAGGCTGTGTAACTTTTCTGTCCCTGCAGCTTCTGACGTGAAGTGAAGCTGATGCGTCTAATGAGGGGGGCTTGTTGCAGGAAGAATCCTTGCCGTGCGGTTTGAGGAAAGGTTGTGTTATCGTTCTGAAACTTTTTTTTGGCTGAGACTGCAGGAAGATACAAGAGACGACAGAAAGGGGAAAAAAATTCTTCATGGGTACTCAGGCTAACATTTTTAGGTGTTCCTTTTATTATATACATGTGTGCCTGGGTGGGAAAACAGCCAAAGAGATTGGAAGAAACCAAGATGTTCACAAGCTGGAGAGCAGAAAGAATACGAGTGTGCTGGACCCAGAACACCGCCCTGGTTCTAGGTGAGGCAAATAGCAGAGAAAACTAGCCCTAGCCTTCAAAAGCAATCTCCCAGAATTAACTGGCTGCAGTCAGGTAGGGATTGGAGAAAGCAGGAAAGTCTCTGGGATGATACGGATCTCTCTTGATGAAGAGTTTGACTCCTTCCTCTGAGGTTGCTGTAGTTGCCAACAACTGAAAGTGCTTTCAAGAAATTGTCCTTCAAGTAAAGCAGAAGCCTGCGTGGCGGGTAGGCTCCTGTGCTCCCACTGAGCTCGAGCGTAGGTGTGGTAGAGGTTATGTCATCCTTTTGTCTTGCTGTTGGTTTGCTAAAATCCAGAATAGCCGGATATATTAATCTAATGAAAATACTCCCGCTACTCCTATCACCTTTTATTATGCTCAGAAATACAGCACACTTGCTGGACACGTATTTTGTAAGAGTAAGGAAAGCAGAAGCATTACAGCTGAGTAGCTTGAAAGTTGCATCTTTCTAAATTTTTCAATCTTCTCATTTCTTTGAACAATTTTTTTTTCCTTTATGTGTCTGACTTTCCATATCTTCATACTAGTGTCTCATTCGCATTTATCTAATGTTTTCTGTTTATGGGTCACTTACCTTTTTGTGTCTCTTTCCATTCTGGTCTCTTGCTCATGAGTATGCATATGCTAGATGCGCTTGCGATTTAAAAACATTTGAAATCAACAGACATAGCTTGTCTTGATGACTTCTGTTTACTTCCTGGCAATGGTCAATTCACTCAGCTTTCTGATCCAACAGTTTCTGCAAGAACAGAGAAGCAGGGAAAAAAAACCCCACTACACCCAACCAAACAACAACAAAAAAAGGTGTTGTTCTCTGAGGAGTATTCTGAAGTTTCTTAAAGTACTTAAAATTTCCATACTGAAAGATCTGTAGAAGTTTACACCATTTCTTTTGTATTTTCTCTCTCTCCGTCACTTATCCTGTTCTTCTTCGTTTTGCACACCATTTTTTACTTTGTGTATTCTGTTCTCTTCCTCATGTTCATCCTTCTAGGGCTCTTTTTCCTTCCTTTGTACATCCTTTGCTTTTCCCAGGAGGAGGTTATACTGCTGCTGTTCTTCCTGTCCCTAAAGGTTAACTGCTGCCACTTGCCATGTCCCTCTCTTTGCTTCCCTTTGTTAGTGCAAGACTTGGAGGACGCTTGTCTGCTTTTGTGCAGCTGCGTTCCTCATTGCATGGTGATGTGCTTGGTCTGTCCATCTTCTTCCTTCAGGGAGAAAGTTTGGGAGTGCCTAAATCCTGTTGAAAATCAGCGCGTTCTTATGTACTTCTGAAATTACTGCCCCAGCGGCTGTTTTTGGAGCTCCAGAGAAGTATCTGGTTTAACTGCAGAGAAAGGCAAGATCACTCTGTGTCTGGAAATGATGGTTGCACAGGGATGTGTGGGTCTGGACCCACGTGAGGGACTTCATTGACTTTCATCAGTAAATATCCAAATGCACAGAACAGCTCTGGGGAGGTGGGAGCACCATCTGTACAAGCAAGACTGGCTGTGCCATCCAGTGCTTCTCACTGCCTGCTGGAGAGCAAACCTCTTCTTCCAGACTGGGAGAAGCTGAGCGTGGATTTGGCCTCTGCTGATCCAGGAGGAGCAGCTTAGTCCTCTCTGCATCTCCTGATGGGTGTGGAGAGAGTGGTGCTGACCCCCGGTTGCTGCTGCTCTGTTCTAGGCAAGAAGAGTGAAACGTTGTTCACTTGAGAAGAGTTGACAGTGTTCTTCTCCATGTGCAGGAGATGCAGATCTGGTACCTCGTGCCGAGGGTTTGGGTTTGAGATTGGCGGTTTTTGATGCATTAGCAGTTTACTAATTCTGGTCAGCTCTCAAGTGTGGGCAAAGGCTTCGATCCCACTGTGGAATGCCTCTCCCTTCCCATGCAGAGAGTCCCCATCATGAGCTTCTAGATGCTGGAGCTTGAGGACCAGGTGCCTGAAAGCTCAGAACTGCAGTGGGGCACGTGTGGACGCTGCCGTGCACTGGATCTGATCTTCAGGTCTGTTTGTGGGTGCCAAAAGATGCTCAGCTTCCACAAACTGAGTAGCTATTGCTTCTAAACATCGGAGTTTATGGTACCTTTTTGTCTGTGGTTCTGATAATAGAAGATAGTTGGGATTATGAATAGCTAGTGGTGAAAAATCTTTGGGACAAAGTCAAAATCAAGCAATTTGATCTGTAGTTTGAAGGGTACTTCGTTGCAAGAAGTTTTTTTTAAAAAAAGAGCTTTTAAAATGAAAGCTGAGATAAGCACTATCAGTGAAAGGACCTTAAAAAGGTTGCAGCCAGCAGTCATAAAGATAGGACATGTATAGAAGCGATTGTAGATAATGTTTTACCTTGAACTGTCCATTTCTTTTTATATTCTTACATTAAAGGTTTTTGATATTATTAAGTAGCTGAAACCCCTTATTTCTTTTACCATCTCTGGTTAAATATGTTCATGCTTTCACTGGAATCTGTGTCTTCGGGGGCTGCTATTTCTCAGAGGTAAAAATGTGTTCTGTGCGGAAACTTAGCAAAGAATATCTCGACACAAATAAGACCAAAGTCACTTCAAGTATAAGTTAGCTGCAGCCTGTAGAAAACAAGTTAACAGGACTGAAGGAGATACATTGCACTGTAGTGCAGAGAAGTATGCTGTGTAATAGAAATGGCATATTGTCCAGAAAAGAAAGCTCATAGTCTGTATATGACTGGCGTTAAGGTGTTGCCCAGTAATAGTGGTGGCGTTGAATTACCTTGGAGGGACCAGTTTTCTTCAAGTCACCTGCAGAGACTGTGCCACAGCAGTCCTAGATGAATGCAGGAGCCTGTGCTCCACTGACTTAGCAGCTGGGTCCAGGATGTGTCTGTCTCTTGCTGGACTTACAAGAAAATCTTGGAGGTTTCACTGTGATTTTATTTTCTTCTGCCTCTGTAAACAAACACATAATTTAAACATGCCTTTTGTGGTGCCTGCGGTGAGGCACTGTGCAGGTGAAGTTTCAAACACATTCACTCGTACAGAAGCGAAGTACTGAAAGTCATCGCAGCGTGTCCTGTCTCTTGTCTCTGACTGTCTGATCTTTGTTAAGGTGCCCGTTGGCATCATATCTGGCAGTTAAATAGCACTCATGGGTTAATTTAATTTTCTTTTGAAGCATGTCTATAACGTAAAGAGAAAGAGTGTTGAGAAATAAAAATACTCCTGTGGACTCTTCATCTCCTTTTTATAGAGAGTTCTCTTTATGTTCCACTCACTGTTTTGGGAGTGCAATTACGTTAAGGAATGATCCCTCGGAAGTTTAATGAGAAGATGTATAGCTCTGTCAACTGGAGATGAGTCCTGGGACGATTCCAGAATTACAGGAAAAATGAAATTATTATGGGGCCATACAGAACATGATGGTACCAGCCCTTGCTGATGAGTTCCTGACATCTCTCTGTCTTGACACACCAATCAAAAGTATAAGTGTTGTCTTACGTTATTTAAAAATTCTGTGCAAAATTCGTGCCGTTATTGAAGAATGTAAGAATTCTGGAAAGTGTTTCAGTACTGCAGTAACAGTCAGCAGTTGGCATGTTGTCCTGTTTGTTCACCAGAGATGTTTTTGATGAGACAGACCTGGCAAACCCTGCACCTCGCTGTGCTAGAAGTGGTCTCCATCTCCCCTTCTCCTTCCGTTGCTGGGCAAGCAGATTCAGTTCACTAATATGACTGAAAATTAATTATTTTTAGAAGTTAGTTGTAGTTTTGCCTGTTTGATGACCTTAGTTCTCCAAAGGATTCAGGTGGACATCATGAACCAAGAGTCAATGAGGTGAATCCAGAGTGAGGAGGTAGAAGGAAAGAACTGGTGGCACCACGCTTTTAGATGGCTTCGTCTGTTTTGATTGACTATGCCCTCCACCAAGAAATGTGACTGTCTTCTCCTGGTATGGTGATTGTTCTGCTTTACAGCTGAGGAAGCTGCAGCTGGGGTGCAGGAAGGGTTTCCTAGGTGGCACAGCATGAAGAACAGGGCTACGGTTGGGGACTCCTTGTGTGGGGCTGGATTATTCGTGAGAAGGACATTGCACTGCTTGGTGTGCTTTGATTTTTAACTTGATAAACAGAAATGGGGTATTAAGTATGATTTAAGGTAGGAAGAAATTAAGGAGTAAAATAAGTAATTAAACTTCAACCTTAGTTATTTCTCTAAAGTACAGCTTTTGTCTATTAGATACATCTCAGTCTATGTCAAAATCTATAAATTGTTACTGCCACAGTCAATGCCTGTTTTGGAATAAATTGCATGACAGCAGTGATTTTAATGAGGGACCTGATGCTTGGAAACAGTGAGCAAACCTTTGCTGGGCCCTGAAACAACCCATGCTCCCGACTTAAGTGGGTGTCCTGGGCACCTCGCACAGTCAGGTCACATATTTGTGTACAGGAAAAAGTAAATACTAGGTCTGTAGCATTACTAATGCATTATCTTGAAGGATTAGCTACAAATTTATGATACTAAAAATTTGAGCTAGACTGATGTGGCTTTTTTTCCTGCCTCAGGCTATATTTATACAGCAAAGTCGTAATCGTAAGTGTCATAAATCTGTGGGGTTTTTTTCTCTTACTTGCGGTGAAAGCTAACATGTAAAACTGTGCTTGCCATACTTCTAATAATTTTGTGACTTGCCAGTATAATAATTAACTTAAATCCCCTGTGTTTCCCACTTACTGGCTTTATATTTTACCAATAACAGTATAACAGTGAATCTGGATTGCTAAGCCTTCTTACGCGACATGTATTTATCCGCCTGCCTTCCATCCATCCCCTGGAGAATGTGGGTTAAAAGTTAAAACATCGAAGTCTTGTGACTGTATTTTGAGAAAGAGGATGGTTTGCTTTCGTGGTTGGGGTTTTTTTGTGGGTTTTTTCTTTTTTTTTTTTTTTTTTTCCTTCAGAGCTGTATATTCTCTTTAGCATGTGACTTCATCATTCGAAAACTAATGTGTTGTTTTGCTTTGAAAATACAGTCATGGTATGGGGCAGGGAGCTAGGTATTTGGTGTGAAATATTTGGTTTAATTTTTTTATTATTATTATTTGTTCAGTGCTGCTGCGTGCTTGCACAAAAGTGTTAAGTGCTGAGTATCCCTGGTGTGAGAAACGCAGGGAGAAAGGTACGGTCACCCACACTTGGGCTTTCACTGTGGGTGCCTGGTGGGGTAGTTCGTGGAGAGCCGTGCTGGTGAGCATCCGTTGCCGAAGGTGATGGGGGCTCTGGAGAGATGCCCGCAGGCACCGTGCGCGTGGTGAGCCGGACCAAGGCAGAGCTCCCTCGCTCTCTCCCGGATATTTCCCAGGGATAGAGATGTCCCACGGCCTGAAACCAAGCATGACCTTCATGATTTACGGTTGAAATGCAGGCAGGATTTTCCACAGTCTGCTTCATGTTCCTTCTTTCCGCTTTTATATGAAATCAGTTACACCATTGCAAAAAAATTATTACAGATGTTGCTGAAAACCACTGTTCTAGTGCGGTGTTATTAAGTATTTTGGAACTGAGACACAACCTGGGTGCTATGTTACTCTTCTAGAAGGGAGAAGCAATATCATCTGAGGTTGCACCAGTTTTGAAGGGAAAAGGGAACTGAACGTGTCCTCTGAATCGTCAGTAGTGAGTGCAGTCTAACTTTAGTATCAAAGTATAATAATAATTGTGGATTCCATATGCAATTCTGCTGATGCAATCTGTGGAGTCCTGGGTGATTAATGTCATGTATGCATCCCAGTGTGTTGTTCACAGATTATAGGAAACTACAGAAATCTGTTTGTCCTTCTGTTTCATCATGTGATTCGTATTCTTAGTTTGAACATAAAAACTTGAAATTGCCTTTTGGAAGACATTTTATATCTCACATGGTTCGTAACATGCTTACATAAACATACCGTGTGTGTGTAGAAAAAAAACCAACAAAAACAACTGGTGTAATTATTATTGCTTTGCTTTTCACTACTTGAAAGTTTACAAAGTCTTTCTGGGAGCAGTTGATCCGAGCTACTGAAGTCTCCTAGATGCAGTCTAATAGTATGTGCTAGTGATGGCACGTGATTTGGCACTCAAGTAATGCGGGTCTGTCTTTTCAGCTGAAAACATGTTGTCACTTCTCTGGTGTGTCTGTGTAAGCCATGGCTGTAGCTGGTGTTGCGCTAGTGGGCATCACATGGGAAGAACACGAAACCCGTGACACAGGAGCTGTGTTTGTAAAATACAGTTTGTATTATGGGAAAGCTGGAATATCCCTGAACAATGAGACTGAATGATGTGTACTGTATTTCTGTGGTATAGTACTTACATATGAAGCTGCTGGGGTTTTTACCTCTTCAGAATGCCATGAACAAATTGGAGGTTTCAAGATATGTTAGCAAATACATATAAATAGACAATATATATTTTTACACACACATACACGTGTATGCATATTCATGATTAGGAGTCTGAAGAAGAATTGCATTTATTTTTGAACATCTTAGAAGGAAACCAGGCTTGGCAATTTTTTTCTTTCCAGTTGTAAGAATGCTAAGACTTGTGTGAAGCTCCCTAGTTCAGATCTTTTCCCTGAATTCTGGGTCTTAAAAATTTGTGTCGCTGGAGTAAGATCTTCCTCTGCTCTCAAAAAAACTGTATTGCCAAAGTCTTAATGGTTGGAGAAGCCAAGTATACACAGAAGAAGACTCAGAATGGTAGACTAATATAGGTTGGAGGGGATCTTGGGAGGTTATTAGTTTGGTCCAGTCCCTGCTCAAAGCAGGGCCAGATTGAAAGCTGATTCCAACTTCAAGCATGTAGTGGTGCATGGAGTTAGTCCTCCGCAAGCGCAAGACCTGTCGTTTGCGTTTGCTTTTGCTGAACTTCACATCGTTCCTGCCAGACCATTTCTCCAACTTGCTGAGATGCCTCTGGATGGCGACGCTGCCCTTGAGCGTACCGACTGCTTCCCCGCATTTTATGTTATCTGCAGACCTGCTGAGGATGTGCTCTATCCCGTCATGCCGATTATCAATGAAGCTGTCCTATACAGTATTGGTGCCCAGAAATTGGCTGCTAATAGGACATTGAGTAGCTGGTGAAGGTATTTTGAGGCCAGTGGTCTGTCTGGTTTTCTGCCTGCTTTGTAGTCCAGTAACTGGGAGGTGAAAGAGAATTTATCTGGTGTACATAAGGAGTCACAGGGGTTTCACAGTAGTAATATTTCTCTCAAGTCTTCCAGGTTTTTTTAGGTATAGTCAGGAGAATGATTTTGTTCTGGCACCCTCTGGTTCGCTTGGTTTTAAGGGTTTTGCTTCAATCACTCTGTTTCTGTCAACGATCTGCAAGGTGCTCGTTCAGCTCATATTTTCATAACTCCCCACAGACCTTCTCCTCTATATTTTACATACAGAAAACCTGCATGTTGGGGTAGTTACGGGAGGCAGTCCTGGCTTTTGAAGGTTGTGGTATTTTGCTTCCTTTTACTGATGCTTTGTCCTATCCTACTCTTGTTCCACCCTATGATACTTCTTTGCCATTAACTCCTTTTTGCTTTACTCTAGAATCATAGACTTATAGAATCATAAAGCTTGGAAAAGACCTCAAAGATCATCAAGTCCAGCCACCAACCCAATACCACCATGCCTGCTAAACCATGTCCTGAAGTGCCACATCTACACGTTTTTTGAACACCTTTAACTCATCAGAAGCACCTTCTGGCTATAATATGAGCCAAATAAATCTGCATGTGTTTTTTTAATTTTTATTTTAAAAATGAATAACTTGGGTTATTAGACTGAAAGAAGGGGCTAGTAGAGTGGCTTGTATGTACACATAAATATCTGTGCAATCAAATGATGGAGGAACTCAAGCAAATGTAGCTATTGCTGCTGGTTCTGTAGCCATCAGCATTGAAACTGGAGTGTAGCGCAAGTAGATGGAAGAAAAGCAACAAGAACTGTTTCTCTCTTTTTCCTGTTTAGCCTCATCTTTGACTGACATTAAATATCATACATTCTTGGGCACAAATTGTCATCTGGACAATGCACTTTACCTTTGTTCAGCAGTGCGGAGATCTCAGAGGAGGTGAAGACAGCGTAGGGACCTGGAAGACTGTAGTTAGGCAAGCTGTTTGAAAAACTGAATTTGAAGAACTAGGTGAAGCTGGCTTTTACGTTTGTGAGCTTTACTCTTTGTATGTGTCTTGCTAGTTTCATGTTATTTATGAGTTGCAATGAAGTAATGCTTTAGGAGACATAAAATTGTTTTCTGTTAAATCTTAGAAAATGGCTAAGTCAAAACATAAAATACAAATATTGTGGCCTTAAAGGTACAGGTCTCTGGCTAACTTAGGTGGACTTAAGTCGATAATTAAAATCCTGGCTGACAAAAGTTTTGAATTGTACATTGCGGAAAACAGGAGAAGACAGACATGGAAACATTTAAGGAAACCATGGCAACAAATGGCTCAGTAGCTCTATACAGGTAAGAAATGCATGAGATGTATTCATAAGAGAAAGAGGCTTAGGAAAAGAAAACTCTGCAGCCGTAGGGAACCAGGGAAGCAGTTAATGCCTGACAGATAAGACCAAGAGAAAAAAGACCACCTCTGCTTGGGGTATTTCCTAAGAAAACTTGACGCACCATCTCTTTCCCATGCAGGGTTTGTATCTGTAGTGTCTTGGGTGTGTTTGTTGTGAAAGCTGTAATGAATTGGTGCTTACCTGCGTTTCTGGTCAGAACATCAGAGGAAAGAGGCTGTGGAGTCGGTATCAATGCTCCAGCCTTTCCCAGACCTATGGAACAAGAAGAGTCTGGAGGAGAAGTTATGCTGGGGTTTATTGGACCAATAGGTGATTTATCTTCCTGGAGAAAATGTCCATTCTGAAGGACTCCTACAATGATCTCTTCACCTTCAACTTCTTTGTTAGCTGTGCTTAAGGGAACTTTGTAACTCAACAGTCCTTAAAATTTGTCAACAATATTTTACATCAGAATATTCATAGCTTCATGGCATTGTTGTTCATGGCAGGTTGTCTGGTGTGAATGGTTTTGGACTCTGTTTTCTGTTTTGAGGAGTGTATTGTCTTCTTTGAGGACTTAGCAGTGTGGATCCAGAAGCACATGTATGCTTTGTGTATGAGAAATCCAACTTCTGAATAGCAGGGTCTTTCCAGTAAATGTATGTAATGCCTGACTTTCATGGCTTCATGTGAAGCTATAAAGAACACAGATTCATGGCTCTTCCCCAGCACTTTTTAAGATGCAACTCAATGACTGTTCAACTCATCCTTTTTGAGAACCTCAAAACCTGTAAAACCTTTTTACAAAGGTGCGAAGAACTTTTTTTCTTTCCTCTTTGAAATGGATTTTTTTTTTAAAGGCTGTATCTGGCAGCCCTGTCCGATAAGATTCAGTGGTTTGCATCCATGATGGCTTCTACACCAAGTTCTGAACCTTCAGGATTCATGTATAGGCATGATCTGTCCTACTTGAAGAAAGTCAGGCCCCAGAGAGGTGTTCAGCATGTTTGTCTTCTGTCTGAGAATACAAAAATTTGGGTATTCTTGGCTTAACATCCGAAACACTAGTCATTTCAATATTTTTTAAATGCAATTCTGTCAACTGCTGTGCAGGTAATGTCAGACCAATACCCAAGCTCATGACCTTGAAGTCTCCATGAGGGACACTCTGATGGAAAATAAACATAGTTCCAAAAATCTGTGTGGGATTCTTCAAAAAGATGACTAAGAACATTAAGTTGCTCTGAAGCTAAAGACTCAGTGTCCTTTCTTGCCCCTTGCACAGAAATGCAGAATACACTGCTAGGTGACGGATATGAAGGGAACCTTGGTACTAATCCCAACACCACTGTCCATACTGAGAAACCAAGGAACAGTGGTGCATCCCAACAGAGGGTTTAACACCTTGTCCAACAGTGTTCTCTGCAGGGAATTAGTGGTTAGCACTGGTGTTTGTGGCAGTTGTGTTACTTCATAAGCCCATACCTCATTGAGCTCACTCAACTTATTGTTTTCATTGGTTTAAACTGAAAAATGTTCTTCCCTCTTTGTGGAAAGGAACCTCAAGGAAATTTCTGTTGGATCCGCTGGAGTGATATCACAGATGAGCACTCTATCTACCAACAATTCATAACCATTATTGCTCACCAAGGAAGTGATCCTACTGTCTACCAAGATCTTCAGCCAGACGATCTATACTAAAGCCAAGCACCACCCTTGTTTGCATGAGCAAGGTGAACTGTGTTGGTCGGTCATCTGCAGTGGAATCTACTCTGGCACACACACAGAGTAATGATTTATGCTCTGGTGGTGTGTTGAGGTGCTGCAGCCAGCCTGGACACCCACCCGCACCACCATAAGTTTTGAAGGGTTTTCAGGAACTTCCGATATGACAACAGACACTCTCAGGGTGCATCACCCCCCCAGTGAAAGTAAGCCCTGGAAAGGCCCCATTATCCTACACATCTAGAAGGCTGTGAAAGTCCAAGGAATGCCTGTTACAGCTGAGTAACTGACTGCTCTCCCAGTGCTTTACACCAGCTGCCTCTGCACTGCCCAATGAACACCTAGGAATTGCAAAGGAGAGAAGAAATGGAAGGCGTTCATCGGTTGCAGTTGTGCCAGCAGAGATGGATAACAGTTGTCACAAATGCTGTGTGTAGGTCAGAAACCTGAAACCACAGAAAATGCAGGTGAAGCGATTGAAAACTTGGGAAGAAGAAAACAAGCTTAAACAAGCTAAAGGCTGCAAAACCACAGGGAAAAGAAAACACTACTTCTTGACACTGGATTCTAATCTGAATAAAAGCAGAGTTCAAGGCTTGCTACAAAAGATCAAAGAGATCAGATGACTAACTGGCAAGAATGAAAATGAGGATTAGAAGTGGCAGACGGGAACCTGAACTGGAAAGCAAACCAAAGCTTTCTGCAGCTGAAGAGGCTTGGCAAAAAGGATCAAACCATCATGGAGAACGAAAGCTTCAGGCACAATGAAGATGAAATAACGCTTACAAAATCTCAGGTTGTGATACAGGAGGCAGATCGCCTAAAATCAAACCTAAAGGGCCCGTCTCTGCTACTTGGCTCTTTTGTGGAGTGTTTTTGATGAATTAAGGTTTGGTTAGTGCACAACATTGACATTTCGATAATGAACTAGATAATACATTTTCTTGGAATGTAAATGATAACATCCACATGTTAGGAGCTTTCTCCAAGAATGATGGTGACTGCCTCTTTGAATCATTAGGATAAAGAGAACAGCATTATTATCATTATTGTTATTATTATTACTACTACTATACAAAGCTGAGATTACAAACATCCCAAAGACTTTACAAACTAGCAGACAGGAAAGAGCTTAGGAGCAATTCCATCTGTTACAGGTACAATATCTCCAGGGGGCTGGTGGTGTTTGAGGGCATGGAAATTGGGCAGCAAGGCGAAGTGGGTCTAATGCACACCTGCATGAATAGCATATGTGCCCCTCTCTTCACAGTCAGTATAATCCAGCTAGTGCGGGGGAACTGAACTCTTGCCGGCTCTGTTAATTCAGTTCCTCATTAGCCAGTTGGTGCTGCTGAATCGGTACTCGCTCTTTAACAGAAAAACTGCTACTGTGTTTATCTTTGCAGACTTGTGTATGTGCCCGATGAAGCTGGTCAGGGAGGGATCCGTACCTTGGCTGCTGACTGACTGCTCAGCTGCTCCTACCCAAATTGTGATGCTGACCACAGCTAATGTATTTATTTCAGGACTCAAACAGATCACTGCAGATTCAGTGGAGACCTTCCCTGCTTCTGGGGTCATTAAAGTCTGTGGGACCACCAAAATGTTTGCAAGGTATTTGGATTATGGCTTTCTTCAACTCTGAGCCCTTCTTCTGGCTGGGGAGGCAATCAGCCCTACCTGCAGGTTGCTGAGTTGCGACAGCTCGGTGGTGCGCTGTGATCTGCAGCGCTGCTGGGCTCTTCAGAGCTCTTTTGCAAGCACTAGTGGCTGCTTTGTCTTTCTGGTGCCATCACCTCGTGCTTTCTGGGATCTCGTAGGAAGCTTCCGCCGTTAGCTGGGGTCACAAAAAAGCAGGAGGATGTGCCGTTACCGGACACAGCAAGGAGGAAACTCAGAGATCCCAGCACAGCCTGGGAATCACGGAAACACTCAGAGTAACAACATGAGAGGGCTTGGGAGCATCTCTGGCTGCACAGAAAATTTCAGCAGTAGCTGGACCTGCAGACAGCTGTTTCCCTGCAGAAACATCTAACTCCTAATGCTGATCCTCAAGATACCGCTGTAGTGATCTGAGGGTCAGAAGTCATAACAGATAGCCCATTACAGAGAGAAGCAGGAATCTGATCTTCTCTGATGTTTCAGGCACACCTTTGACCCTTTCTGCATGATTTTCTAACATTTCTGGTCCCAACTGTGGTTACCTTGCACAGGTCTTGTTCTTCCCTGCTTCCTTCTGCGTTTGGCATGCTGCGGTGGGGAGAGGTGAGCTCAGATCGCTGCTTCGCTTTGGTTGCCTGCCATTGATGGGGCAGCCTTCTGCGGCTTGTTGCAGATAAGTAATTCAGAAAAACTTCTCTAAATTGTCCTGACGACTGAATTAGCTCCTGGCTTTTTACTGTGTCGGAGATGTGGATGGATAACAAGGACAGAAAATTACCTTTTTCTTATCCCTTGATCTGGTCCTGAGTACAGCTTGGCTGTAACTGTGCAATAAAACTGGCGTTGGGGTTGATTGCAAGTTATTACACGATCTTTCTGTAAAAAGATTTCTGAGGTGAGCCAGGTGTGTTTCAGCAGACAGGGAGGGAGTGGAAGAAAGAGGTGCTGCTTCTTGAGGGTTTCATTTTTATATTTAAAGTATCTCTAAATACAGTTGCAGAGGCTGATCCATGAATTCTTCAATCAGGTGCAAATAAATAAATATTCTTTACAAGGCTGGTTGAAAATTGTTGCCTGAAACAATTCTTCGATGTCAGATAAGATAGTCAATGATAAAATTAAGATTTTTTTTTTCCTTTTCATAATATGTACTTTCCCTAAAAATGTTGAGATTTCTTGGAAAACCTCAACATGTCAAAACCTGAAACAGGGATTTGAAGTGATGCGATTTTGGTGACTGAAGTTGTTGAGGCTGGAGTTGAACAAAACTTCATAACAACTACAGAATTGTAGTTTTTGGTTGGACCAAAACCTTAGCTTACTTCTGTAAACATGCATCCAGGAATTCCCACATGGAAATTGTGGCTTGTTGGTCTACTTTTCTCTCTGAGATGGACTTCCCTGTCTGACCGACTTTTGTAGGGCACATATTATCAAGGCTGGGAGGCATGGACGTTTCAGCTGGAAGGGAAACTACCTTACACTGAGCCCGGGAAGCCTCATCCCCAGTGGTGAGTGGCAGCACGAGTCACAGCGGCAACATTTCCAGATCTGAATGTTCTATATTTGGCCAAAAGTATCTAACTAAATTTTTTTTCTCTCTTCCCTTTAAATTCCAGGGAAGGTGCAGTTACACAATTTGTTTTTCTTCATCCCAGTATTCCAGTGGATCTTCCCTCCTCCCTGTCAAGGATTTCTGTATTTCTTGCAACTAAAGTGTCTATCCTTTTCCATTAAAAAGCAGAGAAATGCTTGAAAATGCTGCCAGATTGTTGTGGTGTGCTCTGCTCTGGCTGCACGCTGCCGCTGCGATGTGCCGATTGCCTGGGAGCTGTTGGACCACCAAGTGCTCCTGGGCCAGCGGGGTGCTGCAGCTGGGACCAGCAGATACTGCTGGCCCAGTGCAAGGTTCCACATCCTGAAGGTAGCTCGCTGGTGGCACAGTTTAAAATGACAGAGAACCATAGGGAAATAATCTCTTTGGGATGATTCAGTTTATATTATTGAATTCATTACTAAGCTTATGAGGTCTCTCTTCTGTCATTACTGTTTATTGCTCTTTCTTTTGAGGCTGGCTGATCTCGCTCTTTGCTCTGACCAGTAGCTCAATTTTGTGGCAGAATCAGTGCCTCCTGGCACGGGGCAACCTCCTTTTGTGAAAGCACTTTTTTGTCCCCCTCCAGACATCAGTCTAAGGGTACTCTTCTACTTGAGGTATCTTTGGCTATCTCGTCCCTTGGTATTTTTCAGTGCCTTCTTGGGTCTTTTATTTCATAGAATCATAGAAAGTTTTGGGTCGGAAGGGACCCCTAGAGGTCATCTAATCCAATCCCAGCCTCTTGGGTTTTGTGGTTTTGGTTTGTGAGCGTACATGCTGTATTATCCCAGATAAAATACATATAGCATGGGAAGAGCTGAACTTTCAGTTTATGTTGTGGTATATGGAAAGAATATCTGTACCTTTCAGAATATCTGATTACATTCGGATGTTTCAGTTGACTTATAAACTAAATAGTGACAGGGACACGCAAAAGGAGAAAGATAAGGAAGAAGTGTTTGTGGGCTAACAGAGCCATGCAGGCTTACGTGTTTCAGGACTTGAGCAGCCAGAGCACCAAGACCAGGGATTTTTTTTGTTTTGTTTCATTTTTTTTTTCCCCACTTCTGACAGTGACTTACTATGTGCCCTTGGGTAAGTCATTTTCTGAATTTCTTTCCTTTTCTACTTTAAATTTGCTATTTGGATTGCAGAATCACGGGGGAAATGGAGCTTCTCCCCTGACATATTTGTACAGTGCTGAACTCAGTAGAACTGTGTTCTTAATTAGACTGTTCAAATATGGATGTAATACAAATAATAATAATTAATTAGGCATTTAATCATCATCAGTATTTACATAACATTGCTGGCATTTCATGCAGATGTTTTATCTACATGTTTTGTGGGAGCTTTCCCATGCATACTTATCACAGTAGTGCTATAGATCTTCATAAGGGAGAAGTAATATTTATGGGTTTTATGTTTTTTATTCTTTGTCCCTCTCTCTTAACTAAAACATAATATTCTGTCTTGCAGCTAATAAAATTTACCCAACCATTTAAAAAGGCTCTCTTTGGTTGAAGGACATTGCACATTAGACCACAGCTAGGCTGACCCTCGTGACAGTCACTGTCCTTATGAAAACTCTTTAAGTGACCTACAGTATACATTCCCCCAAGGAATATCTTGGAGATGCTAGAATGCACAGATTTATTTAATTGCCTTTGGTATAGTTTAGCCAGTTGATTCTGTATAGCATGAACTTTATTTTAACAAGCTGAGTATGGTGTTGTCCCAGAAGTGTAGTCGAGTGCTGCGCATTCTGTTGCCAACCCTGGTGAAAAGAGTGAACAAAAGTGATGGATCTCTGGATGATGATTAAACTTGAAAATTATTTGTGTACATGACATTACTCTGTAGCAGATGAAAGAAAAAAGCAGGCTTATAAGATGAGAAAAAATAATGCCAATACTGTAAATGACAAATACTTCTGAAATGGGAAAGATATACATGGCATATTTCCAGGGCAAAAACAGTTTTGGCTGTATTGATTTAACACTGATGGCAGTGTTACCGCTCTGTGCCTTGGCCTGAGTTACTGCTGGCTAACAAACCAGATTCTGTTAGTGCCAACACAACACAGAAGAAATGTCTCAGGCAGAAAAGTAACAGGTTTAATTATTGCAACTTGAGTAGTTTAAACCTGAAAACTGCCTAAGTGCCCAGCCACCAGAGCAGTGTGGCAGGAGAGCACGCACAGGGAGGCATGATGCTCTTTGCGCTCTCTCCGCAGCTAATCTGTGTCTGGTCTGTAGGTAGTTCCCAGCATGCTGGCACAGGATGAGTGGTCAAGGCCATCTTATCTGAAGGGCTGGAAGAAGGAGTCTTATTAAAAACACAGGTTGCAATGAGATTGCTGTGGCCTTCGAGCTGCCCTCTTCTGATGGAGGTGTCATTCTTAGTGCTACTGCCCACCAGAAAATATTGTCCTTGTCACAGTATTCTGAGGCCTGGTTGGCTCTCCCATTTGGAGCTAACACAGGGTTTGTTAGCAATGCCTAGATGGAGATGTAGAAAAGACAAATCTGCTTCTTAATTTGCATAATATCAAATCAGGGATTAATGAGAACACATATGCTGTTTGCTCTGTGATAGCGGGTATATGATGTTTGCATTTCCTAGTTCATATGGTGGTTTGGGGGTTCACTGGAAATGGTTATTTTCTTTGAATTTGGTTCACTGGTCCCTATCACTCAGAAGCATAGTGGGGCAGTGCCTCCCCCTAGCAGACCCATTAATCTGCCTCCGCACCTCCCATACATTTTTCCTTCTTTGCAGACTAGACCAATATCCAGAATAAAAAACCCTGCACATTGGTTGTCATTTTAACCACTCCACAAGAGTGACATTCATGATGAAGGGGAGGAGAAAGGAGATCTCTTTGCAGTTCCTTCTCCCTTATTTAGGTGAGAAGCTGTTGAGAGAACTCTGCATGCTGCTACAGTCCAAGGCAGAGTTTCGCAAAGAATCTGGAAACATTGTAGTCACTAAAATACTGTCCCTCACTCATTTTTCTGATGCTTGCCCTCAGGGCTCTGGCAAACTTGGACAATAAAGTTTTTATCTCTGCAAACTTAGGATTCAGTTCTTGCAGGAGTGTTGCACATGTTGGAAACATATGCACTCTCCAAGTGATAGATGCACCGTGTGCTACTAGGTGATCTTGCTTTATCACAACATTTAAGATAAAAAAGTAATTTTACTTCATTCTGTGAAGATAAGGAGTAAATAATATGGGATCCTTAGTTGTGGGAGCAAATATAAAAGACAAGAGAACACAATTTTGGATTGTTTATTAAACAAGCTCTTTTTTTGGAGATGCTGCTTCAGCATCTGAACTAGCTTCAAAGACTGGCTATTAGCTTCTCCATCCTACCCCAGAGGGGTGCAAGTCGTTCCTAGGACTACATCTTTCCTGTTTCTGTTTTCACTCTGCCAGCGCATCTTTTCACCTTCCCTGCACTGGCTTCCAAAACCGCTCGTAGTAACTGGGCAACATCATCAGTTATTGCAGTGGATTGACCTTTTCTCGTCCTCAAGCTTTCTGAAAGAAAGCTGCTATTGTGCTGCTTGATTTGTATGGCTTTCCTTGCCTGGCTGGCTTTTCTTGTTATAATTTCCTGCAAGCAACAGTATAATTTCCTCATTTGTGTATCTTGAAAAACACTTTTTTTTAAGATTTTTTCACTTTGGTATAGGCATCATTAGAAGATGAAACATAATTCAAGGCTCTGCGCCATGGATAAGAGGATATTTGGGCTAAGAAACAACTGTGGACTGTTAATTAAGTGGGGATGAATCAGAGATGTGTTCTACAAGAGATCTCTATTCCGTATTCCACTTGGACAATGAACAGGTCTGTGGCATTGAAGGGGATGGTTTCCAGCAAGCTTATCTTTGGCAACCATAGCCAAGCTATTTGGCACACTGCTTCTCTTAATTTTAACTGAACAGAAAATGCAGTCAAGCTGCTTTTTGAAAGCAAACAATGAAATAAGAGATGTCTGTGCCCAAAGCAGAAAACAGTTAGAAATATTGCAGAAAAACTATTTTGAAAGACTGAAGTGGTGATTTTTTTTTTTTCCTGGCACAGCGGGGGATTACCAGTGCTTGGTAACACAGAGCAAGGGCAGTGGGTGGAACACAGCTGTGGATGTTTGCTCTGGAAGCAGAAAGGCAAGAGCTGCAGCAGGAGAGGCAGGAGCACTCAGAACAGCATTGGCCCTGAGAAGAAGCCAAGACCGAGCTTCTTTTGAGCAGATTGGTGTTTGAAAAGGCAAGCTTGGAAGTGTGCCCAGATGAACTGTTGCTTGTCTGTTCCTATTGTGCTGGGGGAAGCAGAATGATATGTACATTCTTTGTGTATAAAAAGAGTTGTAGCAAAGACATATCTGACCTGAATCACAAGCTTCACCACCTAATGGGAACAATTCAGCAAATCCCAAACATTATTGCGACTTAGAGGGAAAACAATAAAATAAATAGATGTAGGTATGTATGGCTTTTCCATCGGAACGGTCTACTGCTGGAAAACACTGTTTCTACAATATGAATGATTTTCGTTAGAAATCCCTTCTTTGTGGATGTTTCTAATTTAACTAAATGTTTTAACTGGCATTGATTTGACCTTAGCTAGAAAGTTCTGATTCTTGTTGGTTTCAGAAAACATAAACCTAAATTTCCATGGCAGTGAATTGCCTTTAGGAGTAAATGTTCAGGTCTCCATTAGCTCTCTGTTGCACCAGGTTGCTAGAGAACTACATGTCTCCTCAGTCTGCCTCCCTGTGAGTGGCATGACTTTGGGTGCACACTCCTGCTCCCTCCCTGCGCCCCATGAGAAGGGTCTTTGCAAAGCCTCCTTCTCAGAGAACAAACTTCAAAACAGTGGAAATACCCCCCTTCAATTAGAAAATTCAAAATTTTTGGCATTTCAAATCAGATATTTTTTAAAGTTTCAGTTTTGGAGAAAAAAAAATCATTCAACGTGGGTTGTCCTGAGTTTGGAAGAGATCTGTCTCTTTCTTCAGGATTGACATTTCAAGGTGCAGTCAAAGTACTTAAGTCCTAATGATCCCCACCTCTGGCCTTACCAGTGAATCTCGTATATTCTCAGCTGGTTTGTCTGTAAACTCTTCAGAGAAGGAAATGTAATTTTTCTTTAGCATCTTCTGAGGCACTGTAAAAGCTCAGGCAACAGCAGTAGAAGTAAGAACCATGCCATTATTCCTCTCTCCCCTACCTTCTCTCTCTTTGCCTCAGGCATTTTTTGTCATTTGACTTCTCTTTTAACCATGCTAGCAGGAGAGATCTGCAAGTTTAAAGCTGATGTAGAAGGTTGAAAAGGGAGTCCATTAGTGTTTTCTAGCATGAACAAAATCTGAATACCAGGAAAGCAGAATGCTTTTCTTCACATGCAGACACTGACGCTCATTCTGTATGGCATGGACAGTTGCCTATACTAACTGTTCACAGAGTTTGAAGTCCGGATGGAAATACCTAAAAATCAATTAATAGCTGAGTTGTCTTAAAATCTGCTTGTGATTCAGAGTATCATTTAGATGCCATTCAGGCTGAGGATGGAAATGCTCAGCTCCCATCTCTTAGAACAGTGACCTAACCACTGAGAAACATGGGGGTCTCCTTTTCCTTTTGTTGGAAGCTGGTCCACTGCTGTTTAGATGATGCTGCTGTTCATATAAACTAAAATAACACTGCAATGGCATAAGGAAAAATCCCAGTTGTGGAAAGCCCTCTTTTCCCCTATCCAGCACACAATTGTCTATTGTATTAACCTTTACTAGATCAATAAAATTGCTCAAGAAGGCATTTTGTCAAGGAGGAAGAACAACACTACTGAAAGAAAATAAGTAAATCGGATCAAATCTGGTGAAGCTTTTGGACCCCCAAAAAACTGAGGGAAAGAAACTGTCATACCCCTGTATTTTCCAAGAAAGAACATGACTTACCATTTTGAAATGGCCTTTGGATTTTGAAATAGGTAAATTTCTAGAAACTCATTGAAAGGCATTGCATAGTCCAAAAGATCAAAATAAAACTACTTTTTCATATTTTGCATCTTTGGATATCGTATTTTATAACTTCTTTGCTATTTGTCAAGAATATGTAACCTTTATTGAGACTTACTTCTTCAGATCCAGAATAATTTTAATCAGTTCCTGTCCCCACAAAAATCTGTCAGCCTAAATCAGTCTGAAACACATCATTTTTTTCAGTGCACGTCACATTTGCTGAAAACAGAACATTAGGGGTAGGAATCCAAACTTTCTGTAAAATTAGGTTAAATCTAGTGATGAGTTTGGACAAAAAGAAGTTAGAAAAGGCGTTGACATTCTTTCAATGTTTTCAAAAATAAATAACTTGATGTCTCATTTTGAAATCATTTTCAGAGTCAAAATGCTGAACCTGGGAGTGTTTTTTGTAAAAAAAGGCTAGAGAAGACAAGTTTTTAAAAACGAAGATAGAACTATTTTCCCCCATTTTTTCAGTTCAGCCATTGAACTGAAAAACCAGAACTCATTTTGGTTGTCCGAATTTTCTTCCCCTGTCCCTGCAAGTGGTGGGCAACTTTAGCAAGAATTTCTTACGGTCTGAAATGGCAAGTCTAACAATTTCAGATGCATAATAATTATTCTTGATGACATTCATGCCTCTAAATCCAATAATAAAGCTGTACCTACATGCCTCTGTCTTCGTCACCAGGCTGGCAGGAGCTTAGCTGGTGTAGGTGAGGTCTCATTTTCCCCCCTCCCTAGTGCCCAGGTGGGTATTGCTGTGCCCAGAGCACTGAATACAGAGGAACCACCCCAGGCCTGGGCCAGGGAGCCCCTTCCTTACCCTGGCACCTGCCTTCTTCTGTGGCCTGGGACACCTTAATTTCCCCTGACCCATGGCTTTAGTTAATGAAGTGTTTCCTCCAGCTCCTTTTTTTAAAATAAAGCTGAAGCTGTTTGCAATGCTGCTTCTTTAAGTGCTGTGTTTCCATCTATTACAAGGACATCTCCAGACGGATCTCGGTGACGTAGTGCAAGCGCTTACTCAGGGGAGGCAGGTGGAGTTAAATCACATCTTTTGTGCTGTTCAGGTTACAGATTCTGTTGTTTTGATGGGTTTAAGATTCTCAGCCAATGAAAAAGCTGTAAGCAATTAGAAATGGATTCTATTAAAACCTCTTGTATGCCTGTTAGTGTGAAGTTTCCGTTTCAGATTGAGGTGAAAAGAACTTTTCAGATTGAGGTGAAAAGAAGTTCAGTTTTTATGCTGTTTATTGTGAAGTGGGTTTGCCAGTGGTGATACATTTTACAAATGACACTGCCAGTCACTCCTGGTCTGGAGTGAGTTGTTTGTTCTAAAATGAACTAATAATTACAAATATTTCAGTTTTTCCTAGTGGTTAACCTGAGAAAAATCCATCTACAAGTAAGAGTCAGACTAGCTTTATCCACTGCATCAGAGGAGATCCCAGAGATGGTAATTTGGGAAAGATTGTAAACAGCAGTAGAACTGGCAATCGTTTGGAGGAATCCTTGCAGAAAAAGAGGCAGATTTCATTCTGAGAGGTGTTAATGGGAGCATCAGGTCATGGACACAAGAGGTGGTTAGTCCTGTTGAGTGCTGATTGTGTCCATTTTGGTCATAGCACTTCCAGAACAAAGCAGGTAACTGGCGAGAGAGGCCACAGGAATAAGTAAAGTAAATAAAAAAGTCATATTTGCCAAACTATGCAGAAAGCATGAAATGTCTCGATCAGTTTGTGTTAAAAAAAGGGAAACACCAAAGGGAACAAGACGCAGTTCTTTCAGTATGTCACAAATGGTTCTGAAGAGGATGATGATAAGTTATTCTTTATGTCTGGTACAGGGAGGACAAGGAATTGAATGAGTTTTCTTCAAATGTATCAGTGACAGTCTCTGCATAAACCCAGAAGGCTGAAGCAAAACCAGAACAATAATTGCAATTGGTTTACCCGCTTTTGCAGCTTCTGTGTATTGTATTAGGTTACTTCACAGTCTTACTGTTTAACCTTCCTTACTTTTGCAACAGCCAGTTTTATTCATAATTTCATTAATTATTTCCATTGTTGTTCCTAATATGAGTATTTTTCCTCACTGAAGATGTGTTGGGAAGTTCGGCTTAGACTTTCCGAGGTAACTGACAGCTGTGCCATTGTTCTCATTTTAAGGTGGCACTCATGGAGCTACTGAAATTGGCCCCTACCACTGTGTGGTACCACCCAAACCAGAGTATCGTGGCACCATCGCTCCCACCCCTGGCACTCAGGTGGGCAGAAGTGGGTGCTCAGCACCCTGCTGTGCAGAGCCAGGGAACAGGGGGAAGTTCAAGATGTGCAGAGGAACTGTGACATTCAGCAAGGTTTTTGGTTATGTAGGGAGCTCCCATATCAGTCAGATGCTCTCAGTATCAGCTGCTGAGCAGGGATAATTTTAACTGCAGTTTTAGAGACTGGCACCTGAAGTATGCCTGAGTTTTGTATTAGGGTCTGGGTTCAGTCTTAAGCCTGCTACTAAATGCTGGGCAATGAGAGATTTGGTAAGGAAAAGGTTGTAATATAATTGGGGGTGGAGATTTTGGGGACATCTATGTGATGAGGTTACAAGCATTTCTCCCACATGTAAGATTTTATGTATTTTTGTATTTTATGTAGAGGCTCAGTCCTATTTAACATTTCATAGAGTAACATTCAACATGGTAATCCCATGCATTATACCCATCTTAATTAAAATGTAAAAAAAGGGAATGTTTTCTTCACAAAAAGAATATGAGAAAATTGAATTACAACCGATACTCTAGCTGATCTTTTTTTGAGATTGTTAATTCTGTGTGACCAGGCTGAACATAGGCTGTGTAAATAATACTGAATGTTAAAGAACTCTGTTAAAAAGGCTAGTATTTTTACAAAAACTACCGAAAAAATAACGCATGGCATAAATCTCCTGGAACAAAACAACTCCATTCATGTTAATGAAAATCTTGTCATTCACTTCAGTGAAGCCAGGTTTTATCTGGCATTTCACCTCACATTATCTTATAATATGAAAATAAGTTTCTGCTACCTATATAACTAGAGAATCAGAGTACGAGATAATCTCCTCTGTAAAATGGCAGGCTTTTGTTCAAAATGTCTACATTCATTGGTTTTTATCTGCCTTATCATCTCTTTTCCTCTCTGATGAATGCAAACTGTTTGGGTAATTTACTTTGACCAGATCTGTGTCTGTGAGATCTTAAGTGGAAAAATTATTTGCATACCTAAGAATCCTGAGAACAGAGAGTGGCATTATAGTTTGGGATTTAGTTGGGGGTTTTTATCCCCAGTGCTGGGCCAAGAGAGACACTTTACATTTATATGTAGCAATTACCATTCCTAATTTTTGTAATTAAACTGTCTTGTGAAAAATTTAACATATAAAATGGAGACTGCCAGGCTAAGCGTCCTTGCTGTTTGCTTTATTCATTTTTAGCATACCAGCCCATAAAAGTTTGAGCATCTGTTTCCCTCTTCTCTCCTCTGACTTTTGTTCAAAGTTTTTTTGGAAAGTACCTTCTCTTAAAAGATGTGGTCTCCATAGAAATGGTAGTTCATTGGAGCTGATATGCAGAAACACTAAGGGGTTGCTTCTGTTAGTTTTTCTAAATTAGTTGTAGAAATTAAGTGTCACAAAAAAAATTGTAACAGAATGGAAATTGCAGCTGCTATCTTGTGTCATTTTTTGACTGAAAGTGTCAGTGCCACTAAAGATGACTGCAAAAGAAGTTACTGACAAAAAAAAAATCTACACAAAAATACGTGCTGTAACAGAACTTGCTGAACTGGCCAGAAGTGTGAGTGTGTTTGACAACATGCACAAACCCGCTTGCAGACAGGACCTTCGTTCTTCTGGCAAGAGCGATGTGCTGAAGAAAGCCCACCACTGTGGCTGTATCCATACAGAGAAGTCCCTGGAAAAAGGCCACTGTCCTTTTGCCTATGAAAAGTTTTATTTAAAAAAAAACAAACCAAACAAGAACGTGCTATTAGCAATTTCTTTTTCCATTTGTATTTAATCATCCAAGTGCAATTCAGAGGCTGAAAGAGCAGCAATGTTAATTGGAAGTATTCTCTCTGCAAAAACTGCAAAGCAGAGAGTCATAAACTCAAACTGGAAGTGGCAGGATGTTTTTACTGATAATACTCATGCACGTTTCATTATCCTTTTTGACCCTAGTTGGAAAAATGTAAAACCTGTGATTAAAAATATAGGGGTTTTTTATATTAAACAAATTTTATGGCTGTTGCTGATAAGGACTGAAACAACATATTGGCTTCCACTAACAGGTTCCCACTTTTTCACAGGGCTACAGTGGTTTTTCAAGAGTACGGGAATAAAACTCACATTTCTTTCGTCTCTTAAGATTGTGTTTCAGATTATTTACAAACAAAAATTTTAAATAATGCTTTGAACTTGTGTTGCTACTGTTACTCAGGAGTGAGATAGTGTAGTTCTAGGAATTCTAGTTCAGCACGTTTCAAAGCAATTGCCAAATTATTGCATTTTGGACCATAATTACATTTAGTTAGAAACTTAAATAACATTTCCATGGTGTATAAATATTTTATCATTAATTCCCATTATCCATTATGGAGCACATGTAACCCCTTATATGGATTTATGATTTTGATAACTTTACAGATATTAACTTCATAGTTCTTTGATTTTCTGAATCTCCATAGAAGTGCTATATTCTGCATGAATTTTCAGGAGCATTAATGTTTTCATGTTGCTCAGACTCACAGGAAAGAAAGTGCTTGCTGGTCCTGTAAAATAGAACTGGCTGTATCAGTGAGAAAACAAAATCTTATGTCCAGAAGCTTTATGATTTATATCTGTTTTTTAAACTATTGAAAAAGTGCAGCCTGTGGGCAGGGAAATCCAATTACTGAAATCTGAATTCAAAGTTGTACAAATGGATTTTAAGTTTGATAAGAAAATTGATTGGAGATTGTACAATGTGAATACATTAGGTTTATAAAGACAAAACATGCATGAAGTGCAATTACTGCTAGTGTTGCTATATTAGTATGAATGTTAATAGCATGTTTGTTTTTGAAATGGGTTATGCATTCTGGTAAATGTCTGCTTGAATCTAGTCATCTGTGTATCACTTGTCTAAGTACTCTCATTTAAGATGCCATATCCCTTCTTGTAGCAATAAAGGGGTAAAGCAACATTAATATTAAATAATTAGAAAAACAAAAGGGGAATGATTAAACATATTTACATAATTGAAATAACACTGAGTCGCAGTGGGAAATCGGGACAATGTTGTCTCCTTTCAAAGTAATTCATAATTCAGATTTTTAATTATGGCATATTCATTCATTTAAAGATGATTCTGGATGAGAGGGCCACTAATGAAATACAATCATTAGCATCTAAACAAAGTAATTTAGAAAGTCTCCTTTCGGGGAAAAGATTTCTAGAACATCATCAATCACACAAGATATGCAAAAACAAGCAATTAAACCACACACAAGAACTACAACAACCTTATATATTAGTAATGTACACATGAAAACATAACTGATTACAATGATTAGAGTAGGATAGTGTGGTTAATTTGTATGTTATGTAGCAATTTCAAGGAAGAATGTACCAGGACAGACTCATCACACAACAAATTAATGCCATGTCATTGATATATGTTTAAAATATATTAACGTCGTTGCAGTCAGTGCCAAGTCATCAATAAAAAATCCAGTGATGAGAATCTGGAACCGTGTTCTTCAAAGACGCACAACTCCCATAGTATGAACCCTGGGCTATGCTTTTGGTTTGGGGTTTTATTTGTTTGTTTCTCTTTTTTTCTTTTTTTTTTTTTAATTTGTATTGTATTTGATTTTGTTAAATTGGCAAAATATAGGCTTAGTAAGATATTTCATGAGAGGAGCAGGTGCTGCATTAGTTTCTCATTAACTACTCAAATCCTGCTTTGGGCTTATAGCAACAAAATGCTCATAGACCTAAATGGGTCGGTGATTTACAGGGTCTTTCCATATACACAATTACAATTCATTAAACATGCGGCAGCATTAAATGGCCAGAGTAATTCTGCACGACTTTTAATGTCTGTGTGCAGTGTCCTGTTAAAGGGACACAAAAAGGCTGGCTTTAAACACCTTCTTCTTTGGGTTAAATGATAAGCTTGTTGGAAACCCGTACCATTTCCTCCTCTCATGTAAAGAAAAGGCTGAAACAGTGGAGTGTGAGCACGGGGAGCATCCTGCCGCGGTGAGGCAGGAGCGGCTGGTGTAGCTGTGCTGCCTTCCATAACCACCAGGTTTAGAAGCCAAAATATGTTCTATTGGGTACTCAAAGGATAAAAATACTGGTTAATTTTCAGCAGTGCTCCTTCATTTGACTTTACAATTTATAGCAGTGAACATTAATGCAAGAATAGCTTGGTCGAGGAGGAGTTTAAAATTAGAGCACCTCTTCTCATTAGCCCCAGCAGCCTGACCCAGGGTGAACTGAGAAGTAATTTGCCGCCAGATCCTCATTTTGCTTCTGTTATCACTTCTTGTAAATGAAGCGCAGCAATTTATTGTAGCACCTCAAGGAGTCAAGAACATAATGTGTAAAACACATACAAAAAAATCTTTCTTCACATTCATTAACACCCAGCACATAGAGGCTGTTCACTTTTCACTCTAATGAAGGAGGGGGATCTTAAATCTAAAGCTTTCCAGCCTGTGAAGAAGGCCTCTTCAGGTCATTAGACAGAAGCTGAGTTGGACTGAAGAAAGGTCATTGACAAAAAAGGGAGAATGGCAATATGATGAAAAATAGAAAATGGATAAAAGAAGAGACTTTAGAAAGCTCGGAGAATGGAAAGTACATTTTTGGCATCAGTGATCAACCCTTCTTGTCTCTATGTTCATTTTCTGTTGTCAGTGAAGAAAAGAATATCTGGCTTTTTATTTAGCTGGGAATTGCTCTCGTGTTTGGTCAATTCTCATTTCATCACCCTTGATCTGACCTTGCAGGAAGCATTAATAGGGTTGTTTTTAAGGGAGCTTTGTCTGCTGGCTATAAATTCAGTACTTCATTTTGCTCTTTTTTATTAAAAACATGCAGTCTACTAGATTTTAATGTATTCTGATTATGTAACTGACAATTTCCCCTTCAGGAGATCTTTTGTCTCACTAGTCCTGATTAACACTTTGGGTTTATAGCTGTGTATTAACACCATGTTCAGGAATATTAGGAAGCTCCTATATGCAAATTAATTTATATTGGTAATAGAAAGGAGTAAAATAAAGAGGAGTTAGGAGCACTCCCTAAACACGTGCTGAATGCAGAACATAACATTACTTAGGGGTGGAGAGTACCTAAGCCAGGAAGCATAGAAACTCATAGAAAATACCCTTTTGTTTTTTTTACCTAGTCTCCAATGGTGGAAGGGTTGAATCCTGCAGTTCTCTGATATTTTTTTCCCACAGATGCATATAACGTGCACTGATAGAACCAATTATTGACATATAGGTGTAGTGTGAGGATAAAGGTACAACAAAGTAGTCTTTTTTGTGTTTACCATTTTTGTATGGACAAGAAACACTCTTTCTCACATAATATATTTTCTTATGTTTGCCCACATCCCATTGCTGGATCTTCCCTTTGTACAAGCTAATCTCATAAATTAGAGTGTATATATTTTACGGTAAATGCTTTCCCATTTAGTTAACAGCATGAGACCATTATCTTGTGACAAAACTCTGTTCCCGTGAAGTCTCTTCATTAAACAAGTAATCATCCTTTACATACAATGGAAACTGGAATTAGTAGTATATAAATATACCATTTTGAAAAGCCATCATTTGACAACAACATGACCTACATCAAATTATGCCTTATTCTCCTAATCCTTCTGGAAACTGGTATTCAGTTATACCCCTTGGATAGTCTTAGACCGAAAAACCCCAATACAAAAGAGCTGCCAACATATTCAGCGTATCAAGGAAAACGTAGAGGTTATTTTGGAACTCCACAAAGGTTTGGTTTGACTTTTCTCTAAGAAGCACCCTCACAAATTATGTATGTAAATAAAGCTGCAAACCACTTTATTTGCTGCTGAGCTGGAACAGCAGGTTGCGCAAAACTAATTCTTCACTGTACCCCCAGTTCTGTCAACTTTGTTGTTCAGCTGCTGTCTTGGTATCAGGTTGTGGTATTCTCTTTAAGTCAGGTAGCTTGGCAGGTAAAGGTTAGGGAATGGTTGGATCAGTGGTCTGACAGGCAGAGCCTCTGGACTGCCAGCACTGAAAACCATGTTTAGGTGAAGAAGGCACCAAACCTCCCAAATCAGTTCGTTATCAGAACAATTCGTCTGCTTGTTTAAGCCATTGGTTTCACCTTCCTGCTGATTATCAAACAGAGAAGAACTAAAGGCAGTAGACAGCGGGCCATCCAAAAGCCTTGCATGCTGAGCAGGTTTGAATAGCCTGGCACGGCTCACGCTGCTACTTCTCCCGTGCATCCCCCAGGCCCATGAGCATTTCAGCACAGGCGTCCATTGGCAGAGGCATCCTGACACCAGTTTGGCCAAGACTTTCAACGAAGATACGTCCATGCACAAGTATTCTGTGGGGTCAAATGAGGTACTCCTGGGGTACCAGTTTTTTTCTCCTTTGACAGTATTTTCCATGGAATATTTACATTATGTTCTTTTTTCCAGGAAGTGCTGAAATTATAATTTTTGCTGGAATTATGGTTTTCTCTGGAAAACCTGCTACATCCCTTTGCTTGTCTGGAACTCAGCTGAGCATGTAGCCCTTTTGCTGAGCCCAAAGGAGTAAGTCCTGGAGCACCAGAGGACAGAGCTCAGCTAACTGGAGGGAAGAGAGGGGACATTATCTGTATTGTATCTAAACGTCCAGAATGGCCAGCTCTAATTGGGAAACCATCATTGTTCCACATGCTGTTTATTTGGCTCTGGATGTTTATATCACAATTTGTAAGAAGACAAGGATAATATGACAGCAGGAGCACTGAGATCTGTTCAGTGGTGTAGCAGTACATTCACAAGATTATATGGCATATAGCCATTACAGACAATCCCAGGGGTTTGCAGAGCGAATTTGAAGGTGGAGTATTTGGTCAAATATGCGCATACGCAGTCCCTTATGTTGGATAGCTAACACTTAGCCTGAAAAAAAAGCAGGGCTTTGCTCCATGGCTGGAGGTCCTGTTTGCTCCATGGGTAGCTGGGGGATGGAGGAAAGGGTCACATCGCACCCTCACACCAGGAGCCCAAAGGCATCACAAAGGGGTCTTCCACCCTGAAAGTACTTATGCCTGATGTCGTAAATATCATGGCAAGTTATAAGTCTGTGTTATTTAAAAACCTCAAAACTAAAAGCATCTTTCTTCATTTCCCTGCTAAAAGTTACAAAACAGAATTGATGTTATTCAGAGAAGAGCACATAGCTACTGTCTGTGTTTATCAATGCTTTTTTTTGCTCAGTGAGCAATATGATCTGAGAGACCTTTAAATGGATGTAATATTTATTCATAACTCAGTAGGGCAAGGCTGCAGCATTCTTTTACCTGATATCCAAACACCATCGTTTCACTTCCTTCAGCGACTTCCTACTGTCCTAAAAAATTATGAGAGATCTCGTGTGACTTGTACCAGAGACATACACCTCATTTCTATAGATACAAATGGGCTAGAACAGCTCAGACCACAATTAACAATGTTGAATCAGGGACACCAACATCCACAGAAATACCTGCACTTACTGAATAGTTCCTTAAAACCAAGAAAATAAATTATTTGAGAAAGAAAGGACCGACTAGTTTGAAAGTCCTGAAACCTTTGTTCAGCCATTATCCAAATGGAAGATTTTTCTCTCTTCCTTTTTTTTTAATTACTCAAGAAGATGTCTCAAAATTTCACTTGGGAAATTCCTTTGTGATGTTTTGGTCTGTCCTTTCCATTTATTTGCAATTGATGAAAAGAAAAAGGAAAAAGAGAGATAGAAGGGAAAAACAAGACAGAAGTTACCAACTATAACCTCTACTTTTTCATAGTCCAGTTACATAAAAAGACAACATTTCCAAAGGCCAAATTATTTTAATGTAACAGTCTTGGTCTTTTTAAGGTCCTAAATATTTGTTATTGAAAACTGCCAGTGAAGTTTTTCTCTTATCATCAAGTCATTTTGGGCGGCTGGGTGGTTGAAAGTATAAAAGTAATTATTTTGACAGTGTATATTCTAACCATGTGTATGTATGTTCATTAAAACAAGGATTCTTGCTTTAATTTTCTCGTACAATCCATTCTGGTCCTTGCCTCCATTCAAATCTCCTCTTCTTCTGCTCTCTTTTCATCCAGCTCTGTTTTTCTGTATTTTTAACTCACCTTGAGGCTTAAAACGGTGAAGCTTGTCATCTTTTATTACCGGAGAGCAGGATACAAAGAGCTTTTATGCTGATTGTCACCCCGTGCAGTGGGGAAGGAAGAGCGAACAGGGAGAGGTGAGCCAAGCAAGGCGCAGAATGGGGAAATGGTCCAGCTCCTGCCCTCTGTAATTCGCAGACTATTTTAGACACTAAAATTGTGACAGCTTACTCTTGTGATAAAGATGTTAACAAGAAGAGAAAATTACATTAATTTAATCTATTCTTACAGGTCATGCTGAAATGAGACTGTGATGATACAAAATTATAATAATAAATATGGTAGTAATTTCACATTTCTTTACGGATACTGTTCACTATCCTTTCACATGCAAATGTCCTATCCCAGCCTTCATGACAGTGATTTTTGGTGCCATCCAGACTCTAATTCAGCATCTTCTAATAGCTGATTTCATAATTACTTTATACTGCAAGAACAATGTAATATACTATTCCACATTAGGATCTCAAGACGGTTTTACTTTTATTACTCTTTCCCCTGGGCCTCTCCAATCCAGACATTTTCCACATTTTCATGAGCAAATTAGATCATCAGCATTCTCAGCTCATAGTATGTTAATAACCAGAGACAAACAGTGTACAAATCACAAAATATTGTAATAAAAAATTATTTAAAGATATTTTTGTATGAATGAAAGTGATGATTTTGATTTGTTGGTATTTTTTGTAGCCAGACAAACCTGACATATTATTTCCCAAGTTCTGAACAGTTTGTGGGCAAATGATTCTTTAAATCTGAAAGGGATTTAGCTATTTAAAATCAGAATTTTTGTAGAAGTTCCTCATTCAGTCAGAGAAATACCATCTCTTCTAAGAGTAATACAAACAGCAGTATTAAAATAATTGAAAAAATAAATCTTTCTAATCTATACTAAAATTCTAATTCTAATCCTAATCTAATTCTAATCTAATTATAAAAATGAGTATTGTGTCATCACAGTGTCTCTCTTTTGTCCGGATAAGTTTATCCCAGGATGATCTTTTACTAAGCAGTGTTTGCGATTTACACTGGGAACGGGGTTGTCTCTACTGAACAGGAGATGCTGAGCTGCACCTTCCAGGCAGGAGGAGCATTACTCTGACCGGCAGTGAGCCCTTGTAGTGTAACTTCAGCAGCAGCATCCCCGACGTGTTTTGTTGAATTTACACCTTCTGTGTAGTCTGGTAGATACAGAGGGTGGAGCTCAGCCTCTGCATTCTGCTTAATAGCCTCAATTACAGGTGGAAAAGCATACGGTATGTAAATCAGTACACACTAGATGCGATATAATTGCAAGGTCACTGTGGACAATGTTTTGCTGAAGTGCTGCTTTAAGTGAATAATTTCAATTATCAAAGTGCATTTTTCCATATTTGAGAGCTGATGTACTGAAATGATCTTTTAGAAACATTGCTCCAATTGCACTGTTGTGTTAGCAGAAAAATATTAGCAGCCAGGTTTCCCCAACTTCAGCACAAAGCACATATTTTAGTAGGCAATGTGAGATGTAGCTAACCATAATTGTACTAGCATTGGAAATACAGCACTCTTAAATTTAGGATGGTGAGTCATAGGAGAGGAGGCTGGAGAGATTTGATAGTCCTAAGCAGAGACAACAAGGGGATGGTGTCTGCTCACCTGGGGTACCGAAAGCATGGTGGGAGATCACTGAAGCACAGCGTGGTCGGTGGACCCTGGCATACGTTTCTCCTTCAAAAGCAAAGTTTTAGAATGCCGGTATGGATTTTGAAAAAGATAACTATGCTTTCCTGTAAACAGCGTTAAAATGATTTCAGCTATTAATGTAAGTTATCCGTAATGCATTCCATTTTGTTTTCAGCTAATGTGGGGATTTATTTCAGTTAACAACTTCCACTGACTTTTATCGAGTAAGACTTCATCTGACCTATTCAAGCTGAAACTGTCAAGATATCGAATTTAAAAAGCTTTTAAACAAGTTTTACAGGAGAGTGTCAGAAGGGTCCCCTACTCTCCTTTGAAGCATCAGTTATTCCCATAAGATGATTAAGCATCAATTTGTTCTTTCATGTAAGTGCAAAACAGGTGATTCAGCGAGCAGTTGCGCACAGACCCGTATGACGGAGTACTGGCGATTTCAGCGGGATTACTCTTGTGGGGGAAATACGTACAAGAGTAGCAGTCAAGAGTCATGATACAAGAAGAAAATCTGGCAAGATCGTAACAAAAGCATAAACAAAGAACATAAACTGTATCTAAATAAATCTGTGATCATGTGGCAGATATGAGAGCAACACATCTGCACTTATCTGTCTTTTTCATCGTTGCAATATGTGGTGTGAAGACTCTGAGAGAACTGTTTAAATTAATTTACTCTATTTTCATAATTCTGATTTGTTAAGGTATGTTTAATTAAGCTGATTATTAACCAGTAACTTCTGCTGAACACTGCTGTTACTCTTTTGCTTAAGTTAATTTTGCATTCTGTTCCACATAGATGATTTCTGATTTATTATGAAATTCAAGAAAGTAAACATCTGAGTAAAAAGGATGTTTATTGGCAAGGGCCTAATTTACGACACATAAGTACCATTATTCATTATTACTCTCATTATAGTGCAAAAGACTTGAGTTAGCCTTTCAAATAACACAATTTGTAACTGGATGGAGAAGGTTAGGAAGAAATAGAATGCATTTCTCTATTCAAACCAATGGTAACAGGAACCATTCCTGGAGGGAAGCAGCAAATGGGACCTGGGATGGTTACATCTTTTCTCTCCCTCCTCCCATTTGCTCTTCGCTGTATTATGATGACTTTTCCTTACGCTTACCTGGCTGGGAGAGCAGAAGGCCAAGTCCTGCAGGAAGCTCTACCAGACCTTGTGGTGTAGCTGCTGTTGGGTATGTGTTATGTACATTGCGATGAATGTCATTAAACTGAACTTAATTAGTTTCAGTTACAGGAAGTCTGTGGGAAGTTTCTGCTTTTACAGGAAGTGTTGATGAGGAGGATATTTTTTTAAATTTTATAAATTTTCTTAAAGTAAATCTCCTTGCTTTTTAATACAAGACCAAAATGTTTTTGAGACAAAGAAGAAACCCTTCTTTAACCAAAAGAGAAAAGTGTACATAATAAATTGCTGTGGCTTTCAGATTAACTTGCTTTCTGCTTTGACTGTTTGGTCAGGAAATGAGTATATTATGCACTGTGATTACAAACAAGAGCACTGACACTGACAAAAGATAAAGCTAATTGAGGAAGATTTTTATTTTTTTTTACCCTATGGCCCAAGTGGTGCCAAGAGCCATCCCCTTCAAAACATCCTGCTGGCACCAATATTCCACTCTGCATGGCAGCAAGACCCACACTTTTCCCAGCTAAAGGAAGGTGATGTTCTCTCCTCAAACTATGCATCATTTCTTGTGCTATTGATATTTAAATGACAATAATTTATATGAAATAAAACTGATTTCTGTGATTTTTTTGTAGATAACAAGGGTCACTGGAAGAGAGAGGGAGACAGCTAGAGACACTGAAAGCCCTATGGTGGCCGTCTAGCAGATGCATTATAGCTGCACGGACACAAAGGGTGTGCCCAACGATAGGAGAAAATGTTTAAAAGTAACAGCTTGCATACTGTTACTGCATTACAGAGAGAAATACATCTGGGTGCTTGTTTTATTAATGTATTTGGATGAACAAATTTCAAAAGATGTCTGTTCCCTTGTTGATACCGGACTCCTCCAGACAGGAGAAAAAATTCACTTAAAATAACAGCCGGTATTAGGAGAAGAGTAAAACACATTCGCCACATAAATGAAATAATTGTAATCAGAAGAGTGGAGTTATCGCACTAAGAGGATTTCAGTGAATAGATGAATTCTGTGTATAACATAATCAAATTGTCAACATTGTTTCATCTAGTCCTACTTTTATTCATTTCTTGGATTTTCTGATTAATTTAAATCATGGTTAATTGAGTAATAAAACATTCAGGAAAGTTCAGCTAGAAGAACAATTTGCTAGAGACAATTTCCACTTGCTCTTGTTAATACACAGTTCACTAGATTCAAAACATTAGTAAAAAGTCGAAAAGACTTAGAAGAAAACTGGCATTTTTGACTGAGGGGTGCTTAAATTGTGAAGCTCCTTCAAAGCGCTCGGTAATACCTAGCACCAAAGCGACAATACGATTGGTTTTGTATGTTATACAAGTAATAGAAATCTGGGGAGTTTCCAAAGGGGGAATATCCAGGGGTGAGGAGAAAGAGGTATCTCTTATAAAATACCTTTGCTTGTGATCATTTTATTTGCTGATAGCACGGAGTGACAGCAAGAAAAATCCAGTAGAGAAGAAAAGTTTATTATATTGTCCTTGTCTGTCAGCTTTTGTCTCCTCCAAGTTCAGGGATCTCGTTTGGGGCCAGGGAATTTATTCATGTTCAATTAGGCTCAGCCCAGACTCAGGAAAAGCAGCCATTCTTGCAGGCAGGGAAAGCGGCTAGCCGTGGTGGGGTGGGCAGCAAGAAATATGGCAAAATGAGGCAAAGAACATCTGTCTGCACCGGGTGGGCAGGCACGTGTGCCCAGAAAGCTACCGACATCTGCACGGCAATTGTAAAAGGACCTTGCAGTTCAGCAGGTTTATTAAGTTAACTCTTTGCTGCAAGTATTGTTCTTGGTCATTAATCGTGATCTTCTTTCTTCTCCTGACTTTTTTTTTTGTGAGAACTTAACCAAGCTTGCAGAATAGCCTTTCCAACTATGCAGCTGCTTTTTGCTTGTGTTACTATATATTCACGGATTGGTCTTAACAACGCCCGCTGTAAGGCAGATAGCATGAGACAATACATTTAACCTGACATTCTGATAAAAGATACCATTGAAAAAAAACCTTATAATTCTTTGAAATGGAAGCAGATGAGGCAAAAATGGACAATCTAAATACCACCGCTCCAAATGGTAGAGGTGGACAAACGACGCTAGAGTACATTATTCCACTCCACTGGATGAAGTGACTTTCAAGGACTGATTAGCTCCATGTCTGAGAGGGTTAGCCCCCTGCCTGTTATAACAAGTGCCTATGAAAGGGAGAGCTGATCTGACAACTAGCTATGCCAACGTGAAGTTATTTCAATACTTTCTCTGCTAACAAGTTGATTAATCCCATCATCGTTTTGAAAACCTATTTTATACTGAATAAATCATTTTCTAATAAAGAGCAGTTAGGAGGTGTAAAACTTTGACTTCTTGTCAATGATGCTATCAGCTCCTCTGCAGATTTTACCATTTCCGTCTCTCTGCAAGTTCTCTGTGCTGAAGATTACTTTTTTCACATTGACTGAAAAGTTTTATTTTAAAAATGCAGCCTTTAACAGCCTAGTGGCAATGCCACATCATGAATCTGCTGCAGTGAATATATGTTCAGATTTTACAGTAAACACCAATTTGAAGTCTGTCTCTTATTTCTAGTCCTTCTCATTTTTCCCCTTGCTACCGTTATTAAGCTAAACATGATACAAACAAATCAGTGCTGCCTCTGGGGCCACATGAGAAATACATCACTACGCACAAGGGAAAGCTCCAATATAATGTCTTGCATTTGCAACATCACATAATCATTTGGAGTGTTTAACAGATTGTAGACAGACTGCGAGAAAGAAAAAGGCCTCCAATTAGCTAGAGAAAGTATTCATTTATGTACTCGGAAATGCAAAGATTTGGAAAATACGGAGCTTAACATTCAGTGGAATTGCAATAAGGCAAATTATAAACATCACAATAAGCACTCTGTTTTCACAGAGCAGTTCCTATAATGACATCACATTAAAAAACATCCTGAAGCCCAGGAAAAAAAAACTCCAACAAAAAGACAAACCTGTTATTTTTCAGAATATAAATCCAGGATTTCACACCCATTTAAATACAGGTTGTTCTTTAGGGCAAGGCTGTTTTGTACTGAGAAGCTGTTAGCTTAATAATTTAGAGGAGATGAAACCAGACAAAATGAATAAGTAGCATCTTGTGGAGAAAAATGTACATTAGTAGCAATCAGAAATGTTGAAATCCCTATATTGTACAGAACTGATAAAACTATATATATCAAATACGTCCCTGGGAGTTGGGAAGTGGAGATGTTCTTCCTGTAGCTTTTGGACGGAGTCCCTTTGCCCACAGTAGAAGAGGGGTCCTTTAGCTGACAGTAGTTCTGAATCCTTCAAAAACCTACTATTTCCAGTTAAGCAATTCTCCCTGCTCACGAGCAAAGTGTCTGCCCATGTGTTGAGAGGAAGGTTGGTTGGTGAAGAGGGGAATGGCCGGTCAGTACACAGCTGGGAAAGCTCAGTACACCTGGAATATGAGGGTCTGTAGATATGAAGGCTTCAGCTGGTAGGAATGAGAGTTTCATCCCTTATTGGGATTATTTATTGTTTTTCTAACATTTTCCCCAAGCACAGAAGGTGTTTTTATCTTGCCTTCCAAACGGACAGTAGTGGATTGGAGAGCAGTTTGGATGACAGTATTGCAACTGCCTGTTGAGAATGTGGGAGGAACAAGTGGAGAAAAGGGCGATTTGAATTATGAAGAACTCCCAAGCACAATTCAAAGGTGTAGCTACAAAAGGTGTCCACCTTGCAGAGAAGGGCCTTTTCTCACACATGTGGTGTAATGATAGGTAATGTACCCATGGACAAGAGCAGTCAATTAGTCCACACCATCTATCAGCCAGCTAGAGAGAAAAGTATCTTTTTGATGAGGAACAGTGGAGTAAGTGCATATTAACAGTGATGCTCCATTTCTGGTCAGGGTGAGCCTTAAGATTGTGGTTCTGAGACAACTCTGAAGCACATTGTGCCAAGCAATGTACAAGGTGGTTGAGGACACCTTCCAAGCTGTAAGTCAGCTGTACTACTGACTACTGCTAGTAGTACTAGGGGTGGCTGCAGAGGAACAATCTTCTCGTGACCATTAAGAGCCAGGAGAAGGTGTCCTGGCTGAGAGAAGGTCGTGATGTGCATTTGTGAGCCTCAGGTACTTGAGATATTCCTCTGTAGAGATTTCAGCCTTGCCTTAGTCTGGGTAAGAAGGGCGTTGCTGAATTTCTCTTTTGCAGTACCAAAAAAGATTTATTTTCTCTACCTTGCAGTCGAGAAGCTACCACTCCAATATGCCCTTCTGTGAAATTCCGAATCTGTGCCATGCTGTATTGTGACGTCTACGCAACAACACAGGCTCTGTGTGCAATAACCTTGGAAAAAGGCTCGTGTCCTTTTTCCTCCCTCATTTTTCATAATCATAAAAAAAGTCTACACAAAGGCATCACAAGCCACAGCCTGGACTTAGGTCTGTCCTCTGCCCAGGGGAACTCAAACATAGGTTTCCTGACATGCAGAGTTAGTCCCTGCAAGGGGTGGCGTCTGTTTCTTCTGAGATGTTCAGTTTTGTAGGAAGATCTAAAGGTGATCTGGGCCAGGGAGGGAAGAATGGAGAGAAAGGACAACTCTTCAGCCCGGTCCTTGGGATGTTCACCTGTTAAAGATGGGATTCCAGACTTCATCCCTTGGTCCAGGACTCTTTCAGGATTTTACCTACTGACCATCTGATGTGTCCTTTGCATGCTGAAGCACTTGCTGACGCAGTTTTTTGGTGATAATCCTTGCAAATAAGAAAGCTGCAACTCCCTTAGCTCTTCCCAGTGAATCAGGACCTGCCTTGAGCAGCATGGTGACAGGGCACTTGTGCATTGGGAATATAAAAAATTAGACATTTGTAATATGTACATGTTTGACTGACAGTGTATGGTGTTTTGAAAATTGTGTTTTATTTATTTAAATTATTTAAATTTGCTTCTATCCAGTTTTTATCTTAAGGATTTCAGTAATATATAGTACAGCATCTGTTTAATTGTTTTTATTAAATAAGTGAACCATAACACTGAATACTAAAATAGTAGAATAAATTTGTGAATGTTTCTGAGAAATGTAGATTCCTTTCCAAATGTTGGATGTTCTTTCTCTTCTGCGGAATTCTACGTGTAGGGTATTTTTAAGGTATCTGGTTAGTTAAGCAGGATATTATTTACCTGGGACTCTGAAAATTTTCATGGTATGAATGTAGAGACACTACATTAAGGCCCATTTTGCATTTTTAAGGTCTCATATTCTTAGCTAGGCTTTTTCAGGGCATGAGAACACCTAGTTAAATACATATCCGGAATTACAAATTTGTTTAATTTGCCCTATCTCGTTCTTCTTAAGCTAGAGGAAAGAAGCTCTATCACAGTAATAGCAATGACTAGAAAAGAAGAAAATAAAAGCTGAAAGTTCTAATCAAAACTGTAATCAGAAAGATGACAAATGGTGAAGATTATTAAATTTTCTTTGCTCCCTTGATGAATTTAATAAAGAACTAATCAAAGATCATTAGAAGGCTTTTGTGCTTGGTGTGCATTGTAACCGGATTGCAATCGGAATTTATGTTTTAGTGGTTATCTAGGATTGAATTGGACATGTAAATATAGAAAAGAGATATTTTTAGCATTTTTCTTTGAAAATATTTATTTTAAAATGACAAACCATTATATGTTCCATCTAAGCTTTACACAATAAAAGTAGAACATTTTTCACTGCAGTTAGAAATTTTAAAATTAATATCACTATTTAGTTTGAATTTTCTAATGATCTTTGATTATTTCTTCCTTTAATTTTGCAGAAAACTTGGAAAAGAGACATTTATTTCCCAGGCAATTATGTACGTATTCCAATTGCTAGAAGCACTGACAACTTGTAGAGTGCCATAATAATGTGGAAATCTACCTTTTGCAAAACTTCAGAGTTAATTTGGTGTTCTTAAATTTTAAAGGGTGCTTTTAAATCTACTTTTCATATGCCCTATTTTGTGCTGGAGCAATAGTACTTATTAGAGGCAGTAACTGAAGGTGTTACAGTATGAGCCATCTATTTTTTTTTCTTCTGACTCTTGATAACTGCGGTCTCAGGGTTGGATGATGAGAGATTTTACTTCTGTCATTCGGGTGAGGTATAATTAAAAGGATAACTAATGCTTGAATATGCTGGAAGAACAAGAACACTTTGAATACCTAATTTATAGGTAGTGAGAGTAATGGTATGAAAAAATAATACCTTCAAGCTCTTTTTAATGTAACTCTTTGGAGAGTTTTTGGAGAGTCTAGTTAGCTGGTGGTTTACAGCCAACTGGTTGGTTACAACAGGGTAGACGAACTGACTATTGATATCATTTCCACTCGCCCTGCGTGTCATCTGGGCAGTTTCAGTCTCCCTAGTTGGAAAGTGCTTACAATAATGTGTTTAACATACCTGACCTCAATATTTGATCTATTTGCCTGCTACTTTATAGACTTTTGTTCTTATTATTGCTTACCATTTGGGGAGATTTTTTGCAGTAATGTGTAAATATTAAATTAATTAAAGAATTAAGATTTGTGAATCTGATGTTACAGAATAGTGTGGGATCTCAAGTGTCCTAATATGACACTTCATCATTTCTGTGGGAACAACATAGATATTTAAAGTAAAATTATTAAAACCATGAAGGACACAAAAATTTATTAGTGCACTCTTGCAAGAAATAGCAGAAGGCTGTAACAAAAGTGGTAAGCATGTCCACTCCAATGGAAGCTACCCCAAATCTAGGCATCACATATAACCACATTAGAAATGCTTATTGTTATTGCTAAATGGGATGATACAACTTGCATTGTTGGGGTTTTTTTTTGAGTTGGTATGTAAGAATATCTGTATATGAAAAAATCATTTAAGAAAACATCGATTTGTTACCCAAAAAACCCAAAGGCTACTTCAAGTCTTATCCAACTCCACTGAAAAGAGTGGGAGACTCCCCTTGGTAGCGGTGATGTGCACAAGATTCTTAAGGTATTTATTATGACACGATTATAGTAATTTTGGAGTTACCCACTTTGTTTGTCATGCAGTGAGACCTATAGATATACATGCAGAAACAGATCAGCTGTTCTGGTGCTCAGAAAGAACAAACATTGTCACCCAATATCTAGTACAGATGCACCTATATCCTCTGGTTTGAATGTGCAGTGTCCACAAGTATGAACAGAATTTTCAGCAGAAAA
>Ga0181612_145500_pt1 | contig 43296 bp, 18 predicted proteins | sample HoacroProtozoa21_FD_119630 | JGI IMG/M metagenome (GOLD analysis project Ga0181612, IMG submission 119630) | Hoatzin crop microbial communities from Cojedes, Venezuel. Combined Assembly of Gp0051906, Gp0051904, Gp0051908
TAATTTAAACAATTTAGATGAGGGTAGTTCTTTTGGCTAAAAGTACGTAAATGTGCAACTTTACAATTATTATTGAATGTTTCGTACAGACAAAATTTTACTATTTTTATACAAGTTAATCATTATTAAGATTACTATTTAATATTAGTGGGTTTTGTCCATATTTTCAGGAGTTCATCAAGAACATATTTTTATCTCTTAGCAAAAAAGTGTAAATCTAAATAACTGTAAGCAAGTCTAGACTTCCCCTACATCACTTTATTTACTATATGGCAGAAGTACTGACTTTTATAATTGTTGGGTTTGGGCTAATTTACAGGATCCATCAGTTTCTGTAGTCTATAGGTTGGTTTATTGTTGTGTGTGTCTTGATTTATATTGTGTGTGGCTTGATTTATATTGTTGACTTGTATTATGAATCACTTAGTAATTTAAGAAAATATTTTTATCATTCTGTCTATTTTTTCTTCTGCATAAAATTGGATTTAAACAGATGTTTTCAGTGGTGCTAATTTTTGTCTGTTTAAATCAACTTTGCTTCATAACAGTACTTTTAATAAATTAGGGTTCTTCAGTGTAGCAGTAATCTAGGATCAGTAATCTGCTTTTTAAAAGTGTACTAATTTGAGACAAAATCATTGAAGCGGACTGTCAAATAAAGGGTCAGCACTTTGCATTGGCTTTTTGACTTATGCATGGAAAATTGAAATTGCAAGAGCAACTATGGTCAAAACGTGATTGTGTCGGCAAAAGTAATGGATTATGTTCCTCGGAAAGCTCTCACTCTCATTCTGTTCTCTAACAGGTAAACTTTTTCTTTTCATTTTATTGGGTCATTCTGCTATTGTGAGCTTCTGTTATGATTTAAGTAAGGGAAAGATTTTTGGCAAGCCTGAGCAGAATAAGGCTTTGGGATACTGTGCAGGTCTTTGCAAAGGGTATAGGATCTTGAACTAGGAAATGTGAACTGTAAATCTGGATAGGACAAGGAGAAGCAGCAGTTTCTTTGGTAGTTTTTGTGGTGAAGGAATCCAAGTTAATGTGTGTATCACTTCAGTGTAATTGATTTAACACATTTACTTAATTATCGTTAGTTCACCTTGGTGAGTAAATGTGGAAAGAATAATGGGGGGAGACGAGACTGTTGCTGCTGTGGGTGCATTACACGCTAGCTAGTGTCCTTTTGAGTAACTGGCAGTCTTTGTTTCAGCTCTAAGTCCTTGTTCTGTATCCACTGCTCGGTTACCGAACATCTGAATATTTAAAATCTTGTGGCTAGAAATAAAAAAAAAGAGCCTCTTAGCTTGTAGCCTTGCGTTTTGAATTTCTGCAGTTTAGAGGCCTGTCTTTGTATTCTGTGAAGGAATATTAGAACCAACAGTTACTTTAATGGTACTGTTGCTGTCTCTTTATCCTCAATGTTTATGAAGTTCTTAGCTGGAAGATTCTCTCCAAAACGAGTAGCTCGTCTTTTGTTAGGTGTCAGCTGAATAGTCCAACCGTCTCTGAGCAAACAAAGAAAACACTGTTTTTACTGGTTGGGTTACTTGAAATAAGAAGGATGTGTTCCTTCTTCCTGCTTCCTCAAATACATTTTTTGCATTTTGGTACCTCTGTATGTGTAGCTGAACTTCATGAACTCTCAGCAAGGTAAAAAATGTGAATAGCACTTTTCTGTTAAGTAAAGGATGAGAATAACACCATTCTTTCCAGAGTAGTGTATGACCATAGTATTATGCTAGCCTTCTTGCTCAAAGATGTAAACAGTTGCACACACTGGCAAACACACAGACACACCTGAAAAGAAACACAGACACACAACATGGGAATATACCAGAAGTAGCTGGAGCACATGCTGTTGTAAGTTTATATCTGCTTTTTAGTTCCAGTTCTGTTACAATCAATGTTTGTCATAACCTGAGTTATGGCTTTAGAATCTTCTTTCTCCAGATTTTGGGAAATGGGATGCATTTTTAAAAAGATATTTTATGTCTCCTGAGGCAAAAGATCAATTTCTTAGAAGCTACATATGAGGCATTCCAGGTACTAAAATTTGGTGAGCTGATGACTGAAATAACATGATAGGATTTCTCAGCTGGGTAGATGAAACTGTCAAGTTAGCTTTCTTTTTCTGGTTCTAGGGTCATATAAATACCATTCTGAGGTATTTAATATTCAGATTCAGTCTAGTGCAAATCTGTTTCAACTATGTGAAAACTTTATTATAAGATCATGTTAAAGGAAACATTTAATATGAAAAGTGAAAGATTCAGATAAGCCTTCTTTCCATGCTTCTATTTTTGCTGATCGGTTGTTTCTTGGAAACAGAAGCAAAACATCTGTTTTGAATACTCACCTTACATTATCTTTGATCTCTATATGGCATGAATGCACACGTCTTCTCCTGTTTGGTTTTTTTTTTCTCAATTGAAAAAGAGTGACAGAATTGTGCTTTTTGTTCCAGTTTCTTAATGCAAATGTTTATTTGACCAGTTCTCTTTTTAAACAAACAATTCTTGACTTCCAGGATATAAATATCTTGTATCAGTATGTCTTCTCTCACCATTTCTGTTGACCTTCTATTCAGTCCTGGTAACTTTTATGAGGTGTTTATTTGTATAGTTAATTTTGGCACCTGTTTCTCTCTGTGCCTCCACTCCCAACCGGATAATTTTTATGCCTTTTGACTTAAGAAATGAGAGAGGCTCCTTTGTATCCAGGTTCTTGTGTTCTCCAGTTCCACTCTCTCTGTCCCTCTGAGTTGTGACAGGGGGGAGGGATGGGAAAATACACAGTTCCGGACTGTTTTATTCTTTCATCTAACTTCAGAATTTAAAAAGCTGTTTCACTTTAACACCAGTTTACTTTCTATGACCTGCTCCTCTGTGAAGTCCTTCCTACTATTCAAAACCAGATTTTAATTAACATTGCTTTCTTCTTAGAGCAGTGCTTTTTTGATTGAAGAAGTCTTTGTTTATCAGGAATGCTACTGTTGGTTTTTTTGTCTATTTGTGAAAACGGTCTTTTCAGGATGTTTAAATTTTTGTTCTGTTAACATCTATTCGTCTCCCAGCCCACTTATTGCAAACCCTTAGTAGTAATGTAAATATAACCTTTTTAACATATCATTTCCCTAAATGACTGTGACCAAAACTAATTCTACTTTATCCAAGGAATATGTGTTTCTAATTGGTAAGGTGTTGCTAATCCACTTCATTATCTAACGGGCTTTACCTTTGTTTTACTTTCCTGAATACTATCTACCCTTCAGCTTTGACATGGATATTCCACTGTCTTTTACTGTAGACTCTTTAGCGTGCTGAATTTTGGTGTCCTGAGCCAGTATTTCTAATTTTTCACATTGTGTCTTCCAGGCTTCATATATACAAGTGCAAACATCTTTTGTTGCTCTCTAAATTCTCCTGAAAGAGCCAGTTCAGGTTCAGTTCTTTCATGAACTGTTGCAGTGATTACAGCTCCCGTCCATATCGGACCTTCTTCTCTGCTGTCCTGGTAGCTGGAGAATTCTTTAGTCTGCTGCTGTGTCTATGTATCCCCAGCTTCACTTGGGTGCAGAAACCATAATTCCACTATGACTCTCTTGGGAGTCTAAGGATCCAAAATCTTCTAGGGTACTGACTTAATGAGAAAACAGGTTTAGAGAGTTTCCGTACTTTCTACCTAATGGCTCTCTTAGACATTTTGCTTTGGTCTGCAGAATTACACATAAATTAACCTAAAGTGAATTGGATGATTTACCTACGGGTATAATGCCACTTCAACTTGCTTAAAATCCTGCCTTTAGTTAAGATGATGCAACTCTAAGTGCGGATGAGACCTGATTAAAATCCAAAGTGCAGTTGACAGTGCCTTTCCATTCTGCATTGTTAGACCAAGGTAAAAATGAGTGCCAGAAAAACTGTTACTAAAGCTGAAACAGTTTACAAAGCTAGTCTGAGTGTCACCTGTGTAACATATGAAAGTCATAATCTGAATAGACATTGTTTGTATATTTGAATATTTGTGTACACTTTGTCAACAAGATGGCACTTGCTGGTCATTTTCATTGTATTGACCTGATTTACTTAATATCAGGTCACTTAATAAAACGGTACTGCTGGCGTGCAGATAGTTGCCAGGGATACGTAAGAGAAAAAAAGAATTGTGGTAACAAAGGATTGTCTGTCTCTCGAATGTTTGCATTTCTTCAGGGATCTTGCTTTCCTTGTTCTGAAGCTCGAGGCCATACAAGGACATATATTTTTGTATGGCATTCATCATTCACTGCACTGTCGGGTTTGAGGGTTTCTTTTTTCCAATTTCAGACTGCCATTGATTGCACAGTCACAGAGTGAGCTGCAGGGCAGAGAGGGAAATGTACTTTTCTGTCGCTCAGAATTTGCTTTTGTTGGAGAAAGAAGTAGTGCTGAAAGGAACAAAAATGAAGCATTCAGTGCTGCACTGAAAATGCCTTCCCCGCAAAAAATGATTTTTCTCTCTTTAAGTTTATAACACTAGGATATAGTTCTTTCCTGCAAGATTGAGATCATTAAAACTGCTGGGTTATGACATCCTCCTGTATAAAGAGCCTCTCAGGTGTAGTAGTCTCTGTAGTTGTTTCTCAGTTGAGCAGACGGAATGGTCCCTTGGCCAGAGTCTGCAGTGTTGGAGCAAGTCTCATGGCTAATGTGCATGGGGGGCACAAGGGCAACACTTGGGACTCTTGAGCACTGGTGATGGGGATTGATCTGTTCACAGGAGAGGGCTGTAAACTAAGGAAAGCTGTTATCTAGCAGTTAGTTTTGGGGAAGGTATTTTCATGCTTCCCAGCTCGGATGGTCAGTAAGCTTGACTACTTACTCCATTTGTAGTCCCCTTCCAGTGCTGCTGTTAATCCTTTTCCAATTCAGAAGTGTTTGAGTCATCTTAACGATGACACGGAGGATTCAGCGTTCAGATTAGGATCATGTGGTTCATTCTGTGTTTGCTGGAATTGATTTAATCAACTCATATAGGCATTGGGAACAAATACAGATTTGTCCAGTTTCTTAAGTAAGGAATTCTAATAGTAAATGCAAGAAAGACTGATTTGGAGATAGGCTTTTCTTGCAGGTAGAAGGTGCAAAATGCTTGATATCTGTGTTCAAGATCTAAAGAAGGAAAGCAAAAAATAAAGGAAGTTTTACAACATAGGGAATTTTTTACCCATGGAATCATAGGATTATTTTATAATTTATTTGGGCCCAGAAATCATCTAGTTATTGAAGTATTAGCGATAATGATATACTATAATATGGAGAATATGTATCAATCCCAACAATTTAACTGTCATTCTGTCCCAAGAAGATTTCAATTCTCCTAAGTAAACTCATCTTGCAGCAAATATTTTTTGCTTGACACAGGAGAAAATTGCAGAATAAACATTTTATATTACTTAGCATCAACTCCCATGTAACACCGACATCTTTTTCCCTATCTAGGAATAAGAGAACTGCTATATAACAAAATCAACAACAAAAGGCGCAAAGTGAAGTTTCCATTGTTGTTGTTAGAAAGGTAATGGTAGAATTTGCTTTGTAAATGTGGTTCACATTTCTGCAGATGACCTGACCTATTTTAACTTCATTATGTTTTGAAGAGACTGAGTGGAATTGGGGTTTCTGTTTGAAAATTTTTTTTTTTTTTGTCAAATTCTGTGGAGTTCAAGAGTAAAATGTTCAAAGGGCTAGGTATTTTTAGGTGCTTTGGATTGTTTCTTAGTCATCTGGATTATAATGTGCAGCAAGTATTGCTTAATAATGTTTATTCAAATCATCCTATAAATGTCCGTTGCTTTCTTTTAAAAGTTTGTCATTAGATTATTTGGGTTTTTTGCAGGTTCAGTGTTTATATAGAATACTCCAGGGACTATAGATGTAACTTATAATGTAATTTACTTATTATATTGTCAGGTTGGAGTCAGTCCTATGGTGTGCCTCAAATTAAATGGAGCTGTCTGATTTTCCTTAAAAATATTTCAAAGTTTTTCTCTGTTGTAGCTGTGTTTAAACTTTAGCTGAAGATGACTTCAGGTAATTGAAGGCTGGTTATCGGGTATTTAGTAACAATCCAAAAGAGAGACAGACAAATCTAAGCAATGGAACCCAACAATTTTAAAAACAATCAAACAATCATCTCACTTCTCACTCTAGCACATTTTCTGCTCTTCGTTTTTTCCTGGGAAGGGCGTCAGTCTGGTCTGTTTCCTCATTCCCTGGAATATTTGTGTTAGCATAAGGCAGGGGTGGAAATGACTGGGCTGGCTGAGAGGAAGAGGAGCTTCAGTTGGCATAGTCAATAAAAAGTTACTCGCTCTCAGCATGTCAGTGGAGGAAATTACTTCGGTCTGTACAGACTACTGTTACTCTTCACAGTGGCAAATAGTTAATATCTGATTGCTTCAGGGCTCACACTCAGATACTGTAACTCAGAAAGTCTAGGGCTTTTTTTAAATTAAGATACTTTCTTGGTACATGTACATTTCTCAATATTGTTCACTTTACAGAAAAAAGGAGAATCCAGGTATCTCAAGAAATATTTCTCCCCAGAACTTTGAAGTAATTTCCTCACGGTTATTGTCTAAAAAGTTTCACAGACATGCCCTGAGTATATTTGGAAAGAAACTATTGCTAACATATCTGTCAACATCAGGTTCCTATTAAATGTTTTTGGGAACTAGTTAAGTTCTTGTCTAAACCTGAATGATATCATTTTATAAAACAATGTATAAAGGATGAACACTGTCTCTTTGGGAGTGGCTGAAATGCTTCTGGTTTTGTATATTTCCTTAATTTTTTTGTAACTGCAGTATTTTTTAATGAGACCACTAATAATCAGCATAGTAACATACGGAGTTACTATTTTAAATCCTCTTTCTTTTTTTTTTCCTACTGTATTGTGTAAGCCAAGCTGTGTATCCTGTTAGTAATTATTTGTATTTCAGTATTGCCTAGAGATTCCAGCTGATTTGCTTGTTGCTTAGACGCTGGTTTTGTACAGTAGGGTCCAAGACTATCATCAGTGTTCATTGGCAACAAAAAAAACCCCTATAAAAATAAATAAATAACCGGAGGAATTTTTATAGTCATACAGAGTTTGGCACATAATTGTTCTGTCTTGCATGTGTCCTGGATAGGTGCACACTCCGACAAAGCAGTGGGATGATAGAGAGGTGAATTACCTTTGCTCAAGGTCGCATAACAGATTCCTGGCTGATCCAGAAAGACAACTTTACCAATTCCTGGTCTCCTGTCCTATCCACTGACCTGTCTCTGACCTCTGTTGTAACAGGCTTCTCTTAGGTTAATCTATCCCCTTTCTGAGAGAAAATAAAATATTGTTCATCAGCCAAAAATTAGGTCCAAAGCACACGTTCACTGTCCTTCAAGAGAGACAAAAGAAGCAAAGATGGGTATTTTATTTAGCAACAGCTGGAGGACACGGTATTGTTTGTGCAATACTCCCTAGGTCTCCAGAGACTCTTTCCTAAGCACAGAAAGGCTGAGGAAGTGGAGGCATTGGCATGATGTCGAAGCAGCTGCAGAGGGCTGGCTAAGCTACAAGCATCTGAGTGCAGAGCAGGTCAAAAAATAAGGAATACTGCTTTGTTGTTTTGAAAGGATATATAGTTTTAGCTAATTTTAGCATGGGTAGTATGATGTCATATACAAAATAGCGATGATTGCAATGTAGGGTTGCAGTGTAGCCCATTAACAACTGGGGGATTTAAGCCATGTATTTTCAAAGTATTTTCAGTATTTTTCTTGTAATCTAGACACTTTCTTGTACCATTTTCACTATGAAAGGCCACCTCTGGCCAGTAATGCCACCAGGGCCTTTCTTTACACTTCACTTATACTTGTTGATTTCCTTAGCATCGAGATTTCTTTTTTTTTTACTGCAGTCTTTAGTGAAGTAGAAATACTCTTTCAAATTATGAAACTTTAAATTATGTTTATACATTTAAGGTTTAATGTAGCTCAGCAGTACCATGTGAGAAGCACCCTGAGAGGTTTTTGACAAGAGCCGTCTGCGAGCTTTTCAAGGAGAACAGTAAGAAAAAACAAAGGAAAAAACTTCAGTCCTTTGCTTTGAACATCGAGTAGTCAGTGAAGAAATAGTAAAAATAAAATAAAATAACAAAGTATTTGCTGCTGTTCAGCTTATCTTCTGAAAAACCTCAGCGATTTCTTTGTCGCTTTTGACTCTTCTATTTTAAAATTGTTTTATTTATTGCTCTATTGTAATTTTTAGTATAGCCGTCATTAACATCCTTTTCTGTGAACATTATTCTTTATGCACTGATGCTCTTGACTGTGACAATTGGGACTGGGCTTCACGGAAACTTCTCCTTAAAAGCTAACAGTAAGAACACAGATCATTCAGTTCATAGACATTCATTGTGTAAGACGTTCCCTTTTGTCTATCTTAATATCTAGCTAGATACTACAAGTTTCGAAACACCAAATTGTGGACTCATTCTTATGGGGTTTTAATTATTTTTGTCGTGTATATATATTTATGTTTCCAGAAAAGGGAGAGAAGGGGTTAATGGAAAGTTTTATTAATTCATCCTCTAAGATTTGATTTATATTGGCAACTAGGTCCCATAACAAGCGTTGCTAATCATGTTCCTCCTGTTTTTTTTCTGGGACCTTATCCTAGTGTAGGACAGGCTTGCAGAACAAGTGTTTAATTTTTTTTTAGGTTGCAGATCAAAATGCAGCTTAGGATGCTATAAATAATTATCATTGCTGTTGAGAAACAGCAGCGTGTGTTCACATCCAAAGAGGAAGATTTGTGCTGTCCTGAGGATGTTCACAGGGAGTTGGTCACACCCTCTGTGCAGTGCATGAGCCCAAAACACAAGCCTGGAACTCACGGTTGGCAGATGTGGACTATTACATTTTAGTGGCTGTTCACTGTTCTAACAAACTGAAAAACAGCAAGGAGCTCATATCTGAGTATTTCTCAGTGTCTGTGAGGAGCTGGACACCAATAACAAGGCTCATATGCATTCGTGGCTATGAATTTTAATTCAAAGATAGTTGCATTAAAAACCTGTTTGAGGAATGGATGCAGTTATACTAACAACTTAATATTTGCCACACTGCTTGCTAGTTTGAGGTTTGTAGCTTTTCTGAATAGAAAAACTGTACTCTCTACTCTTGCATATTTACTTCTATTCCCCTCCATCCCCAGTATTTTCTGCATGTTTTAAACAAGTTAATAGGTGGTTAATATGTATTTGGGACACAGAGGATGTTTATGTTTGTTTGCAATCCAGGACAAAATGCAATGTTTAGAATTTTCATTAACAATATGTTTGAAATGTGAATTTCCCTCAAGATTGCAGAGTGTAGGTTAGGATCATGTCTGTTATTTACAAGATGTGTAGTCTTCAGTCCTTTTTTCATCTTTTTAGCAAAATGTTATTAGAATATTCTGTCTGCTAGTAAGAAGCTTTGACTTTGTGGACAGAATGGAAATATATGAGAAAAGAATGGAAGTGGTCCAGTAGTGAGAATAATTTGTTTTATTACTTTAAGAAGGGCTTAAAAAAATTAATAAGCGTGAGTTGAGTACTGAGTTCATAAAGAAGTTCAGTGCCTGGCAATGCTTCTGGACTTCAATTTGTGAATTTATTCACAGTGATATGATGAGTTATTTGATGTATTCTTCATACCAGTGAACCTTGGAGGGTTTGATCTTCTTCAGGCTATTGAAACACTAGATAATATGTTGTTGTTTAATGGTTTTACAATAATGAAGTTTTGTTTTAGAGCGTAAGAGGGCATAATAGTTGCGCTTGGAGGGAAAAGTGTGCATAATGTTATTTAAGCTTGTAATGTAATGTTCAATGGACCTGAAATTAGATTTACATCTGTATTTTGATTGAAGATTGCTTGCATGACTGTCCATTCTTCATTGCCTTTTTTCTTTTTTTCTTCAGATAAGGCAGAGTATTGGAATAAAGACTTCTATACTTAAATTGTAAAGCAAAGTAATTTCTCATGCTTTGAGAGGAAAAGGATTTTTCTCTACCTGTGAAGAAACAGATTCTTGTGCTCCTGATTTGTGTTTTATTTGTAAATAGAAATAGCTGCAGTGTTGCATGTGCCTTTCATACACTTTGCTTTACCACTCATTGTGACCATTAGTTCGATGTTTATATCTAGGAGCAAGGTGCACCAAGGTCTCTCTTTTCTGAACACGTGTAGGCAGAAAATACTATAAATCCCCATTACATTGCACCTTTACATCAAAAAGCTATTGACAAATGGAGCACGTACCTGACATCTGAGCTTTGTTGCCTTGTTTGTAAGTGCAGGGAAAGGAGGGAGGAGGAACATGTTGGGCATTTATCCTTTCATTTAGTGCAACAATGTGAAGTAACATAGCCAGCATGCTTCTTACAGTTACATGTAGCTCATCTCTTTGAATGTAGCATGTTCTGCAAACCCAAAAGTTTTAAGCTTTTCCGTGGAGAATGGACTTAATCAGAAGACAGGCTAGAAGAAAACAGTAAAACTGCAGAAAATTACTAAACTTTGGGTGTTCTTCCTGGTTAGGGTCTGTTTGTGTTGCCATGTGTGAAGCTGCTCATTAATCCAGGGTAGCAGCTTCTCTTCAGGTTCAGTTGCTGATATCCTTAGATAAACCGGGGACACTGCTGGGATGTTATAAAGGCTACAGCTCACCTCTGGTACTGTAGTACAAGGAGCGTGTGTGTTCGGAGCTGTCAGAAGGGCCTGGGCAGCCTCTACACCCTGGTGATCACAGTACACCCAGGATAGAGCCTGAGGAGTTTGGGAGAGGCTGGCTAAGGTGAGGCTTGTGATATCAGTGCTTGAAGGGCTCAGTGAAATAGGTTACACATCCCCAATTTACAGTTAGAGATGGTGCACTATGGAGATACAGGGTGTACCATGTTATGCTGTTTTATACACCCAGTTGCTTTTTTTTTTTTGTAGGGTAATGGTCTTACAGTGGTGTCTCGTTTGTTGCTGCAATCCTGGTTTTATTTTAGCTTCTGTGCAATTGTTTTACGTATTCAGAAGACTTCCAATTCTCTTGAACTTCGTGCCTTGCAAGTTTCCTGTTTGTGCAAAAGTGCCGAAGTGCAGACCAACAGTTGGAGCGGTATTTGCATGGTTGAGTGTGTCTGGGAGAATTATTTATATATTGGCATCTGAGACTGGGAGGAGAACAGCAGAACATGTTTGACAATGGAAAGACAGAGAACAAATCTTGTGTTGCAATTCCTTAGAGTATATTCTGGGAACAATGAAGTAACTGAGCTTTGCTCTGATTTTCAAGGCTGTGCCTGAGGGAGAGAGATCACATTATTCCACTTGCAAAATCATCTACTAGATGTCCATATAAATAGTGGCAACAGAAATGCTCTTTCAGTGGGGCTTGGGATCATAACATATATAGGCGATAACAGGTTGCATAATTAAAACGTTAGAAGAAATTTTGCAGTTGTGATGGATGTAATAAAGACCTTATTTGCTTTGCTTCAGCTTCTTGTGAAACTTTTTAAAAAAATTGTGGCAGTCTGACAAAAATAGACAGATGTCAAGTTGAAGAAGTAAATTACACTTCTGGAGAATGGTAGCAGTAATACCCTGTGTTTGTTATTCTGCGCTACCTGAAATCCTGGTTCAATTTATATTAAAATTTGGGTCTTGTGGTAATTACTGAACAGAATTGCAATAACAACTCAGCTGGGAAAAGGCCTGAAAATTTCAGTGAAATAGTAGAAAGTGAAATTTGCATATGAAAAAAATTTAAAACTGAGTGGGAATTTTAAATAAAATATTTTAACAAACAGTGTAAAAGCTGGGCATTTCTTCTTTGTTCATCTTCCATTCAGGTCTTGTTTATGCATTAGCAGTCAAAGTATTTAGTTACTGTACAGCAGCTAACTGTAAAGTAACTGTGGTTCTTAAATGACTGACATTTGCATGAAGAACGTCATTCTCTTAAACGTGGAAATTTTTTCGCTGATGAGCTTGCTCCAGAACCTTCTGTGGTACGCTTAACTTTTAACCATTAATATGGATGATTTTCATCCTTAGTTTTTAATTTTCAAAATGACATTTCTGTTATAACATCCTTCAAGTGGTATTTTTCTGTAATGCATATTTCTTGAAGTTGTTGGCTTAACAGAAAATATGCTGGAATGTTTCCCTTTTTTAAACAGGTGTTTTAAATCATAGAATTGATGTATGGTAGAAATAACTTTTGGTGCATTATACAAGTGTTCAGGAAGTGAATACGGAATTAATAATTTCAGTCAGTGGCCTTTCTCAAGGGGAGAGTGCCTGTGCACGATTTATTTGTGGAACTACAGAGAAAAGCATAATATGATAAAGCCAATGATTTTCAGTTTGAATGTGCTTATCAAGGTTTGTTAAGTATGTAACATAAAAGCATATACAGAGCATTTTAGATGTCTTCCTAAAAGAAGAAAAAAAAAAAAGGAAAAATTCAGACAAAAATATTTCCATATTCAAACAGTGCAGTCTTTTCTGCACACATCCCTGAAGATAATTAAATGCTATGACATTGCTGACTCTGGGGATTCAGAAGAAATATTTCAGTGTAGGGTATTTCTTAAACTTTTAATGCCTGGATTTGCATGACTTACACTTAAATCTCAGTTCTAATGCAAAACAGTAAAAAGTGATTCCTAGTTGTTTAATTGCTAACCAGAATATTTGTAGTGGTAATGCTTTCCGTGTAGATGAACCACTGTGTGCTGGATTTTTTTCCATGAAGTAAAAGATTTGCCTCAAGCTTGTCTTGCAATTTGTTTATATTTAAACTGACTCATTTTTAGATGTGGAGAGCTGGCACTACTTTGGCTTTATGTCTGCCAATTAGTTGTTAGGGGTTTTTTAATCTGGAGTAGCCCGCAGTATGCCAGTCTGTTTGTCCAGTGAATGTTTAGTCTGGGATAAGAGAATTCCCGTGATACCGTGAGGAAGCAGTCCAAGAAAACAAAGGGTGCCCTTTCGGGTAAAACTCTCCTGATGCCTGTGGAGACCCAAGCCTGTGAAGTTACTACGAACAGGCCTCTCGGGTCTTGGAGAAGGATGATCAAGTCGCTGAATTGCTACCGCTTAACTCTGCTTCGTTTAGGGAAGAGAAAGTTAAACTCTGTTGGTTTTATGCTCCTCCTTGCTTGATATTCCTAGTTGCTGTATTTATACCCATGTGATGTACACTTTTGATATGTAGGGTGGGCAGGATCGTTAGTCCTCCAATTTTTGTAAGTAAAGGAGCCCCAAGAAATGCTTTATCTGTGACGCTTAGCTCTGTTTTTCAATGAAAGAGCAAAGGCTTGTATTATATTGGGTTCTGCTGAGAAGTTAAGGTTTTAATATTTCCCGCCTGTATTTTAAAGTTCATTTGTGTGTTTTATGCAAAAGACTTGCAATATGGAGAACTGTGGAGAGGTAAAGACAGAGTTCAAAAAAAAAAAAAAAAAAAAATCCATGTAAGACAACTGGTTCTACTATTCCTAGGCTCTTATGACTATGGGTGGGATTTCATTTTATGGCTGAGTCCACAGAGCAGTTGAATGCCTCTGGAAATGACAATTCAACTTCATCGTGCCCTCTGTGTGCCACATGTTCACTGGCACTCATTACATCATACAGTGAGTGAAGTTGCTCAGGAAACTGATCTAACAGAGAAGAAATAGTTTTTTTTCAGAAAAGGTAGCAGGTAGAGAGCAATTCATCTGGTTTAACTTAGTGTTAGCCAGCTCACTTGTGCTTGTAAAAGAGAAGTGACAGTAGTAGAGTATGGCCAGGGGTAGGGATTGCATTGACAAACCTTTGCCCTTTAGCAAGAGCTAGATTTTACATCTAGCCTTTAGACCTTATAAATTGCGCAGGGCAAACACAAAATACTGCTTGTTGAAAGCTCAGAATCTGCTATCTGTGTGTTTCAATTTCCAGAGAATCCTGAGGAGAATCACCTAGATGTTCGTACTCCTTCAGGGACCTGTGTTTGTGGCATAAGGCATTTCCGCTTGTTTTGTCCCCGTTTTCATTTCTGTTCATAAGTACTTGAGATTAACCTGATGGTTTAGTTGTAAAATCACATAACAGGAAATAATAAGAAATAGTAAGGAAGTAATATGAAGCATAACAGGAAAGAAAGCGTTCTATATGAGCTGTTTAAAAGAAATCATGAGTTTGTGCATCTAGTGGAACTCATTAATCAGTAGTATTTTGCTATGGAAACCAGACCTTGCACTGTATGCAAAGCCTGAGAATTAAAGTATTTTTAGCTTTTCAAGTAATTAATTAGTCAGTGAACAGAAATTGCAATAAAAGAAGCCTTCCATTTGCTGCATGGTTGGAAGCCATGCCTTTTCTGAGTCGTTTGACAATGTTTCATGCTTGCCTTGGCCTTTCATAAAGAAACTGATTATTTGGTAAGACTCAGGCTCTTGATGCATTAGATATTTCCCATTTTCCTACTACCTTGCTTGGAAATTTCTGGCCAACAGTTGATGCAATCAGAAATTTAGAAATTGTGTTTTGTCAAACAAAGAAGTTCCTTTTCTGTATAACAAAGCAAAATGTAGTTGTCCGTGTAGGAGCTTCAGTAACCGCATCTGTTTTGCAGACATGGTCTTTTTGCATTACGCATTTTATGTATCCCAGCTTTGAAGTTTGACAGTGGATCATGAGAGTTAATTCATGTAGCAATAAAAATTGGAGGGGTCACGGAAGGCTATTACTTTGATTGTTACTTATCTGCTGTATTAAACCCTTAAGATGTTTACTTGTAGGGGGGAGTTTGTGGTTATCTTACACAATTTCATAATCAACACTGCTTGCAGAGCTTCATCTAAACTCCTACATCCAAATCCAGCCAATGTAAATCTGATTTTAATGGTAATGCACTACAATTTAATGGAGTCAGTACTGCTAGGAGTTCCATTGAACGTTTGCTGGTTTGGACATCGAAGAGAGAGGTCCCTGCAGTCTTTTGTTCTTGGCAATTGCTGATGTGTTTTCACATCGGCTTTGAAGACCAAACTGTGTCAGGTTTTCACGTGCAACTTTGAAGAGCAGTTGTTGAGGTTTTACTGTTCAGGGTAACATTAAGCTAATTTTATTTTGTACTAGTTTGAGAGAACTTTTAAAGTACTTAATTTGTTAGGTTTAAGGATCATGCTGTTCTGTAATCTGTGTGATTTCATCATTAATCTCCTTTGGTTTAAGTAATTTCTAAGTGCTAGTAGAGGCTGGGACACTTATGTACACAATATAATTACTATTATTCTGTATGTGTTCCAACTTAAAAATTATTTTTAATTAGAATTAAAATTATGTGGAATTACCCCCAAACAATATAATAAATACAGAAAAAAGTAATATTTATACAGCACCATAAAATCTAGAATAAACTAGTAAAGAATTCAAGCAAGGTTAAATGCTTCTGTGAAACAATTCAATAAATTTGCATTTATGATTAGGGTATAATATTTTAGATTATTAAACTGAGGAGGAGGTAATATTCTGCCTATTTCTTCTCTTCCTGCTGTCATTCTGCCTTTTGTTTGTTAGCTGTTATGTTTTTCCATAGTCTTCACAGGTTTGCAGCATTCCAAATTTCCCAGATTTGAAGTGAAGCAACTATTAGAAAAGTGATTCTTGCCTTGTATTTTATCAAACAAGGTTTTGAAACTGATTGACCATTCTAAAACTGAGATTTAAAAATAGTTCAAAACACAAAAAGAACAAGGAAATAAATCAGTTTTTTTAAAAGCAGATTTCAAATCCTATTGAAATTAGTCTGTAGTTTCCTTAATATCTCTTGAAATTTCTAATAGAAATTTTAAAGACTGTACAAGAGAATCAGGAAGATGTAGGAAAGTAATGCAGAACTTCCCTAGCTATCTTGTTTGGCATTTCATGTAACATTACTTGGACTAATCTATACTCAAATTACACCACATTTTCTGTGTGCCAACAGCATGCTTGTGAAGAATTAACCATTAACTGGTTGCTGCTCTGCAAGTTGTTTCCTGTTGTAACTTTTTTATTGTGTCAGACCTTGCTTAAGAATTTTTTCACTTTAACCTCAAAATAAGGTCCTCTCAAAGAGGTAGTTGTAGGATGCTGGGATTTGCGGATGGGGTGGAAACATATGAGAATCCCAAAAAAATACTGACTGAAGAGCTGGTACATTCAGAGATTCTTTCATCTTATTTTTCTTTTAGTCTTTAAATTAGTTAAGTATTCTTTTCTATGGCATTGCTTTCTGTTGTAGCTATGGCTATACAATGGCCATTATACCATGCTTCTTAAAATTCTGAGTATATTAAAATTATGTTTTAATACCATGGATGCAGTACGTTTGAAGTAGTCTGTAGCAGGTTGAAGCCTGTGCTATATATGAGAGTTCACAGGACAGCCTTTAAAAGTGTTTCTGCAATTCTTTTTATATCTCCTTATTCTTTGCCAACACTTTTCCTAATAGAAGTATGAACTGTAATGTTCCCTAGTTGAGATTCTGCTGCAAGTAAGAAGAGGCAGCCCTGCAACAGTGAAACTATTTCACTCTGATCGTTCTTTTTGTCCCATTTATCCTCCTACAGTCTGTGTCAGGCAGCAGCCTTCAAGGTTCTTGCTGTGCCCTCTTTTTTTGCCCGTCCTTTCATCTTCCACCGTCTGTGTTGTGGTCTTCGTGCATGTCTTTGGCTGCTTTCTTTAAACTGGTAACCTGTCATTAGAAAAGTAAATTATAAGCCCAGAGTCTTGATTTGCATTTATCTATATGACTATTCTGTTGCGATCTCTAAATTGAAAGAGGTCAAGGTCTAAACGCGGTTTCACAAGAGGCAGTGGTCTGAGTGAAAACCTTACTGACAGCTGCTGAAATGGAGGTCTCTCTCTGTCCCAGGTTCCCTCTCCATCAAGTTTTTGTGTGTGCTTCTGTCTCTTTTGCCCTGTGCTAATATCAATGCTCCTTTCCAAGTGCTTATTTGATTTGTTAGAGTTAGAAAGAGAAGTCAACAAAATGGTGTTGTTTTCATACATTTTAGTTGACTAACTTGGCTCACAGAAGAACCTGATGAAGATTTGTGTTGGCATAAGGTCAGAAGTCTGGGACCGAGTGGCTTGGAGCAATGATGCAGTGAAGCTGAAAGGAAGGGGAAGCTGAGAGGAGCCATAAATACGAGTGGAAGGACGAAAACCAAACCTTTTGGGTTAGTTTAAGGAAAGTAGCACAGTTTCATTCAGATGTTGACTTTTAACAGGTGGAACCAAACCCTGGGTTTGCAGTGCAAGCCTTCTCACTTAGCATTGGACACCACCTGCACACCAGTAGCTACTGGTATATTAAATAGGCAATACCTGCAGAAATATAAATTAAATTGATGATGTAGGAAAATGAGCAGTATTTTTTCCCTATGTTAATTGGTTCTACTATACTTATATTATGCCTTTCCTAGAGTACTTTTTTTTTCTTATAGCTGCTGCAAAGAGTTTTAGGTTGGTGAAAAGCTTGACACACAGTATGCTATTATCAGTCTTGCCAGCCAAGCTTCTAGGGGTCTTATTTTCTTCTTTTTCTTTCTTTCTTTTTTTTTTTTTTAGTTAGTGTAATGAAGTGTGATGGCTACTACGTCTTTGCATAAAATCTGCACTTTTATTGTTTTCTGCCTGCCAACTTAGCAAATATTAAACAAGATCTTCAGTTTCTCACAGGTATAAAACCCTGTCTTTTTTGTGCTCTTTAGTAAGTGGCTGTATTTGTTATTAATGTTTTTTTGTAACTCCAGGGTTAGTCTCTCTCCAAGTCAGACTCTCTCCAAACCTCCATTATCCCTACTGGGATGGATTTGTCGTTTACTGTATCTCCCCATCAATGAATAACAACAACTGTCAGTGAACTGTTCAGGAAAGCCTTCATCTTTCCAGGAAATGCCTTAAGAAGGCTTCTTTTTTCCTCCTTTTTTCTAATGAAAGAGCTTGAAAGTTGTAGGACTCTCACTGTGTGTGCTCTTTAGTACAGTTACTGCATGTATTTTTCAGCTGATCTCGGTAGCCACAGGGAACGTGGTTACATAGTTAAGAGGGCTGCTGGGTGGTAAGAATTACTTTTGTTGTTCTCCTGCATCCTTAGTTCACAGGGATAATACTTGATAATTATCTCTTAAATGCCAGTGTGTTTTTTATTTTTATCTAGCTGTGACAGACTAGTCTTCCAGCAGATTTTATTTCCCTCCTACACTCATGCACACTTTCACATGGTGCTTCAAAAAAGCAGCTGAGAAGCCAAGCAAAAAGCAGGGCTGATTTCTGTAAAGCGCCTCAATTAAATCAAAACTTCAGGTTGTGTTGCTGGTTGCTATGTGCAAATCCAAACATTGCTCTCTGAAGAAGCTATTTCCACAGTAACAATTTCTAGTGGAATCTGGTCAAGTAATAATTCCTAAGACTGTGTTTTCTGGGATGGACCTAGACAATACTTGCTATCGTTATAGACACTGATTAAGGACGATTGTTTTACTGTGTCTAAGATGTAAATTGAGGATGTCAGTTCACACCTAGTAGTTACCAAGTGCTGATTTTAAAAGGTTTGTCGCAGCTTGCTCTGAAGTATGACAGAGATTTGTTCTGGAGCTCTGTGCTGCTTTATCATAAGTGGTGCTGCAGACAGGGAGTCCCTCTGCATGAAATTTATGGAATTTGCTGTTAGGAAATACCTGCTAGTGTTTAAAAACTCACTGAAAGTACTGTCCAGAAAAGAGATTTCTTGTAATATCTGAGGAAAGCTGATGCCTGAAGGAATGAAAACTCAACTGAAGCAAATTATTTGAGGAATTTGAACAAATATAAGGAATAATTTTTTTCTGTGTACAGTATTTCACAATTGTATAAATAGCAACGCTAAAACAAATTGTTTAAAATAATACTGAATTAATATAGCAGTACAAATACATTTGTTAGATAAGCATGCAAATATGAATTATATAAATATGCAGGTGTATTTCTACAGATGTATTGACAATTTCGAGCTAAAATCCACATTTTTAATTTTAAGCCACTTTTGGTGGATTTTTTAATAACCCAGGAGATACTAAGATTTTTTTCCCCTGTTCTTTTTATACAGACATGAAGAAAAAATGGGTCTATACATTATCTATTTGTTTTTAATTTAATTGACTGGAATTTGAAAAATTAATTGGGCCTTTCTAAAGGATTGATATCGTGGAGCTCTCTGCAGGCCCATTTAATATTATGTGGTCTGTTCACATGTAAATCAGACTGAATTGAATCGTCCTGCCTAGGCTTACTAGCTGAACCTCTATGAGGACTGGTTTCTCGCCTTGAAATAATTTTTGAATTGGTGGAGCATTAGTTGGTTATTATTGCCAAAGATGACATCTTTGCTATTTTCTACATTGTTACTCAAGTAATTCCAAGTCCAAGTTGATAAAATACAGGATGTTAGACCCTGAAAACGGCGAAGCAGGTTACCTTACAGCTGCCTATTGTGAAGAGCGTGCAGAGCTTTGAGTGTCGTGTTTTTCTTTTCAGTGCAGATGGACTTGGTTCAGCAAGGCAGAGAGACATTTTTATACTTTTTTACTATGATGAAGTCATCACTTCTCAGCAATGCAAGGCTTTCTCAGTATTTCAGCCCAGGAATTTGTTCTTTCTGCCAATTCCCTATGAAATCATTGTTAAAACAAAACATGTCACTGTCATGATGGCCCTTCAGTTTCCATTCTCTGAGTATTACTGAGAATTTAAGTTCTGTAGGTAGATGCCATTGCTGGTTTTGCACTGGCACCTGTCTAAATGGTGTTGCGCCTACTGTGCTGCCCTGAAATTATCTCATGATACCTTTTGCACACATACAGCTCTTGTTTGGTCAACAGACTTCATCACAGTTGCAATTTCTTTGGTATGTGTAATGAATAATGCAGTAGAAGAATAATAGCACTGTGCTATATTTAGTGTTCATTAATGTACATGTTCTCTCTAATCTTTTAAAAAATACGTTCTTGCAGCCTATTTGTACTCTTGTCTAAGCATATTACAGTAGTTTTGATTTCAGTAATCCTTTGTGGCAAGAAATAAACTGAGCAGTACGACGCTTCTGTGGTATGAAAGCTTCTCTTTTGTTGTTTGTTCTGTCTGACTTCTCTGACATGAAGGGACCAAGGCTCATATCTACCGTCTGTCTTGCTGCTGCTTCCTTTAGTTAGCACCGATGTCATAAATCTGGGACTTTGAAACAGATTTTCTAAAAGTGTGCATTTGAAGTATGTTTCCTAGTATTTAAACGGTCTATTCATTAAGTGAAACTACAGTATCTCTCACCCCTTGCCTTTTTTTATACCCATTTGTCTTTTTAATCTTTTGTAACTTGTTACACCTGTAATATTACATTCATGTAGGGTGAAAGATGAATTCCGCTCATAGTGATGGTATGATGTGCTGTGTAATGCGTTTGGACTTGCTGCACCCGTGAAACCCACGGCGTTCTATGGAACAGCCAAGTACATTGAACAGGATTGTGCAGGGAGATAAATGCTTTGTACGTGGTAGCTGGTATGAAAAGTGTTTCCATTCTCTCCCCATCCTGTCTGCAGAAGTGATGGACAGTGAAGCTGACGTTGTCATCGCTTGCTCAGAGTTAACATTCCAGTGAGGTTAATGTGACTTGCAGTGCAAAAGCTCGCACGTCTGAATCATCATTTAAGGCAGTCGGCAGAAACAGAGAAGGCTGTTAATTAAACTTGTTTGATACCTGGAAGCTTTAGACAAAGCCATGAGGCCTAGAACTTGTTTGGTTTCAGTTTGTGTTGGTTTTAGGCTTATTTTAAGAATTCTCACCTAGACATCAGAAATGCATGAAGCAATCCGTGTGTTTTGCCCCCGCTACTTAGTATGAGAGCCATGAAGAGAGTCTTCAGCTTGTGTGTTGTCTAAGATGATCCTGCAGTGTTTATTGCGTGACTCGGATTAGTGGGAGTGGTATACTGTGTAAAGTCAAAGTGTTCATATCCCCTCTTTTTGCATGACTGTGGAGAGGTACTTATATTCGTGCATTGTTTAGATTCTAATGCTTCTGTCCATTTTGATATTATTACATGTGAAGCATAGAGGAAAATTTGCTAAAAACTGTGATCCAATCTTAAACCCTGCATGTATATTGTAGATCTGGTAACCATAGAGTCTTTTTTTGTGCTGGTAAAGAGCTGTTGGTATTGCCCTAGATCCCCCAGGATTATATGTTTCCAGGTGTGTTGTACTGTCATTTGCACTCATCTTACTTTGTAAATGAGTAAACAAGCTTACCAAGTTACAAGAAATGGGTTAAGGAAGAGAATCAGCAGTGCTGTTACAGTATCGATATATACCATGGCTATTAAAGGCATGTGTAAAAGATTTAAGTTCTTGAGCACCATCTTTATGATGGATGATAAATTAATTTTATAGACTTAATTAAATTTTTCAGTGTGGCTTATTTCATCATGTTATGTACTTTGCTTTTTATTGATGAATATCTTCATCTTATTTCCACACCCGCCCCAAATTATTTTATGTAATGGGGAGGTAGATGAACAAATATATGAGCTCATAGTATCCTGTAATAAAAGCATTTTCTTACATAAAAGACTATTGCATATTAGTGAGGTCATTATTATGCTGTTTGGACCTTTATTATATTAAACAGATCATGAGAAATTTCAGAAGTGTGATGAACACATAAACAGAAATTTCAGCTTCAATAAACGTTCCAAGACAAGTAATGTATCGACAGAAGAAAGTGAATTCTTTATATGCATTCATAATGATAAACAGTTTTTGAGAGCAAGTTGCACTATGTTTTATTGATTATGTTTAATCTTTTTTCTTTTTCCAGTTGTCCATATTTGTCAGAGAAGATTACACCTGCTATACCTGCAATTGGTGGGATTCTTTTCTTTTTCGTGATGGGGACCCTGCTGCGTACTAGTTTCAGTGATCCTGGTGTCCTCCCACGCGCAACACCAGATGAAGCAGCAGATCTAGAGAGACAAATAGGTAACACCGAAGGTCTGTTGTCTCTTTGCTTTCCTCCCGAGGGTGCATGTACTGTGTGAAGGCAGTGTGCTGCTCTCCTCATGGGAGGAGTTACTCCTATCTTGCCACAGTAATTGTTCTGGAGTTGTAATGTCTGATGACATTGCAGTGATTCCTGTGGAAATATGGTTGATCAGTTCTTCACTGAGAAAGACAGTAAACAAAATCCTGGCCCTGGAGAGTGATAGTTATTACTGTAAATACTTTTCAGCAAGTACAGTAGAAGTCTCCTGGTGGTGCACAAGAGAATATTTTCTGAAGTGTTTTTGGCAAGAAAGCTGATATCACAAAGGTTCTACAGTTGTGCGTCTTTTAAAGTAATGTATCCTCAGAGTTTAACTGAATTTAATTATGCTGTTATTTTTATTGTGAAAGAGTCAGATAAGTCTTTGTGTTAATACACAGTCTTGTAAGTTAGTGCTGTCTTGGGAAGGTTTTTTTCAGTAACAGTAATAAAACGTTAATATTTTTTGTCTGTGTAAAGTCAGCACAATTAAAGGAGAGGGAGCTAGATTTCAGTCAACTTCATTTATCAAGAGAATTGTTAACTACATCCTAATTGTGGAATTTCTACAGCTACAAATATGCTGAATAGGTAAAATGTGCTTCCTGGATAAGAAAATGCAGGATGAGTTTGCAGAGCTGCTTCAAAAACAATGGTTTTATTTGCTCATTTTTTAGTAAGCTACCAAAGCTTACTAAAAGTTACTGTGTCTGCTTTGATATGATAGTGAAAATCCCGTGTTCTGAAGCAATTTTGGAGGAACACTTACTCATATAATTGAAAAGACAGATAACGGGTTTATGCAAGCACAGGAGAAATACCTGCAGGGTCCTTGATGTTTAATACCATAGTACAGTCTTAGGCTTTGTTTACTGTGACAAATAATTCAATGCAGTAGAAGCAAATGAGTGCACCAAAGCTATGCAGACACTTCTGCATCTATAAAGTGTGAATTTGAGGGCTTTACTTCAGACTAGGGTTTGTCTGGTTCTTTCATAGAGTATATGTCCCCCACAAAGCACTGGTGAAAATGTCTGAGGGACAAAGCTATTGATTTAGACTTTTATGCCGTGTTATAGGGTGGAGTTCATTTGGTGTACATGTGGAGCAGAAGTTCTGGTTTAGTTTCCTCAGAAGACAAATGTAGTTTGTCTGCACCAAAATCACACTGTGAACCATTCCACTAAGTAGGAATGATAGGAGAATTCATGTCAAAATAGCAAGATGTTAACAACAGTATGGCATTAGTTTCCTCTTACTTAGCTGTTAAGAGACAGTAAATATACCATGAAGTTATATCTTCCACTTAAGAGATCTGTTGGACAAAGAAATATTGTTCAGGTAACACAAAAAAAAAACCCACAACCAAACACCAACTTGTATTCACTATTTTTAGGCCTGTATGAGCCCTGAGCCGTGGAAAGGTAACAAGTTTGGTTTTTTTGAATCTATTGGTTTCATTGTGATTAAAAGATATTGTCTGAAAGGTTCAGTTTCAGAAAACTGCTATTGGAGGAGGAAGAATGGTTTTATTTTCTGTAAACATGCTCATTGTCTTTGGTATGGATTATTTTAAGAAGCAGGATTTCAAAAGACAGTGATGAGTTCATTAATGGTCACTATAGTGAGATCATTTTCTTTCACCAGATTTGGAAGGTCCTGACCCCAGCTGTTATACTATGTTATGTGTTAAGACAAAAAAGGTGTCTGTGTAATAAGCAGCATTTTGTGTATTTCAAAGTGTTTGGATTTGAGTTCTGAATTGGAATCAACACATCTGCAGCATGCTATGTGTAGCAGTTAATTGTATTTAATCTGTATGCTCTTTGAGAGGTTTGAGGCTTTTGGAAGTCTATGATCATGTAATGTGGTCGTTGAACTTTGTGGGAAGGAAATCTTTTCCCATAGGTGTGTGAAGTCTGAGATGCGTAGTTCACCAAATTTTGTAGACCTGGCATAACTTTCTAAAAACAGTGTATTCTGCTGGCATTTACATGTCTGGAAGAAAACCTACATTGCTTTTATACGTTCTTTGGACTAATTGTGCAGAGCCAGGAGCCAGCTGTCATTGCCATGACAGGAAGAAGGTTACATTTAGCTCGTCAGGACTTAGCTCTGGGCATAGCTGTGCATAGACTACAGGGAACAAAACTGTTAGATCCTAGATGACCCAGATATCTCAATCCCAGTTGGATGAATTTAAATTCATATAAATCTCTTCTGTTTGCTTACTTTCCAATATGACACTCTGGATTATGTAAAAAGAAAGTCTTCAGTCGGCCTGACCTTACATACCATAAAGAAATTAAATCAGAAATGGAGGAGCATTGTGAAGCCATAGTCGCTACACTCAAAAAAAACCCCCAAAAAACCCCTAAACAAATAAACAAAAAAACCCACCAAAAAAACCCAAAACCATTAAAAATGGATATGGAATGTGTTTATACTGAAGAACTGGAATTCTCTTCAAACACAGTAATTTCAGTCCTTGCTCGTGTAATGGAAGAATTCCTAATATTCACAGAATCCAGATATGTGGAAAGCAGATGCCAAAGTTCAAATTTGTGTTGTTGGGAAAGCTAACAGATTGCTTAGGAAGACTGATTTTAGAGCTTATTTTTTTGCTTTTTCCAGTGCTGTCGCTGCAAACATTTTTCAGAATTAAATACTGAATATGTAATGTGCTGCATAGAGGTGTGTAAGTTGCTATAATTGGTAATGGCATTATTTTTATAGCCAGGAAGGAAAGGATGGAGAATGGGGAAAAAAAGCATCTCAGAACTATCTGGGGAAATGTGGGAAAAAAATATAATTTCCCCCTCCTTTCTCTTTTTTCGCCCCCACCACTTCTCAAAAAAAGAGTTATTCTCTCTGTAGGAATAACTTGTGGGATGAGGATGGAATTCAGGCAGGTATAGTCCTTAGTGTTGCCAAAGAGGAATACCCCTTTATATCATAAAATTGTGTTGTAATTTGTACATACAAATTGCTTAAAAATTAGAGTTTTCCAGAAAGAAGCATTTTGAAATAGAGCTTCCTGGGTAACCATTTTGTTACTGCTGTAATTATGGCGACAGCTCACAAGTATTGTGTTTTTTAAAGTGGTGTTCTCCTTCAGTTGCAGTATTTGGGGAGCAATGGATGTTCTTTGCCTATTTCAGTACTGGAGTTCCCAGTAAAATGTCTTTATGATTGGAAAGTAAATATATTTTTCAGATATTTGAAATCATAAGAATATCTTTCCAACTGAATAACCTTCTATAAGACTTACTTGAAGAACTCAGATTTCTGTTAAACCTTTGCGCTTCATAAGTCTGCCAACATGAACTCTGGCAGCTGTTTCACTCCAGCAGTCCCAGCACTCCTATTTTTTCTCTTCTTGTGGTGAAGTACAAGTAATCTTAATTTGCTAGTTGTCATTCTGGTCTCTGCTGTCCTAATGATGAGTAACAGAATCTTCGCTGTTTACAAAGAATAAAAGGAGATGTTTATCATACCTGATTGTAAGTTACTTCAGACATTCAACAAAGGAAGCAGTGCTGCTTTCTAAATAAAATAAAAAAGGAATGATACTTTTAAAAGTTTAAATTAAGGAAAAAAGTTCTATGTTTCTGTTAAATTTCGCCTTTATCGACTGTGGCGTTTAAAGGTAGTTTAAAAATGAAAGCTTAACAGTTGTTAGATGAATACTAAACTTGCTTTTATCACCTGTTTCTGCTGAACAACACACATGCCACATTACTTATATGCATACAACCAACCCATTTGTGTTAACTGGCCTTTCACTTTTTCAGAAAAGCAGCGTTGTGTGGGACACTGTTGTACGTAATCAGAAGAGGTTCTGACTAGGAAAAGGCTGGAGCACTGTAGGAGGACACTGTATGGAAGTCTGCACTCGTGAAGCATATTTAAACCAGAAACCATCTTTCTTTTGCTTTTTATATTAACAAATTTCTTTAAAACCATTTTTGGCTAGGGACAGGATTTCAAAGTTGGTTAAAAGCGAGATTTGCAGACAAATCGTTGGGCTTCTTACTAATATGTTCTGTTTAGTTTCTTTTTCTCTGTAATGGGACAAGTACTGATGACTGAGAGAATAACTTATTCCTACTATAATGTGAGATCATTGTAAGGAAAAGCTGGAGCATAACTATATATGAAGAAAAATTAGAGAAGTTTTCTTAACTCTGGTTAAAGATATACTTGTTGTTTCTCCCCTTACTGAGAGCAGTTTGCTGAGTGACAACAAATGGTCGTCAGTTTAGAAGAGAAAGACAGGTATGGTGTTTTGAATTGCACCATATATACTGGTAGCGGATAGTTCAGCTATAGAAAAATCAGAGTCCTAATGCCTTAAACTGTTTGAAAATTAATGAAATAAAATCTTCCCAAACAGTGGGAAGCTTTTGCACCTTAATTTGAGACAGGAACAGAGAGGAGGATTAGGTGCTGAAAGAACAGTAGTATTCATCTAAGTACTGTCCTAAGTTCCCTGTCATCTCTGTAGGTACTTTTGCATTTCTGTGTCTGTTTCTTTGACTTTCTTGAGTCCCTTAGGCAGAAAATGAAATTAAAATCCATTAATGAAGCTGCTACTGAAATTTACTTACGGATTATCTACTAGTAATAATGACAGTGTAGTTGGGGGAAAATATTTTCAGAACAAAAACTTGTATAACCTATTCTTTTTATGTAAAACAATTGAGCTTTCTAATGGAAATGTACCTTTTTAGTAACTGTGTATAAAGTTGATAATGATGACGGTCTGCTAAATGATATTGCGAGTTATTGAAGAGTAAATATTAGGATTTAGTTATCTTGCTATGACAGACATTTTTCACCTCTTTATACAACTATGTGGTGAAGTCTTGAGTGTTCTGTAAATCAGATTTTAAATATGCTTTTATTAAAGGATTTTCCCCAATTTAACCACAGCAAATGAATTCCTCAGTTTTTAAATCCAGTACTCATGTGTGCAATGTTTAATTGTATCTATAGTTTTGAAACGGATGTGGTGTAATAGTCACTTTAGAGTTTTTATGATGTGCAGTTTAATTCTCTATTTTTAGCGCATCAGACATATAAACAGGTCATGAATATTAACTCAGTGTGTCCTTGGCTCCATTTGAAGGATGAGGTATTTTGAATGGTTGCTAATTGGCATAGAAGGTGACTTAGATGCATTGTTTTCATAATCCAGTGGTTATAAAGAAAAAAAAAAAGATCAAAAGGAGTAGTAAGTTGTTCTTTGAGTAATGAAAACCTAGCCAGGTAAGGCAGAAGGCAGCACTATAACAGTGCATTGTTACTAGGCCTTGGCATAGGAAGAGGTTGCTGTAGATTGTTCCAAAAATGTCTTTCGGTTTTGGTTCCTGTTTCTGGAGAATCTTGTGCTTTCTAGTGTTTAGAAACTGGGTCTCTTTTCTGCCTCTTATTTGTATTGCATCTGTTTGGTACATAGACCTTGAGTTCTGCCCTGTCTTCCTTATACTTCTGTTCAGCCCTGCCTCCATGGCTCCTATCTGGATCCTGTTTGGTTGCATCTTTTGTTGTCTGTCACTCCTTCCTCTTTTTCTGATCCTTCCTTCCACTTGGCTATTTACTCACCTTGTGTTTCTGTGACGGGATTTCCTCAAAGCTTTTTCTTTTTCTGGGTTGGGCAGGTGCCACATCTTGTGGAGGTGCTAGGAGGGAGAGCCATGTTCCTTGCTCTGGGTGCCTGACTGCAGCAGACTCAAATAAACCCAGTTCTGTTGGAATGGCACATCCTCAGTTTCTCTGGAGCAATGGAGTGTTCATAATCTGTTCATAAATGGAGTTAACATGCTCTGCAGTAAAGAAAGCTGGAAGTTAAATCTATAGCACTTAACAAGCTGCTGCTGAGGATATCTGAAATGTGACCTCTCCCTTCCCCTAACGCCCCACTTCTGCCAAAATTTGTGCAGAAAAAGTTGCATGCTAAGCTCGAAGGTTACATCATGTGATAGGTTTCAGCTCCTTTCTTCAGATTCTCTAATATGATAGAGGTATTAAAATGTTTGCTATTCATCAGAGTTTCTGAAGTGGTTGAATCATCTTGCTTGAGCATCTGAAAACTTCAGAAATAAGGTGTATAGATTAGGCTACAGAAACTCACCAAGACTTTTTTTTTAAGCAGAAAAATATGGAAAAATATACTGAAGCATTCATTTGGAACCTTTTCCTAATCAGTGTTACAGTCTAATTTCATTGGTCGCTTTCGAGGAATCCTTTACCTATGAGAAGGTACCAGCTTTAGTCCAAAATACAGGCACAGGTTCCTGTTCAAGGAGTTGCTTATTTACTCCGTGGTCAAAGAAACATTGATCTGTGTCAGGAAATAAATTATTTTAAATAAGCAGCTGACAATTATATTTTTTCCATTAAAGAAAGAGTCTGTCAGATACGGAGTTTAGGCTTACTACAAAATGAAAAATATAAACTGGATACTGAAAAAAAGACAAAGATTGCATTAAAAAGTTGATTAGGAGAGTCAAAATGTTTCCATGTGTGACTGTTTCAGAATTTGTGTTTACAATTTTTTTAAAAAATGGTAGCACAAGCCTTGCTTCCCAGATTCAGACTGCTGAGCTGATCCAAACCACTGTCCTTTCTTCAGCAGCAGCAAAAACAATAGTCTTCCAAAAAGAGCCAATGGAGTCCTGAAGAACTATATTGTGAGCAAATGTGGAGTTTGGGGCTCAGGTTCCCAAACATGAGGGCTTATGGCAAGTCTAATAGAGAGGAACAAGCTAGATAAATATAACAAATCCTTCTGCCCTAAAATTGTGATTCTGGAATCAACAATGGAAATGGAAAGAAACATCTTTGTACTGTTAAAATATATTTATATGTCAAAAAAAGATGTATCCTAGTGGAGTGGCTTCTGTGCAGCAGGAGAAGTTGGGTGGGTCCTGCGGTTCAAAACTCCTACATGCTCCAAAATTATCGTTCTGGTTTGATTGTCTCGGAACTTGCTGTGCCTTTGAACTTGAGGCAACTTCTGAAGATGGAGTGCAAGGTTAATAGCAATATACTTCTAGGCAAGAGATTCTTCGATACATCACCTAAAAATAATGTCTTTACCAAATTGTTTATTTTTCTAAAATTTGCACGTAGTAACATGTCCAATCTGTGGCTTTTACTGTACTCAAGTTGTTCGTTGTTCTTAGATACTTGAGACTTACTCTACACTACCTGTCTCTTTGGGAAGCAGTCTCACAGAAATTATTACAGATGCAGTGAGAAACTGTTATGTCCCAAGAGGAGGAGTTCTGATTTAAGAATGTGTCCTGTTTTAACCTGGCAGCCGGCAACTAGGACCAGGCAGCCGCTCGCTCACCCCTCCCCTCCCCTCGCAGTAGGATAGGAGGTAGAATGGATAAAAGGTAAAACTCATGGGTTGAGATAAAGACAGTTTAATAAGACAACTAAGGAAATGCTACTAATAGTACTACTAATAATGAATATGCAAAGCAAGCTATACACAATACAGTTTTTCTCACCACCCGACAACCAATTGCGCAGCCAGTCCCTGAGCAGCAATTGCAGAACCTGCACATTTCCTGGAGCTCACGAATTTTGCACGTTTTGCCAAACTCACAATTTGCAGATCTTTTTTTGCATGGGATAGGTGATGCAGATAAATAAGGAGTTGATCATGGTAATTTATTCTTCCAGCCTTAAAAAGGCCCATCTATAGCAAGGAAATGCTTTGGATTTTACTTCAGGGTAACTGTCTTAACTTACGTGTGTCTTACTAATTTATTCTGTACACCCAGCTCAGGCCAGTTCACAGTTTCTGCTTGCTTTCTTTCACCTTGTCAAAAGCCCTGAACTCAGTATATTAGCTACACCAGCATGCCATCTCTGGAAGTTGGTTTTGTCTTGGCTCTCTAATATTCATTGATGCTCAAGACTACATTTGAGACTTCTCCACATTTCCTTGCCTGTCTTTCATGTGTTTTGAAATGCACAATTTGATTTCCTTAGAGCTTTATAAAATTAAATCTGTGCCACACCATAGGCATTTCGTGGAATTGACAATAGCCTGAGCAAATATATAGTTCTTGTGGGTAAAACATGAGTAAGTTTTGCTTTCTCCTCAAAGTTGGGATACCAGCTTGATACTCGAATAAACATAGCTGATATTGCATGCTTTAAACAACATTCTTAAAGCAGATTTAGTGAAATTACTTTATGCGTCATGTAAGTCTTTCAGAAAGCTCTTACTGTCTATGATTCTTTCCGTCAGCAAATCACTAAAGTTTACATTTCTTTCTATGAGCATGAGTACTTTTCTCATAAAGTTTTAGACTTCAGGATGATGTTGTTCTGCTCTTAAGAAAATAATACTTCGGTTTTTCTGAAACTGAGGCAGCAAGTCTTTTAGCTAAAGTCAGGAGCAATATATGGTCAGTATCTCTCGTTGGAGATCAGATGAAGAATTATGTGAAGAATGCAGTTAGCAGCTGCTGGTTTCAGTCTAAGCCAGGTTCCCAGTATTGTTTGTCCCTGAGACTACCGTCTGGAAACAAGAAAATGTTATTTGATGAAGCTTTTTTCTCTAAAAAAATAAATTACTCTTTCCTCTAGTAACCCACTGTTGTTAAGCATGTAGCTTGGATTTCTACTAACTACAACTACTTCAAATTACTAACTTTTCTAACGATATTATTTGAAGATTGAAATTGTGACCCTTTGCAAGGTTTACCACCAACTTTAGAGTGTGGTCATTAAGTTTGTGTAGAGACAACATGGAGAGACCTTATAGAGACTGTTTGTCCTAGGATCTTAGGAAAATTGACCAAAAAAGCAAATGCTTGGTTGCAGGAGAATCCTGGTGATATGTAGACAAAATTCCAGCCTCTGTGTCTCATCTAAATAGCACCTTCCATTTGTTTTCAGCAGAATAATTTCAGAGACCTAGATAGAGTTTGTTGGCATGTTAGAATGGTGCTAGACTGTGCTGTATCTCCATTAAATACTTGGAGTGACATTCTTGCAGCATTTCAGGTACCTTGGTCTTGCAAGGATATGGATTCTATGTTTGGGGGGTTTGTAACAGGGTGACAAAAATGCTGGAGCCCCATCTAGTGCACGAACATTTAACGCTGCTAGAGAAGTTGTAAAATGTGTCAGAGCAGAGAGGATGGAAGGCAGTCCCTTTAGTGGGAAAATTTTACCCTTTTTCTAAAATAACTTGCATTACTACATCAGCAGTGGATTGGAAGAGAAAAGTGTAAAAAGTGTGGGTCAAATTGAGGTTTATTTGGAGATGGTGATACCCTAAAGGTTAATCTTATTATGCCTCAAAGGGACCGCATATATTAAAAAATATAAAGATATTAAAAGAATTGGAACCCAAGTTTGAGCAGTCCAGCTGAAGTCTGAAAAATAACTGTGAGACCAGGACATGTTTAGCACATTCAGGTTAGATAAATCTGATTAAATCCAAGCATATATGACCTTGCCCTATTGCTTGTTTCCAGAAAAAAATTGTTAATAAACAGACAGACTGAGACTTTTGGGTTTGATTATGCAGTTTAAGATTGTGGGTAAAATCCTGACTCCATGGAAAGTCAGCAAGACTATTTTCATGAGTTTTATTTGCATCAGTTTTCACCCTTGGATTTTGAGATTAGTTTTCCTCAGAGAGCTAGGATTTGCTGTGTCTGTGAACCGGAACTTCCCTGCAAAGGTTTGGAAGGAAATTCTCTTAGAAAACCACCATTGTAAGTATCATGGGCTGGCCAGTAGCCTCTCTTCTGCACCAGAGAAGAGGGAACTTGCCTTCGAGATTCTGCCAGAGCCCATTTTAAAATAAGACAGATACAGTGCACTTCCTGAACTTCCTGAAAGGTGGGGAAATACTGGTTTTAGTCAACATGCATTTTTTTATACATAAATGTTTCATGAGAAAAAAGAGCTCTTTTCTTCTAAACAACTCACCTTGACTGGTATAAGTCATTTTCTTTCAATGACTATGTACATATTCAGGAATAATAAGATTTTATAAAATAAGAGAATCTGAAATATTGGTGTTATTTTCAGAAATTCAGTGCATCACCATCTCTAGCAGTATAGAAAGCTATACCTATATAAAATTCAGGCTTCATTAGTATTTTTGACAATTACACACCTAAATTTGAGTATGAGTATCAAATGGAAATCTTTGGTGTATTAATAAACATGTTATGCATGCATGTGTTAAATGCTTTATTGGATAAAATGCTAATTAGGGCTAGTGACTAAGAATATTGCAAACTTCTACATGTTCAACTTGGGAGCATTTAAAGGACAAAGCTGAACTTTAATGATTTAGCCTGATCAGTCCTTTAGTTGCAGGAAAAATGAATGCTGAAGTCCTAAAATAAAACACAAGCAAGCAAACAAACAAACAAAACCCAAAACCCCACCACTTGTACCAAACGAAGTAGCTGGAAACTATTTTTATGCAGCAAACTTCAAGATGTGTAGAAGTAACACTAGGAGTTAGATTTTCAAACTTTGAAACAGCAAGAGCTGTGAAATGCAGTGGAGCACATTCAGAATAGTGTCACAGCATTTAAGAGATCTCAAAGTGATGATTGATCTTATTTCTACCATGTGCCAAGCTCTAATGACAAAGCTGCTGTTGCTTAAGTAAATGTGCAGAATCTATATTAGATTGTAGAATGTCTGCAGCACTTGAGAGACTTTTTGTTATTACAGGAATTCTAAAAAAATGAGGAAAATCCTGAAGTTAACTTGTTCATGTTTTACCTCCATGCACCAGTAGTCGTAATTGTCTTTAAAGTATTCTCTATGAACTATTAGGGAACATGAGAGTGTAAAAGTTTTGAGAACAAGGTAGCTGTCAGCATTTGAGAATTGGGTTTGGGTGGGGTTTTTTAATTCAAATTGACTATGGTTGCTATTTGTAATTAACTGTCTTTTTTGCAACGTGTTATTTTAGGAGAGTGAGAAGGGAAAAAAGTCATTTAAGTGTGTTAATATAAATTTTAAACTTGCTATCGATTGCCATCAAGGCTGTGCATACACCATAGCTCATGATAAATTTAACGCATTGTATTTCTATGTGTAGATATTGCAAATGGCTCCAGTTCAGGAGGATACCGCCCCCCTCCCAGAACAAAAGAAGTGATCATCAATGGACAGACAGTGAAACTAAAATACTGTTTTACTTGCAAGATTTTCCGCCCACCTCGTGCCTCACATTGCAGCCTTTGTGATAACTGCGTAGGTGAGTAAAAAAAAGATATGGCATATGTTCAATTTAGTATCTTATATATTGTAATGAATACTTTTGATATGAGAGAGAAAAAAATAAGTTAGTGACAAGATTACTCATGAGGTCATTTGCTGTGTTCATCCTTCTTTCGTACAAGTTCTGATAAATGTTAAGTATTTTAGAGAAGGCAGAAGAGAAGATACAACCTAACAGGTAGCTGTTGCTAATCTAGGAAAATACCTTCTGGTGCATACATCTTTCCTAACCTGCTCTGCAAGATGAAGAACACACCCAATGCGAATAGGGCTGCACAGTATCTACGATGAACTTTCCAGTGCAGGGAACCAAGCTTTACGGGACTCTCAGAATTGTTTCCTTCACCAAACTAAACTGAGGGCAAGGAGCTCCTTCTCCCATTCATTACAGACTAAATGTAAGGCATGCTTCAAATGGTTTGGGCTTGCGCTGTGACCGGAATATGCACTGTAGGTGATTCTTACCTTTGAATGGTTTTAAGACTGGAAATTTTAAAGTCAGAATCCATAAGAAATTACTGGGCAAGCATGCTATTTTGAGAGTAAGTAAATGTTGTCAGGACCTAAGGATATTTTGTGGTAATAGGGTTTTTTTGCCTCTGAACATCCTGTCTTTTTTCATGACTATTTTCTTTGGAGAGCAGACAAGGTGATTAAGATATGCTTGGATTTAAAAACAAACCAAAAAACCTCACCAATCAAATCTGAGTTTTCTAGTTAATTAGATCACATTTAGAGTTTAGTGCAGCTGATTAGCACACTGTTGAGCCTAGGTTTTGCGCATTCAAGAGAATAATGTAGAACGATGTCTCTGGCTGAGAAAGTTAATTGCAGCATTCAGCAGAGATATTTTTAGATATAAAGCAGTCATTGGAAGAAGTACAGTTTCATGTTTAGATGGTATTCATTTAGGGAGTACACTGACATCAGAGTGAAAAGTTTAGCCTTTTGATCCTATACAATCAATTGGTACCTATAGATGGTTCCTTTAGTAAGTAAGTTTTTCTGATGTGTTAGGATTTTGTGTTGTAATAGCTATTGAACTTGGCAAGTAGGATGTTTATGAATTGCGGCTGACGTGTTTTCAGTTTTCAGAAAAATATTGTATCAAAGGTGTATCCTGGACATTACAGTGTTGTGGGTATTGCTCAGCAAACCTGATCATGTAGCAAGGCAGCTGTTGACCAGTGCAGTAAATAAAAGTTAAAGGCTCTTGCCTTTACCGAGAGTGGATAAATACGAGCAACTCCCCCACACACATCCTGAAGCTTATTTTTAAATAGAGTTTCAGGTTTTTTAATAAACTGATATGAGGGATTTTTCTAGAGGTTATTCTGTAGTCTGATTGTGTCCTTTTTGTACTAAATTTGGAAATCCTACTCTGTGAAACATACAGTTAGCGATGATAGGGAAACAACTTAAATGATCTTTGTCTTCTGATTATGCTGGTGATGAAGCAACAGACATGAATTATTGTAAATGTATAAAATATTCCTACTTCACACACATACAGGTATTTAAGTAACCTATGATTGCAGCTCACTACCAATATGGCTATGCGTTCTTTTTTGCCACGTGGTTCCTGAAGCTTTTGCTGCGTAGTTATAAACTAACTACAGAGACTATGTGATACAGGAGTGGAGTCGTTCTTCAAACCAGCACTTGCTGCTCAGAAAAAACAATATGCTACTTTTACCTAAAGGTGTTTTATGATACTGGGCAAATGAATGCAGTGTGAAAGAGAGGTTCTTTAATTCTTTATTTTCTACTAATGCCTTTCATTCTGTAAATGAAGCAGCGTTTTAAATATGTAAGTACGTACAAAAAATTATTCATTGCTGGATTTTTCCCCTTTTGAATTAATCCTAACTTTCTGGTTGTCTAGAAACATATGTTAACTCGATCTTGTTTCTGATTTTCATTTTATCACTAACTTTTTTATAAATGGCTACTTAGTACATTTATCTAAAAGATGAAGAAATAGCTTTAAAAAAAACCCAGAAAACTCATTTGAGTTCTACCCATAGTAATACTTCAAACTCCTTTAGCTTTACAATATTTTCGTAGTAGTATCCAGAAAAATCTGGGTTTTCATACAAATGTAGTTTGTTGTATTTATGTAATGCCCTCAGAAATTTGGTTGAATAAGTGTTCCCTGAGGCAAAGATCTTGGGTGTATTCCTGACTTGCTTTCTTTAATTGCCTTTGTGAATGACAGTTGGAAGTTAGCCCCTCAAGGGTTTTCTGTGTACCATTATGCTGCTTAAAAATGATAAATCAATTTAAAATAATCTATGCATAAACATGAGAGATGAAGACTTAAAAAAAAGAATAATCACAGCAGACATAAATTATGAGCTCAGGCTAGTTATTGCTGGGTTTTGACAAGAGGTTTTGGTTGCACTGTGTGATGCCAGTAAGAAGCCAGTTGTTGGGCTTGCTTCTGAAATGATCAAATGACCTTTTTTAATTTTTGGTTATTTCAACTTCAACTCTGTAATTTACTTTCTTATTTTGTTTTAAGAAATATTTTTGTTTTGTTTAATTTGATTTCTGTAATAAAAGCTGAACAAGAAGCAGCTATTTCCAAACAATTTATTTAGATATAGCACCAAGTGACTAATGAGAACAGCAAATAATGATTAGCAAGCAATAAATCAGCTTAGTCCAATAATCTAAATGTCTAAAGCCTTCCTTGAATTCACATGCCACAGTTTTGCTTATGAATCACAGAATCACAGAATAGTAGGGGTTGGAAGAGACCTCTGTGGATCACCTAGTCCAAGCCTCCTGCCGAAGCAGGGTCACCTACAGCAGGCTGTAGAGGACCTTGTCCAGGCGGGTCTTGAATATCTCCAGAGAAGGAGAATCCACAGCCTTGCTGGGCAACCTGTTCAAGTGCTCCATTACCCTCAAAGTGAAGAAGTTCTTCCTCAAGTTCTGCAGCTTGCTTCATTTAACACTTGCTTTGCAGCCGTGTATGTTGGAGGCATGCACTGTAGCGTAGAGGCTGCGATTCTGTGCTTTCTCATCTCTAAGCAGAAGGTACAGTTTGAAATAGCTTATTCCTAAAATGGAGTGCGTTTACAAGAATGTATTATTTTTATATAGACTTTTCAATTTTTCGATCTGGTTATTCTCAGGGTAAAAGCTGAAGAACATGTTTTCTGTGGCTGAGATTCCAGGTTTATAAACTATGTCTAAGGTCTTTAAATATTATGGATATATTGATTTATTTATTTTGATGATGAGAAGAAATACACATGTGGGAATGTGCTGGCAGAATTTGGTAGTGTAATTTTTCTCAAACACACAGAAGAAATGATCTAAACTTTCTTTGCTGTAAAGTATTTGGAGTCTCTGCGTGCTTATTGGGCTTTTCTAAGAGACATGGGTTTTGTCATTAATACTGTGAAGAGTATGAATTCAGACATTTTTTTTTTCCTCACTGGGTCAAAAATGAGAACGTGAAGAACTCACAGAAGTCTCCTTCTCCCATCCCTCACCTCCCCTGCTCCTCCCTCCAAATTTGCTTTCAGTAGATCGAGGCCAGATTTTGTTCTGTTTCAGCAGGTTTCATTCACTGGTGCTTAGAGCTGGACCCCTTCACCAGGAGCAAACTTTGTACTCTGATATTTATCACAGGAAGACAGGGTAGCCTGAATTTAATAGTCTGAATTTTGTGGTGGACCATCTGGCTGTTGACTTTGTGATGCAGATGTTTCTGCTTGTTCTTATTTATTTTAATTTTGATCAGCTATCCTGGATACACATAGTATCCCATGGAAATGCTCAAGGAAGAGCATGAAGGAAACTGGCGAGGAATAACAGTGATGGTCTTGGTATTGCCTGTGTGAGAGGCCGGATCGTAGCGTATTGGCATTGCCTGGCGACAGGCTGCCTGTACTGCACTTACACTGGAGGAAAAGCATGGTTCCAGAAGCATGGTTGGAGGCTCTGCTGTGTTTGCTGTGCAGCACACTGCAGTTAAATCAGGCCTCCTGATCGCTGTTTCCGTGGAGGTACAATATATTGTCCAAGGTTTGAGGTGTGTTTTCCTTCCTTGTGCCTCTCCAGCTTTCAGCAGGGTTCTTTGGGCGGCTGTAGTGTTTGCAGCCCAAAAGCAAGACAGGTGTTTTTCATCCTCGCAGACATCGGGATCGCATCCCTGCAACGCTGGGCAATGCAGAAGCCAGCCAGAGGAGATGGTGCTTTGCTTGAAGAGATCAGCATTTAAAGACAAGGTGTGATTGTTGGTGGGAACAAAATAGGGTTGAAAGGTGAGAATAATAGTGGACGATGATGAGCAAGCAATTACATAGACTTAGTTTTGTGGAATTACTCAGCCCTAATCTACCTAATTGGCTGATCACAGGAAACAGACAGTAAAATAGAGCTAATCTTTGCTCTTCCCCCCTTAGCAGTTACCAGCTGGGAAAGTCCTGTAGGTTTTGTGGTAGAAGCAGAGCCAAGGCTCAAAGGGATGTCCTTGAAAAGAGGTATAGTCAGGGCATCGTAAGCAGAGGACAGTAGGAAAAGATAATTTAAATCAAATGCTTGTTTGAGGCTGCTGAAGGACTGTGGAGTATTATATAGTGCATTGTGCAGGAGAATAAATAGGAAAAAAATCAGTATTTGTGTCTCTAATTCTGACCTGATATTTCTGTGCCTGATAGATGACTGGGATATGCAGCATTAACGAACACGTTGCTGTCGTGTGAGTAGTTGGGGCTTTTCTCAGTGCATGTCTGGGGTGGTGAGTGGGGAGTCCTGAGAGGACCTGGGAAACTCCCTTTCCTCCCACTTGAGGAGCAACTGTTGAGTGTAAAGAAAATCAGTGATGCTTTTAAATGTGATAGTCCATGCCGAAGGAGCCTGCTTTTCATCACAGTGTGGGTTCAGATGCTGGGCTTCAGACAGCTGCCATTAGAGCACAGGGGTGATGGGGGATGAGGACGGCAGAAGGGGTCCCTGTGTGCTTGGGTCTTCCTTCCTCACCTCTCCCCTGGGGGAAGAAGAAGCCCTGGTGCTACAGGAGCATGTTACGAGATTTGGGAAATGGCTTTTAGTCAGAAATGTGGGGCCGAGGCGGTAGCACAGCCCATTTTCCCCTCAGCCCTGTCGCTGAGGAGGGTCTCATCTACCAAGACCTTGGTCACAAATTTCAGGGTAAATATACCTGCTTGTTTTTCAGCTTAACACGCAGGTGTCAGCCACATACTCCTGGTGTATTTTTTAAAAACTGATGATTTCTGATCATAAGAAGGAAATAGCAAGATGATTAGAGGTGCCATAGAAGTGGGGAGATGCTTGGCTGGGAGAGGAGCTGTTGTTGGCCCATTGGGTTAGTCTTGCTGGAAGGTGAAGCGTGGCTTAATTGTGTGAGATTTTCTGTTGTTGTTTTTGTTCTTCTCCTGAAGAACCTCTCGAGCTTTCCATCTTCTGAGCACAGCAGGCATCTGCACGATTACTGCGGCATGATGCAAAGAGAACGGGGGGAGAAAGTGTCGACGGGGGGATCCTGGCAAACATTATTTAAACCGTTGGAGAAGTGCGGCAGATTGACTCCCCGACCATCACTGCTGATACTGCCGCTCGTAGAGCTTGTCAGCATTCCAGCTTCACATTTTTATAACCATTTAATTACTGCCTGTATTTGATAAAGCTGGAATTCACCATTGCAGCTCATGCTCTGAAAGTAGACTGTAAGAAAGTGGAGAATATCAAGCAGGCAGCCAGGCTGTGATGAGTTTGCTCATCCTCTTAGGTAATGGTTCAGTAACAGCCCCAATAACCATTCCATTTGCTCTGTTTTGGGGGTTTTTTGTTGGGGTTTTTTTAGGATACTGTGCCCTTCATTTGATGAAGTTTCCTTTTCTATTAAATCCACAATCCCTGTCTCAAAATTTAATTCTAACTACATGTATTTTGTCTCTTACTTTCTTCTAGCTCCCTGTGCATGACAGAGGAGTGGTGACGGGCTGTGGGCATGGGCACCTGGTTGCCATTTTATCAGAGGTTTCCCTTTGCGTGGAGGGGTTGTGGAGCAGCACAGACCTGCTGCCGCAGCTTGAGCTGACTGTGGTGGGTGCTGAGCTCCTGTGAGGTGATCTGAAAATACGGACACTCAGTGAATGCTCTGAATGCTGTAAAGAAATTTTGGTAGGGAGGTAATATTTCTATGTAATGGTAGACGGATAGAATTTCTGGCATGAATGTGTTGGTGCCATTCACTGTAGCTCAACACGTAGCTCGCAGGATGCTTCTGCCCTCGCTGCTGTGCTTTGCCGTGGGGACAGCTCTGCAGGCTGTGAAAGGCAGCCAGGGAGGGTCCTGCAGCACCTGCCCGGCATGGGGGGCTGCCGGGGTGGGAGAGGCGCGGGGGTCCGGCCTCAGCGGCTGCTCCCTGTGTGCCCATGTGTGCACGCTCGGGCAGCCAGCACGGGGGGAGCGGGCGAGGGTACCCTCGGTCAGCAGTAGTGGTTATCTCTGTGCCTCCTCTTTTCCTTCCTTCCCCTCCACTGCAGCCGAGTTTAGAGGCTGCTGCTGTGAAGGAGCAGGGTGAAGGGGAAAGTGAGGTGTTTGGGGCGGGGAGGGGAGAGATTGGCACTCGCTGGGGTGGGTGAGAGGGGTGTGTGGGGTGTGCTTGTGGGAGGGAGGTAGGGAAGGGGCTGGGGCAGATGTTGGCGGGGAGGGGAGACTGCTGCTGCTTAGCACTTCCTGGCAGAGGGACAGATCCAGACTTGGTCCAGGTGGTTGAGGGGGTAGGACCACTGTGATCAGGTAACAGCTTCTGGAGGAATGCGGATGCAGAAATCTCTAGCTCCGTGACAGCATCCTAGGACATGGCATATGTTGTTGGCGAGAAGCACGTGTATATGTAAATATTTGCAAAGGTCTATGTGTTACTATATTGGCTTGTGTGTATGTCTAATTGTTCTGCTATCTCCTTAACACTTTGGCGAAGAAGGCTTTCTGGTCATTGATCATTAATGTAGCTGCTTGCAAAGCACAAACCTGCAAGCTGCGGAGTGTGAGCCACGCTGAGTGATGGGAAGCTAAAGTGAGGTGCAGGGATTGTGCTGAGTGATGGGAAGCTAAAGTGAGGTGCAGGGATTGTGCTGTCAGCCTAAATGAGTCTTCTAGTCCTGTGTCTGAAGGAGGTCGTGACTTGGCCTTTTGGTGGGCTGAGGCAAGGCAGTTCAATATAAATGATGTGAAAAAGAGTCTTGAGGAAGCTGATGTGACCCAGAAGTATTGTATTTACTGGCACGTACTTCTGAACTGGTCTGCCCTCTTTGCACTTAATAGGCTTGTACACTCTCTATCTATCCTATATTTATTAAAAGAGTTAGAGAATAACCCTTGGTTAAACAAAGAATGTATACAACGCTCCAATATTCTCAGCTTGTAACTTCTAGTAACAAGTGGGCCATTATTTACCCACCCACCCAGGGACTAAGTTTCTGTCACTTCCTATGGTAGAAGAGGTGTAAATATCACAGGCATACCTCTGCCACCAGCTAGCTTAAAGTCCTCTCTCAGGAGGTCATCTTCTTTTCTTAAAAGCGGTAACCAACCAGGCAGATTGGTCTTGGGGTTCCTCAAAAGCTTTGCTTTAGGCTCTCAGTCTGCCACCAACTTTACTTCAGCCTCTTACGGTCCCTGCAAGGGCAGCAATTGCAAAAGTGGTCTTTAAAGGGCTGGAGACGAGCACGATATAAATATTGAATTGTTTATTGGTTTCTGACATTTGCTGAAATCTAGAGTTTCAAAGTTGTCCTTGAAAAACTGGAGCACAAACCTACTGTGGCAATAAGCCCAAAGGTCAGCTTACTTATGTGAGTGATCTCTTCAGAGATATGTCGACAATATTCTGATGGCCTTTGGCGTGCGAGATGAGAGAAGGGTCACCTTGACTGTGGGGACACAGACAGGCGGGTGTTTGTGATCTGCACTGAGGCATGGTCCCGTACAGCTGAAGTCAAAACTTTTTTCCAGTGGTTCCATTTGGGGTATCTCTTGGGGAACTGGCGTTCAACAGCTACTTGTGCAGCTACCTGCTGGGGTTAGTTTTTGTCTCACTTCCCACTCTTTCCCTCTGTCGCCTATTCACATCTTCAGCTTTGAGCACTGGACCTGAGCTAATTCCCATTGAAGATGAACCCAGTGACTTTGGCAGAAGTTGCAAGTGATCGTGAGATCAGAAGCTCTTCGAGGCAGAAATAGTTCTTGATTTTTTTTTTTTTTGCTGTGCCCATCTGTGCTGCTGTTAAAAAGAAAGAACTGATATCATCTAATTGCGCTCTCTGCAAGTAGCGAGAGAGACCTGCCCTTGAACTAAAGAAAACAAACAAGCCTCAAGCAGATAGTTATCCCTGTTGTGTATCCCCAAGCCTCTGTGAAAACGTAGTCGATCTGGATGGGAAAGCTGTGCTTTCAGCTCTGCGTTTCAAAGGTACTCCCACACTGGAGCATAAAGAAAACCAGTTATGCTAATGGCAAGCATGCACATACACCATCCTTTGCTGTCGGTCTGCCTCTGCCTCGTAAGCTTGTTTACTTTAGGAACAGAATTATTCTCAGGGCTTTCAGGACAGACATACAGTGAGGATTTTTCCCCTTTTGTGGGAACTGGCCTGAACACGTGAGGCCAAGCCCAGGAACACGAGGTTCAGCAGGGCTGAAGTTACTCTGCACAGGTATGGAGGACTCCCCTTTGCATTACATGGGTTTCAGGACCAGTCCTCCTGTCCATGCAGGCTCTGGTGGGCATTGTCATCTGGCCAGGTGCTCCCAGTTGCTTCAGGCAAACTGTTTTGTATCTACCTCTACCTGTGCCTCTACCTCTCTGCCTCTACCTCTACATCTACATCTATCTGTCTATCTGTCTATCAGCAGAATTCGAGCAATGATTCCAGTGCAAAAACCTATTATGCCTGAGATCGTGCTGAAAGTTTGTCTTGATGGAATCACTGCCTGGAAGCAGCAGTGATAACAACACCGAGACAATCCTCGCCGCTATTAATTACAAACGCATCCTAGCAACTGTATCACCCTACTCATATTTCCTTTTCTTCCTCGTGTTTTTCCCGTGTTTCTTACAAACAGCACCTGCTACCTCTGTCTCCCTTACAAGGGAGTACAATACAACTGTAACAACACTGGGAGATACGTGCATGGTTTTTACCATAGGCTCTTCTGCCTGCTTATTTCCTTGTCATGTCCCTATTGTCTCTTAACTTGTACTTGATTTCTAAGCTCCTTGGGAGGGGACCAGCTTTTTGTTCTGTGTTTGCACGACATCTGAGGCTGTCATGCCCTGGTTCTTTGCTAATCCTGGTTAAGTGCTCCAGTACTACAAATGGCAAATAAATTTGAGTTACAAACAAATTAGCATTCTTCTCACCGATTAAACAAACGCTTTTCTCTGTGATGATTTGAAACGGAGTTGCATTTCATTATGGCCCTTTGAAGCTCAGCTGGGAATTGCCAGTTTCTTTTCCAACCTCTGTTATCAGCCTCCTGTACTAGTTGACCAAAAAGTACTTGGCAGGCAGTTCGCAGACTCTGAAAAACAATAGGTTGTACTATTTTAACCTGGCTTTGACCTAACCTGGAACAGTCAAAACTGGCTCTTGGGGTAGTGAGGAAATGTGTTTTGATGTGCCGAGTCAACTGCGCTTGCTTCTTGGCAGCTGCTGAGAGCAACCCGCGTCTGTCTTGTCCTACGGAGGGGTGGGGGGACCATGCTGGCCCCAGCGGCTGTGTGGTACCAGGCGAGACTCAGTAATTCTCTGGAATAGGGCCTGAGTCAAGCAGGGAATTACTTTGCCCTTAAATTGAAGA
>Ga0181612_176581_pt1 | contig 43242 bp, 23 predicted proteins | sample HoacroProtozoa21_FD_119630 | JGI IMG/M metagenome (GOLD analysis project Ga0181612, IMG submission 119630) | Hoatzin crop microbial communities from Cojedes, Venezuel. Combined Assembly of Gp0051906, Gp0051904, Gp0051908
AAATGCAGGAAGATGGGCCCAGAGAAGCTGGTAAATCTCTGTCTTTGGAGACATTCAAAACTCCGCTTGACAAAAGCCAAGAGCAAGCCAGTCACAGCTGGCCTTGCTTTGAGCAGTGGATGGAGCAGATGACCTCCTTTACAACCTCAGTTGTCCTAAATGTCAGCTCTCACAAGACTGTTCATCCTTCGCCTTTGTAAACAAGAATTAGAGGAAGAGCTGCTTTTTGTAATTGAGTGTTAAGAGAAAGTTCCCACCTGCAAACATGATTTTCCTTGAGCTTCAGCATTTTTTTACCATTCTTCTACACTGCTTATATTCTAGTATGTATCCATATTTATTCCTAACGCCTCCTTCTTTCCAACTTCTCTGTGTATAAAAACCTTCATGGTCAAAATGCTGAGGTCTATATTGTGTTTATGGACTAGGTGCTTTTCTTTTGCCCCCGCTTAGAAAGTAACACAAATGTCTACCCATTCCTCATGTTGATCTCATCAGGACACAATGACAGATCTGACTCACTGGTGGTTTTTTTGTATTGGTTTTCCGTGGTCAGAACCCAAGGAAGAACAACGAGCACCAGGATTCATGTGTGAGGGCATTGTGTTGACCCCGCTGAGTCTAGCCAGCCTGTGATGTAGCCTTGAGCTGAAAGCAAAGGGCGGTGATCATTTTCTTTTGCTTTGAACTACAGTGTACAGACCCAAAAAAACCCAACACTTGGTCTTTTGAGGACTGTTTCTCCCTGGGTACCATCTAACTTACTATATTTCTTTTGTGTAGTTTGGAGGTACAAAGTAACTGTGACCCTCTCTGGAAAGAGGAAAGTAAGAGGATATGTAAATATTGCCCTGTATGGAAGCGGTGGGAACACAAGGCAGCATCAGATCTTTAAGTAAGTTAAAAATTTAATAGAAAAGAAACTTCTCTTCTGGAATGTTTAATTCATATTTTTAATGAATATTTCTGTTTAAACTGATCTCGTATAAGAGATCAAATTCTGCTCTCGTTGTAAGTGCAGTGACAGTTCACTCACTCAGGGTTTACGTTTGATAGGAGAAGGCTAGACTGGAGGATATTAAAATGTTGGAATTTGGTGTCGCTTGTTTGCTGTCCCGCTGAGGTCTTGCTGGACCTACACTAGCAGAGTTCTGATCTTTTTGTCTTACAAAGGCTCATAAAACGTTGCTCTCACAGCTGCTTACAGCTATAGTTACCTCATTATTTACCACACACAAAGCCACTTTTTGTCGCTCGTAAATTTGCCTGCTTATGCTGAAGCTGCCTGCTTGCCTCATGTGGTTGTGTTTATTTGCGTTTTTCTTGTTTCTTTCAACTGAAATATCTGAAATGATGAAAAATATGGAGACAGTGTTTTGATGTGGGTTTTGGGGTGTTCTTTTTGGTTTTGGTTTATTAACAGCTATGTCACTTCCACCTTTCCAAGAAGGACTTCACACCTTGACGCTTGGCAGTAGGTGTTTGCTATGATTTGGTCCCAGTTTGCAGGCATTCAGGCATCCACCTGAGATCAGTCTGCCCATACTGAGCATGCTCCAGCACTCTCTACCTGTTATATGCAGGGCCTGTGCCAATTCAACTGCTGCAAGTGAACATGTTTTTCAATTTTTTCCCCAGCAAATCTTGCTCTAACCAACCAAGCACCACTGTGGTTCTGGCAAAGAAACAAAGGCAAAGGGATTTTTTGTCCTGTCTCTCACTACTTCCACTACCAAAAGCCTTTTAATCTGGAGGAGAGTAAACATCCCCCTCTGAAGGCAGATGAATGATAAAGTGCAAAGCTAGGGGAAGGAATAAAAATCCTGTCTTTTTCATGAAGCTTCTTACAAGTGTAGAGGTTTTTTCTGGGTGATTCTCCTGGGTCCTCTGCTTTTTTTTCCCTTCTCCTGTATCTCTCAGGTCATGTCTACAATAACAGTTCTGCAGTGATAAAGGCATCACACAAATGTCTCTTGACTTCATGCAGAAAGGGTAAATTTTAGAAAGTAGCCCTTGACCTTCAGGGCATGAGGGTGGAAGAGGGAAAAGGAAGAGGATCAGAGAAGCTTTGGCTCATATTCAGTGAGATGTAGTAGCTGAAGCCATTACAAACCTTAGACTGCTGCCATATCCAGCTTGCTGTATTGATGCAACAGGAAATATCTATCCAGATTATAAACTATGGTGACCCTAGGGCAGATGCATACTGAACTCAGCTACAGTGCTGCAAGTGTGGGAATCTCTGCCAGAGAGAAGGGCTGACCAGCTGGTGGATAATCCTTTCAGCCATCCCAAACAGATCCAACATCTGTATCATATAAATCAATTAACATTAAATGAAGTTTCATTTATGAACAAAACCTCCTGCCTATATAACCAACAGGGAGCAAGCTCTACCTTCTCCACAGGGATTGTCCTGTACCTGGGTCTTCACTGCGAATTGTGACAGCAGCACAGCAGGCCTACCTGCCTTTGCTTCTTCTGACGAAGACTGATTTGAGATTAATTACTTTGGAAAATTGGCAATAACATTGCTATCATATTAGAAGCTAAATATTGTCTGTCTTCTTATTTTCTACTCACTTGCTACCACAGCAAATCAGTTGATGGGACTGGTAATCAATATTAAATGCCAGCAAGCCTCACATCCACAGAATGTTATTTTCCACAGGGGAACTCTCCAACCAGACAACACTTACACAAACTTCATTGATGCAGAAGTTAACATTGGAACAGTTACAAAGGTTAAGTTTCTTTGGAATAACAACTGGATAAATCCAACTTTACCTAAACTAGGAGCTGCAACTGTCACAGTACAATCCGGAGAAGATGGAAAAGAGTACGTATATCCATTGTGAGAATTTTGAAAGTTATTTGGGAAGATAGGTGACAAAATTATATGTGGGGTGAAAGCATTTTCACAAGAAAAGATATTTAAAGCATTCAAAGGCTCAAGAAAACCTTTTATTTCCTTCCTTTCAAGACACTGTTCATCCATATTTCAGTTCACTACTACTTCAACCCTTTGCCTTAAATAGCTTCAAAGAAAAGCCTGAAATATTTACAGGCTTCAGAAGAGCAAACTTTCTATATGACCCTTTGGGTGACAAAAATAAGTGCTGGCCTGGATTGTCAGCATCATTCTTGCCAAGCTCCTGCTGTCCACAAGAATGGGTTATCTGTGTTGGAGCTTGTGTTAGGATGTCTGATTCACTGTCAGCTGGAATCAGCAGAAGTTTTCCGTTGATATTGATGGTCCCTGAGATGATGATCAACAAGAGAGAACAGTGATAATAAGCCTACCCTTCCAATGAGCAAGGAGAACACCTGGAAGGTGCGCTTAAAAGGCTAAATCTAAAGTCAAGGGAAACAGGCTGAAACTGATTTCTATAGACTTCCTGGAATATGGCTGGGATGCTCAGATTGTAGAGGTATGATTTACTGATCGAGCTTTACTCATTTTCTTGGACTTTTTCACCCTCTCATTTGCTTGTTCATTTACACTGTGTCATCCACCCCGTGGCTGCGTAGCTAGAAGAGCAGATACAGTATATGTTTTAGATACATATATAAATTCATAGTTAAAAGGCCATCACTTAAAAGGTGACACAGGAGATGATAGAAACAGTTTCAAGCAAAGCAAAATGATCACAGCCCAGCAGCATTACCTTTCAGCAGAGCTCCTAAGACCAATGGTAGCTCCTATTCACCAAAGCACACTGCTGAAGAAACGTACTTCTGTAGATAGGCACCCACACTTCTATTGACTCATGTCCTTCGCACAAGTAGTTGTGATCATCTACATAGTGATCGTAGCACAAAATCTGGAAGAAAAAGAAACTGTAAACCAAAAGGAAGGCAGGCAGTCAAACAGAATTAATACAGTCCATCAATACTTTCCCCAGCAGTAATATTTCAAACTTAGGAGCTGAAAGTATGCTGTGTTCACCTGTGTCAAATGACAAATCAGATTGCCTTCTATTAAAAGAAAAAAACAAAACAAAACCCACTTGTATAATCTCAACAAAAGCTGACAACTCACGTTGCTTGCATTTTTTGTTTTCTTCAGATTCCATTTCTGTGGTTCTGAGACGGTGAGGGAGGATGTTCTGCAAACTCTTACTGCTTGCTAACAGCACGTACAGATGCCCAGACTCTTGCTACCAATAAAAGCTTTTCATGTGTAAAACACTGGGGTCTGCAGTCACTGCAGTTCTGACACTGGTGATGTGTGTTGGGGGCTTTTTTGCTGGTTTGGGAAGGGGGGTGGAGCAGATTTAAGTGTGTGGATACCTCTCTATAGAAACAGAAATTTTAGGAGTGAACGAGCCAAAGCCCCTTGAAAAATTCCCCTGATTTCAGCCTGTTTGAAACTAATTTCAGACAAGAGGAGGAAAGGCAGCAGGTAACAGAATCTGGATAGTGGTTCCTGGGCAGTACCAAGAGAAAGCAGATCTGCTTGTGAGTAGGAGAGGAGAGGATTAGGGAAGCTCATGGTCTTAATCAAGCTGAAGGCTAAACCCAGAATTAGTGTGAGATAAAGATGAAACAGAGACAGGAGGGCGAGTGGTTACAAAATGAGGACAGAAGTTTAGTTCTAATTACCTGCAAGAGATGGAACAGGGAATATCATGGAAAACTGGTAATGTGTTTTGGTGTATTAGTGCTGAACTAAGCTTGTACTGTATGAGCTGGGCAGAATTAATTTGAGAAAGCTGCATAGCAAATTTCCAATGTTAGTGAAGTTTCACTAAAGTGCTTATAATCAGAACAATCACCAAAGCGTCCTGAAATCCCATATGCTGGCTCTCAGCCTTGGACAAAACTGCCAGATGATGTGGTCGTAACAGATAATGCAACAAGAGAGTCACTTCTGTCCCTGCTTTTCGATAAACGCATTCCGCTGAAGGGTGGTTAGTTCACAAATTCATTTCTGTCCCTACAGAATGCTCTCTCAGTTCCCTCAGCCCACTGCTGGAGAAGCAGGCTGCGGCTCCTCTCCTCCCAAAGGAACACCATCCTCCAGGAAAATCCCACAGAACTGCTGAGGACTGGAGATCCCCTGCTCCCTGGGACCTTTTCTCTTCAGCAGGTTCTCTTGAGGTTCCCCAAACTTGGGCACTCCACTCTTTCTGCCTCTCCGCGTGACCTTTCTTCCCCTAAAACGTGTTGTCCTGAAGGACATCAATCCTCTAGCAATGCTTCAGATTCTCCTTCCAGTGGTGGAGGTTGAAACCAATTTATTCTGTGTTGGAGCGCTGCTCTTCTAATACAGAAGCAAAAGCCATTTAATTAATTCAGTACATTCTGCCAGCCCTCAGAGGGTGACGGGAGGGAGAGCAGGCTATAAAGAGCAGAAAAAGAACCATCACCACTGAAGACTGGCACCTATGGGCATGCTCTGAGCTGGAACAAGTTCCTTGTGTGAAAATCAGGCTGTTCCTTGGTTTAACCCGACTGCAGAGAATATCCCCCAGCAATTTCAGCTTTAATCAGAGATGCGCAGGCTTGCTTTTAGGTTTAAAACGCCTCTAAACTGCACTTGTGCTTCTTGCCCAGACTAAAAGGCACTGCCCAATTGTGCTGCCCCAGGAGCATAGTATGAACCAAATTTTTACCTGCGTAATCACTGTTTCCCGAGTTCCTGAAACCTTGCCCTAGGGAGGATAATAGGGAATAAACATATGAATTAGTAAAGGCAACGTCCCTTGATGTGCTGTCATAGATGTGTGGGCTATCAAAATGTTAAGCCAATGTCTTGTCCAGCTTCTCTCAAGAGCGAAAACCAAGTGTTTTTCACCCTGTTGATACTACTCGTGTCTTCCCCTCATTAAATTACTTCCCTCCCTGTGCAGCTCCTCACGGCAGCAGCAAGCGCACAGCGGAGTAGTTTGCTTTGCGTGTTTTCTTCCCAGCCTACGCTGTCCATGAGGGATACAGGCTAACATTCGTTTTGGCTCCAGTTTTTCATTCGTGTCATCCAGTCCCAGGAGGAACACGCATTTCCTCTCCAGGGAGACAAATGGGCACAGACACAGGAGCTGGCATCTGGTGTCGGGTCTCCACGCACACCGTGTCCCCTTGACATCGCCTGCTTCCTTCTGCCTTGACTATTTGTCTCTCTGGAATTTGGCTTCCTGATCTCAGTACCTCCCGCTGAGGAAACCTCAACAGGGCTATTAACTTCCTAACACCGCAGCAGAGTTTCTCCTTTGTCTTTTGTTCCCTTACCTTAGTAGGAGCAGGTTCTTGCCTACACAATTGTTTTGACAGTCGTGATATTCTCGGCATTATCCGGTGCCATAGCCACTTCAGCAGCCCATGTAATTTTAACAAACACCTAACAGAATGAAGACGTTAAAGTTGACAATAGCATAATAAAAAATCTCCTTTTAATAATGAACTGGAGCTGCCGTCATCTTGTTTCAGCATAGTAAAATCTCTCCCCCCCCCCGAACACTTTACAAAGCTATTACATAAAATGCAGTGTTAAATGAACAACAAATTACTTTCCCTTTAGCTAGCTTTTAATGCTAATGGTGCTATTTATTCCTGACCTTTTGAAATATTAGATTTTTTAAATGACAACATAAAAAGAATTCTTGTTTGAAAACGCAAGCGACTTTAAACCACATGTTATTACTTGTAAGTATAGCATGCACATGCATCATTCATTTCAGTGTCCCATTTATGGCTAATTGGTATATATTTCAGTTGACATATATTGTTCTCCTGCAAACGTGTCAAATTCCTTAACGATGTCGGTGACAAAAGCATAGTGCTTGAGATATATAAATTATGCTCTTTACCATATAATCATTCTTATCTATTGGGAATGCTATTTGTGACAAATCATGTTCAAAAATACACACTAAATTGATTATTTTTTTTAAGCTTTAATATCACACCATTCATGGCAACTCTTTGATTGAATCTTTAAATGTAGAAATGTTTTGATTTTTATCTGCATCATTTTGTAGCTTTTGAAAAGCTCACTTTATTTATTAAAGGAAGAGTAGCACAGCGCAGATCTTAAAATGTATCTTTTGTTATCAGCATAAAAAAACAAATGGGCTATAATTGTGGATATGGAATGAGTAATTTGGTGAACAACGCTTTGTGCTGCAGTTTAGGTTTTATAATTCCTGCCAGAAATTACTATTATTTTGTTGGTGGGCAGCATTGCAATCAGAATTTTAAATATGGGAGCAACTCAGGCCACGTATTTTCATTACATTTTAGATTGCCATGTGCAATGTATTTCTCTGCTATATTACAAATCATCTCAGAACAACTGGAAAAAATTGAAGATTTCATGTGACTAATTATTACTGAGATATAGTGGTGCTCATTTTTGTCTTTAGACAATGTTGTCTATAGTCATTACTTTGCTCCATAAATCCGTAGGATAATGAGGTTCTATCGTTCAAGAAATATTTGAGCGTATCTTAATTTGGCATTGATGGATTCCACTTCCTGAACCTCTCAAGTTTTTTTTAATCTAGTTTGTCATATTAGAGCTTTCATCACCTAGCCGCAGCTGACAGTGTTTATGTACGCATATTTATTTCCATACCTTCCTGGGATGCGTCCTCAGAGGTTGCAAACAGGAATTTTATGATGTTACGGCTGAAGGCTATTTTGCTCTTAATTTGAGTGTAAATCACAAGCTATTTTGCCACACCCTCATACTTTAGGAATATATAGTCTATGTGGTTGTATTTAATTGTGAAAAAACAAGGTGAAACTTGTTAACATCTTTTTCTTTTAAAAATTGGAAACAGTTTCTTTCACAAAAAATATATTTACGTGAACAAAATACTGTCTTTTGCCAAAAAAATATATAATACGTTCAGATACCCATTTTTTCCTCTGCAAACTCTCTCAAATTTGAGGACAATGAAAGGGTAGAATGTATCAGCATTTTTAATCCGTCAAAATAGAAGGCTTCAGCAGGGGGCAGAGGTAGAAAGGAGCAGGTCAACGTGATGCTCCCACAGCCCTAAATGAAAAAATACTAATAGTGGCCTGCTTGCCACTTACTTCTGAATTGTGCCTGTATACAAACAGAAATAAGAAGCAAAGTACTCTTTAAATTAGTCTAAATGTTGTATTCAATTACACAATAACAACTGAGTGGCTACTACACTTGGTAGCATATTGCAGACATACATTTACACGAAACCCAAAGACAAAAGTTGCATTCAAGTCCCTCTTTGTGCTATGGCCCATATAATTACCGTTGCAGTACATATCCTATGGAAAATCTTACCTTTAATTGCATTAAGTGGATAATTGCTTCCCATCAAACCAATTAGGGAGGTGAAGGGGAAAAAAAAAAGGGAATCTAAACCTCCAAAGCAATGCACTTTTTTGCATAATCATTCACATTATTGTAATTTTGCATATAATTTTAGATAAACATAAGCGTTACTTGATGTCATTAAAAATAACAACAATGAACAATACTGGTGGCTTGTGTGCCTCAGTCTGGGGCGTGCAGCTTCAGAGTTTGGATTCCCCTGGGAATGCTGATTATCCTCTTTGGAAAGCGAGGTCTCCCGTGAGAGCGGTACCATTTCTCACTCAGAAGTGGTTCTTCATGGAGAAGGAGTTAGTCACCACCTTAATTATGTGGGATGCAAAACACACACTGAGCATGTATGTGTCTTGCCTGAGATGATGGAAGAGCGGAAGCCATCCCGTCCTCCTCTGAACACCGAGCGCTGCGTTTGCTGGCCTCCGCCTGACTAGGGCTACAGAAACTTCCAAAGGACCTGCTTAAAAATAAACCCAAATTCTTGTTTTAGACTGACAACCTCTTCCTTGCAGCCCTTAATTCCTTAGTCAAATGCTAACCATCTCTCATTTGATGAGGGAACAAAAATCAACAGGGGTAAAGCATGAAAGAGGTTCCCCACCAACTTCAGCTCTCACCAAGGCTGCTGTCAGCCCCTCGGGAAGGCCTGTGGCCTCACGATGTTCATGACATGAACTCACGTCTCTCTCCAACTTTTCTCATCTCCCCTTTGCTTGAAGTTTGGAAACCAGTGCCTTCTGGCCATTTGATACCCCTGCAGAGACACAATAAATTCAGCAGGGAGTCAGAGAGGAGGATGTGTTTTCTCCCCTTCAACCTCAGTATGCAATCATCCATCTCCAAACCCACGTCTCCCATGGAATGCGGGAGGAAGAGTCTGGGAAAGGAGGTTTCTCCACCTCATTAAAGAGTGATTGTAGATCCTTAAGCCTTGACTTTAATTTAAAAAGGAGTCAAAAAGTCTTGACTGCGTCATGAAAATCAGCCTCTCGGTTCCTCCCCTGAACCTGAATTACAAGCCCTCTCCCAGACATCGAAGGGCAGCTCACAGCAGCAATGTGCCATTCCTCGCTGGGTCTGAAGGGATGGCGACATGGCACCAGAAAAGGGCATATTTTTGTTGCAAAGGACAATTGCAGGTGATTAACAATTTCTTTTTAACCAAGGAAAACGTTAGAAGTGAAAAGTGACTGCACTAAAGAATAATTCTTCTTTTGACCCACAGAGAAAGAGGTGCCTAATGAAAATATATGATCACGGACAGTGTGAAGATAACTGTCTGATCAGATAATGGAATTGTTTTCAGTGATAAGAATGAATCCATTACTAATGCAAATAACGATAATAATTATAATTTGCAATACAGTAAAAATCACCTAGTCTACCTCCTCCTCTGACAGGAGACTGTATAATAAATTATAGGCTGAGAAAAAAAAATTCAAAGGGATAAAGGTTAAAAGATTAAAAAAAATTCCGAAACTTAAATGCTTAACAGGGAAGTCAAGACCTGAAAGCAGAAATTGGTGCTATTAAATAAAGCAATTGTGAAGAATGAGATATTATGGAATTGATTAACAAACCAGAAACCAAGCGTTTCCTCATATCGCTACTTCTTGTCACAGATTTCAATAATTTTGAAAGAACAAAAAAGTAAGAGTTGGCGTATAACAAGAAAATTAATTATTTAAATGTAGGTGAATATGCTAATAGTACTCTAGGAAGATGAATATAACTTAAGAAACAAAAATCCCCCAGAAGGGTTCAATAAATTTGAGGCATTTCACCAGCTGTTTTTGTTCTGCTTTGGTATGGGAAACAGGTCCAGCTGGCCTCTCGCTCCCAAGCAGGTCATCTGCAGACCATGCCTACCTATGGGGCAGATCTTTTGGGGTTCTCTGGGCACACCAAGATCCTCATACCAATCCCATCAACTTCTTTGTTCATGTGAGAGTTTTTGGATATGGAGACAATGTGAAAAATACTTCATTTCACCTTTGTGGAGGAGTAGAATAGGGCAGAGGAAACAAATCTTGTATTCCAGAGTTTGCACTACAGCAAGTTGTTTTACTGTTTACAGCAATTCTGCTTTCTCCGTCGGTTAAGCAGAGAGGAAACAGCGCTACATCAGGCTTACCATACTTCGCTGGCATTGTACCAGTTCTATAGATTTAGGTAAAGGAGCACCAGGAATCTCCTAGGAGAGCATGTGCTTCTTCCACACCCATCAATTTGGAGCAAAATGGCAAGTAAATGACCGAGTCAAAGCACTGTCTTCCAACACTTTTCACTTAGATCATAATTTTCCAAAGCACAGTATGTCCCATAACCGCCACATAAGAAGAGCCAGGGATTTTAATGACAGGGGGTGCGTAAGGGAAACTTTAGACTAGAAGTCAGAAGTGCTGACACCTAGTCAAAAGTAGGGGTGACTACCAGATGAAATTAGTTTGTTACCTCAGAGTGGAGCCCAGTTTTCTGCAGTTGGAGTATTCAATTGCATGTTAAATTCACAGTTAAAAGCTCAATGTATTCTTCCTAAACTTCCCCAGCAAGTTTTTCAGGAAGTTAGAGATGTCTCACCCTCTTTGAAGTTTTCATTGCAGCATTTTTCATGTAGCTGAAAAGCTGAACACACTCCAGGTCAGTAAAGCACAAGAAATTTATCGGAACTTCCACAGCACAGCAGTTCAAGGAAAATGCTTTAACAACGCAAAATCTAAAAGCAAAATAAGTGCAAAACTCGCAGTATGTTTCATAACCATGATTTGCAGTTACCTCATGAGTGCACTTTATCAAAAACACAGCTAATATAATATTAACTACCGCAACAAGCTCCTGAGGTTTAAACACACGCCCCTCAGACTGCACGCAAGAAGACCTTTAGTCGGTGTTCGTAAAAGTCAAGAACACAACGTGCCTCAACTACTCACATCACGTTTCATTGTTTGTGATGCTTCACCAGAGGTTTCTGTTTCTTGGTGAGATGTGCACAACACGAGTCCTCCACGGGTGTGCACACAGAACAACTTCGGCGCCAGTTTCCAGATGTCCTTCCGGCAATGAGATGTTTATCTGCAAGAAACCAGCATCCACTGTCTAATCCTCAAAGCTGCCACCAGAGCCATAAAAAAAGATCACAGGTCTACAAAACATTATTGAAAGACTTGGGGTTTAATTAGAGAATTAGACTCAGGGCAAGCATGAGACTAGTCTTCAGATACGGCAAAAGCTGTCAGAAGCAGGAATGGGGTGGAATATTCCTGGGTTCTCTAGAGGTAGGACAGCCACAGAGAGTCAGAGTTGACATTATGTAAAACTTTGGAAAGGTGAGGACAGCAAAACACAAATAAACTGCGTGGGTAGGCAGCACTATTGCAGCATCAGAAGGTTTGAAACCAGATTGAACAGAAGCCGTATAAGGCAGAATTGATACTGCCTTGCCACAGGAAGGTGAGCTAGTTGACGTCTGAGGTCCTTTCCAGCTACATGCAACGCTTTGACAGAGCTGCAACTGCAGTCAGCCAAAATACTGGATGGATCTGCACAGAGATAGATTAAAAAAAAATGGGAAAAAAATCTACAGCCACAACTAATACTATATACTGCCTGACTCTGAAGGAGAGAAACGATAAATGCTTCTGTGGGATGTGATCACTGTATTTTGGCATCTCTCAGTCCTGTAGAATCTTTGGTAAGTGTGGCACTTTTTGATCTTCAATGTAACGCGTCTCACCTCTAAGAAAAAACAAACTAAAATAATAATTTAAATGTGTTTTGGAACGCCCTCAACAATGTTACCTGATCCTTCAAATGCCTTTCACAATTATCACACTTAAATACTGATCTTGTTGCCCTGAGCTGACAAAATATCTGTTCCCCTGCCCACCTATGTACTCCTTGCTAAGGGCCTTTTCATGGACAAGGCAGCTAGCTGTGCATTCCCAACACCCTGCAGACACTGCTGCCATCTGGGACCTCTGCTTACACAAGGAGCACCTGAAGAGGATGCTGCAATGTCATTCATGGAAAAACACACTTAAACACAGGAACCCCTGCAGATGTCATGCGGGACCAGCACGTTCTCTGCTGGATTCAGCTCTGCTCACAGCTGATGTCTTTCAACTCCGTAAGAGTCGATAGTGATCTGGATAAAGTGTGCATGTGTCGGAGTGGGGAATGGGCTGAGGAAATAGATCCATTACGATTGTCACTAGATGAAAAATCTCTGTGAACAAGACATTGCACTGCAGTGCTTTAACTGCAGCCTTGGTACGTGTCAGCAAGTACGCAGCGATGGGATATGCACGGTATGCAGCGTGCTCGTGTGGGGGAAGCATCAGGTCAGCATTGAAGCTGTTCTTTGTACTACAGAGGAAGAGGATATGTTCAGTCTGCTGTCCGCTCTTATCAGCTGATGGCAGACGGAAGTTCCTACTAGAGGTGCAGAGCTTATTCCTCAGAGGGAAGGAAATACTCCTTGTTGTCCTAAGGAAAGGGAGAGTCACCTTTCTAACTGTTTCAATTACTACAATTTAGCAAACTGGCATTCACAGCTGTCGGTCTCACCACTCCTTTCTACTTTGAAACCTTCTCTACCTTCAGTTGCTGCTAGCGCACACCAATGCCTCCGTCCTCCGACAGTCAAAGAGGGTTCCTTTGGTTTCCTTACACTCAATCCAGCATCATCCTCCTTTCACTTGTAGGCTCTGCTGCAGCACACAATATTCCCAGAGTAAGCTTACACTGAATTTTTCATTCCCCCACGTTGATGCAAGCTCACCTGTGGACCCTGACAGTAGGATCATAGTGGTTGCAATCTACTAAGTTCCCAAAACAATTTTTTGCCATGACACGGTAGCAAACACTACATTCTGGTTTGATTACTTCTGCTCTGGGCACAAAGCCAGCGCTCCTGGGATAAGCATCTAGTAAACTTTCCCTATTGTTACAGTCCCTGAAAAAAATGAGAAAACAGATACCACTTCAAAATTACAGCCAGCACCTACACAACTGTATGTCAAACAAAGAAGATACAGAACTTCTTGGTTTGCAGAAAAATGTTTGCAGTTAACTAACTTAATATACCGCACTTAGTCTCTTTGTATCAGTGAGGTATATGCTCAGCTGCTTTTGATACACCCCTTGGTGATGCTGAGACCATCTTACTTTTTTTTATCCATAAGCACATGTTAAGTCACAGGTATGAAAACTGAATTGTCACGAACTCATACATGACAAGTACACCATGACCATATTCGCCTGCCCAGAGGCTACTCTGCACTCCTGACATTTGCATTTTCAGGATGGCATAAGACAGTTTTTGCTGCAAGAAAGTGGTCTTTGCATCTGCAGAACCGCACAGGCTGTACCTTTGTTTGAATGCCCACTTGCAGATCTCTAATTTGAAGGAAAAAAAACAAAGCACAAAATTCTGCCCCCTCAATACCGTGTTGCCCCGCTACAGCGGTCCCACCACAAAAATGTTTCTGTGTATTAGAACACAGAAAGGGATGAATTTGAACTAATAAAACTGAATTTATCCCTAAAAAAGTTTAAGTAAGTGCAAGTTTTCCAACATCAGTACCTAACGAGATGATTGGCAAATAACTGCTCTGAATCCGTTACACAAAGCAGCTGCAGTTCTCACTGACTTACCCAAACTGCATCTCCTGAAAATCAGGCAGCTCTTGCACTGAGTAAGGGGACTCTGAATCCGTTGTCCTCAAGACAGATGTCTGACTGGTGTTTAACGTAGCTGCTTAGGAGCTACGAAGCTACTGCGAGAACCTTGCTGGGGAAGCTCGACATTGCAGTCATAGAGGTTGTTTAAGAAGTTGTTTTATTCCACAGCTATTAACATGAAAACACCACCTGCAAATTTCAGTAAGGATTTACGTGATCTTGGTAGAGCCAACAATTTATACAAACTCCTTCCTACCAAGATGGGGCTGTAACTTTAAATATAAATAGACCTCATACGAGAAAACCCTAAGGTTTAGAAAAAAGTCCAGTGAAAGGACCAAATTCTGAACGCACACACGTGAAACTCCCCTGGAAACCAGAGTAATGTGCTGGAACACTGAAAGCAAAATTTGGTTCTTAATGTGTCCTTGAAGACTGTAATTATATTTCCCATTGTACTAGTAACATTAATTGAATGTTTAGCTGAAATCAAGTTCGTTACAAGTTAAATACAGTACCTAGCCTATTAGGATGGTGTTTATAATTATAGTCATAAAGCACTTGTAAAACATCTTCATTGCAGCAAACAGGTGGAAGTGGGGTGTAGTGGCTGCTACGCATCTCAGTTCATTCTCTGCATCTTTGCATCTGAGCAGCACTTCAGACTAAGGTCACATCACCACTGAATCGTCTCCACAGCTAGCACCAACACTCCTGAATTTGAGAGGGACACGGCCTGCAACAGTTAGCAGAAAAATATAATACTGCACAAACTGTTGCACAAATTAGCAAGGTCCAGCTGCAACGTTCCTCGATCTAGAAACACACAGTAAAGACGTATGCTCTCATGCAAATACACCTGGTTGCTGTCCAGCTTACTGGCCTGATGATATAATTCTAGCAATAAACCAGCCTTTGACAAGGCCCAAGAGACTACAGTCCTCTCTAATACACCAATTTTTATATTTGATTTCCCAGCTCTCTCAAAGCAGCTTTACAGAAAATACCTAATCTGCTTTTGGTCTCATCCAAAGTCTTTCTGTCTTAACTCCAGCCAATGCCCTACTCTGAGCTACACCAGCTTCGGTGGAAGTTGGGTAATGCCTAGCAGTGGACTTCTACCTCAGGCACATATGGAGACCCCCCAGAAAGTCCAAAAGTGAGCTAAAAATGCAGCGGCCTCTCGTCGAAGAGTTGTGTGTGCTGCGCAGGGGCCTGCAAGCCCTTGGCCAGCACTCCAGGTGTCCACACATCTAAAAGGCTGAAGAAATCTGAGCAGCAGCACATTGAGTTGATGTCACTTTTGTTCAGTTACGTGTATGAAGGAGTATCCAAACGCAAGTACAACCACTTGGCCTGTCTCACTTTCAAAATAAATTAGGTTTCTTTTTATAGTCCTTTTTCATAAAAATAGTAACACCCAAAAAGCAAAATTAGTTTTACTGTATTTTATTTGACATGGTGGAAGACACAAGAACACTCAAGATACAACCCAGACAAGTTGTGAACAGCTCCAAACATCAGTGAAATCTGAATTTATCTTGCACAGAGGTGAACAAGACCACAATGGTTGGTTTTATAATATAGTTTAAGACTATTTCAAGCAGGTGAGTACTGTGACGTTATGCCCAACAACTTTTATACTATTCATCCGCTTAAGCCACTTCATGTCATAAATATGCAGCTTATCTTGGCGATTAAATCTCTGCAATATATAATTAGCCTTCTCATAATAATGCATTAAAACTCCTGTATATAAATACTGGTATATTCATACCAATGTAAACTCTCCTAACCATCACTGCACATTTAATATATTCTAGCACGTCATTCCATCACAATTAGCGCGAACTTTCTGCCTAAAGTAACTTGGACCGAAACTTGCAAGTTGCTGCTTAGAGCAAAACTTCTGCCAAGACCTTCTGCTTTACCTAAGGATAACAGGTCTTGTCTTTTCAAGATTAAGTTGCACAATGTCATTTGAAACCCCTACCAAAAAAATGCTCTGCAGGAAATCTCCTGCAGAAGTATCAGAACTACTATTCTAAAAATTACTCATCTCCTAATAAATTTCATATTAATTTTACAGCCTAACATCCTTTATCAAAATGGGCATCCACATGCCACTTACAAGGTAAAGCTGTTTAACTGGGTTATAGACTACAGACCACAGCATAATATTCTACTTACAATTCTAACTCCTTAGAGAGACAAGCTAACTTTCCATTCTTCGATTTAAAGAGGGCAACAAGGACAGCTAGGAGTTTGTTCAGTAGTTCAGTGCTCTGCAAAGACAAGGTTGATAGTGCTCTCATCAGACTGAAGGAGGAAGTGCACAGATATGCAACCGCATTTTACAGTTACCGTAATTTCAGCAACAAACCCCTGCTTGGATCCAGATGGGATCTCACAAAAGGTGAATAAGAAAGGGCAGAGAATCACTACTGTGCAGGGAACTATGCTTCAGCAGAGCGGCAGAAAACTACCCTGAGAATTCCCTACAGACAGGCTGAAAACAAGCACAAAAATCACGGGCCACCTGATCTTGCAGCTCACCTCCTCTTCAGCAGGGAGAGGGGGAGGTTGCAGCCGTTTATTAGACCAAATTCTGTGTTAACTTAAGGCCACTGGAAACTAATCTGTGCAGAATTGGACCAAGTAAGTTTAACACAGGATGCAAAGACACCAAAGCTTACTTTTCTTTAAGAATTTTGTCTCTTGGTAAATGGTAGTGGTAGACAAAGACTGGGTCTTACCTGCAGCTACAATAAACCAGTGTTGCCTGGCTTTGGAAGGTGGTTCTGTGTTTGGGTTTTTTTAATCTAGAGAAGATCCTTAATAAAACCCCAAAACCTAGTGAAGAAGCTGTATATCCTGATCATACAATCTAATTTTATCTTGGTTTTACAGGAGAATTCATCCATTATTATGATGAACTGCTGGAGATGGAACGGTCACCATCTGAAACAAAGAAATGAAAATCCCAGCAACATACCAGTGCATCTGTGCAATATGCTTAGCTGGTATGACTTGCATTGCAGGAAGAATGTTGTATTCTCTGACACACCAACATTTCTTTCCTATTATTATAAGATCAGCCTTTTACATTTCATATCTTAACATCTTTAAAAGCCTATAATTACAGAAGCTGATTGAGAAACTATGTTATTTAAAATTAACAGCTGAATAAAATCAACAGAGGCAAAGAGCATTTTTATACAAGAAAATAGCACTGTAGAAAGAAAGAGTCTGTACAATATTTAAATATTGTATATACATAAAATTATATTGTTCATAACTCATCTTAAAGTTTCTCTTGTTTGTAAACCATGGAAAGCAACACACAAAAAAATCCCAGTATTTAGCTTTTAAAGCATTTAGCAGGCAGCAGGAAACTGAATGCTAGCAAGCACGGTTTGTAATTATAGAAAGTATCCAGCCGGATACTGTGACTAGCATTCTCCATAGTCCTTTTTTTTTTTTTCTTTTTTTTTTTTTTTGTTAAAGCTGAATGTAGAAGAGATTTCACATTCAGCTGGGGAATTCTGCAGGAGACACAGAAAATTCAATGGGAAAATGCAGCAGATCAGTTCTGCAGCTCATTACCGTGGCAAAACTCCAGGCTAAACACAGAAAGCTTAAGTGCAGGACTGGAACACAAATTAGTGAAATAATTGATAAAGATTTCATGTCCCAAAAGTGCCAGTAATGGATTTAACTCATGTTCAACTTATTAGAAAGGAAGATTTAGTTTAACAATTAACATTGCAAAGTTTAAAAAATGTAATGAATTCCAGCAGGTAACCAGGCAGCTCTGTATAAATGCTCTGAGTGTGTCAGCATTTTAGGGTGATTCTACAGGTTAAGATCAGTCTGCCAATCTGGAGTGGGATCTGGGCTTGAATCTGAACTTGCCACTTCATGGCAGATACAGACTGCAGGTTTCAGAAGTTACACATCTGTAGCATTTTGCTAAAATAAAAACTGTTCCAGTTGCAGAATAAATTTTCCAGGTGAACGTGCTTAAGAAAATATTTCCAGAAAGTTATTATTTGGGAAACAAGACGCTACCCTGCCCATCATCGTATTTCACCTGCATTAGAGTCGCGTGCTCATAGCCACGTAAGGCATGCTTTCTTTAATGCTATTTGCAGTTTCTTTCTCTTGGCCTTCCACTTTACTGGCCATTCAACTCAACCCAGAAATATCTTTTCCTGAATTAAAATGTTTGCTACTCAGAATTTATTATGCTACTTTTAATGTGGACATTTTCTCTTTTAGGTTGTTTAAATCTTCCTGGACAGTCATCATCTACTTGTACTGACAAATCTTAACACATGGATTAACAAGAAAGGAAATATAACCACTTGGAGAAGTGCTTGATAAACCAGACGGGTCAGAGAGACCTCGACAGGCTGGAGAAATGTGCAGACAGGAACTTCATAAAGTTCAACTATGGGAAGTGCAAAGTCCCGCACCTGGGGAGGAACAACCCCACACACCAGTACACGCTGCGGGCCAACTGGCTGGGAAGCAGCTTGGCAGAAAAAGACCTCGGGGACTTGGTAGACACAAAGTTAAAGCGTGTGCCAGCAATGTGCCCTTGCAACAAAGGCAGCCAGCAGCTCCCTGGGGTGCATTAGGCAGAGCACTGCCAGCAGGTCAAGCAAAGCGATTATTCCCCTTTACTCAGCCCCGGTGAGACACCACATCTGGAGTGGCAGGTCCAGTGTTATACTTCTCAGTACAAGAGAGACATGGAGACACTAGACTGAGTCCAGCAAAGGGTCACGAAGATGATGAAAGGACTGGAGTATCTGTGATATGAGGAGAGGCTGAGAGAGCTGAGACTGTTTAGACTTGAGAAGGGGATGCTAGGAATGTGTATAAATGCCTGATAGAAGACAGTAAAGAAGATGGAGCCAGATTTCTCAGAGGTATCCGGTGAAGGAACAAGAGGCAATGGTTACAAACTGAAACGGAAAAAATTCCTTTTAAACACAAGAAAAAACTTCTCTGCAGTGAGGGTTGTCAAATACTGGAACAGGTCACCCAGAGATGTTTAGGCACCTCCACCTTTGGAGATACTTAAAACTGGACAGAGTATCCTGCTCTAGCTGACACTGCTTAGAGCTGAGAGGTAGGACCAGAAGATCCATGGATGTCATCTCCAACCTCAACTATTCTGTGATTCTATGATTTCAGATGGAGACTAATAAGAATAAGTTTAGAAGACCTAAAAATGGAAATAGCTTTGTTCTTAATAATTTTCATCAATTTACATTGATGGTAATGCTAGCTATTTAATCCCACAGCTAGTTCTGAGAGCTTTGACATGAAGGCCTTGTTTTCAAATTGGAACAATCAATATTAGGGTCCTAAAACATATATATACATTTCCTAAATCTAATTTCAAGTATTTCTGAGGATTTTCTTTTCAGTAGGATCTCAGAATTTAAGAAACTCAATTCCCATTTCTCTAAGTTATTGATTTTCAGCACTTAAAATTTTGAAAGCACAGGGCAAAATCAGAAGAAAAAAGAATACTATAGACTACTAATTTGTTCCCATTGCCAGAGGATGGTGCTGTTTAAACAGATAGCCCACACAGATATGCCCCCTAACATGGGTTAGTGAGTTTTTCTTGGGAGGAAGAGGAAGAAGAAGAACATGAATAAGAACAAGGCAAAGAGATTACGATTTCATATCTTTATAACTAATCTTCAGGACTCAACAATAATCAGTAATTACTTAATAAAGGTAGATCTTTAAGCATGCTTGAGTAACTTGGGAATTTTTACTACCTCTGGAACTTTCGCTCCCAAAACTCTTTAAGGGTCTTTCAAAATCCAGCCTTTGGTCATCAAAGGGCACAAACATGACATACCCCACCTTACCAGCTGTTCTCATATAGCCTGCTGAAATTCAAGTTGATTATGTGACAATATGAAAGTCAAAAAAATGGAATAGTGAAAGATTCAGTCTCACAAACAGGCTGTGGTGGGGAAAATGAGCTGTTAGTAGTTTAAGAAATCAATACCAACTTTGACACTTTTAGAGGTGGCAACATCAATGGCCATGGCTTTGATTTCAGTGTCCCCAAACTGCATCAGTGTTTTGATCTCCCGCCGGTTTGGCACTGCAGCATCAGTTCCCGTGAGATCCAAGCGAAGGGTGCCACACTTCTTCACTCCAGATTCAGTGATGAAGCTGACATTATCTTGTTCTGAGCTATAGATATTGATCACTATTACTAACTGAGAAGGTTTGGCAGGTGTGTAACTGCGTGTCACAGTTTCTCCAAGGGCTACAGATTGGTCGGCTGAGATAAATTTGTCAAACACATCAGTGCACCAGCGTGTGCCATCTTTGATTAGCAGCTTCTCGGGTGGATGCTTCCCTTCCACAAACCGATTGAGCACTCCCACACCGTAGGTGAGCGGTGAACGCCGCACTTTGATGACAGCAGGGTCTAGACCAAAGAGAACAGCTCCTTTGAGGATAGTGAGCCCCACATCCTGAGGAATGATGACTCGACATCTTGAACCAAAAGCGCTCTGGACAGCTTGTTGGAGTAAGGGTGATTCGGCGAAGCCACCCACCAGGAACAGAAACTTGACATTGGTCACTTCTGGCTTATCAAACACATCACCTAAACAGAAACAGAGCCCATTCAATATGGGAAAATCCACTGTGACAAGGCAATGCAGGTGAAAGTCCTAATGCTTGAGTGCACTGAATGTCCCATGAACATGCACAAGATCTGAAACTGCCACATCTATGCCCACACTGCCACTCTCAGCATGCACTGGCTTCACTTCTGTGGTCTCTCCTATACTCTCTGTTTCACTCCGAATAGAAACTTACCTCACAGCGTACCATATTTCTGAAGTGGCATTTAAAACAGAATTTTTATTTAGCTTCAACCAGTAAAGGGAGCCAGGGATTTCTTGCAAAGAAATCCTGTCAGTCACATTGTGAGTAGCAGGGAAACAGACATCATCTTGTCACTGCAAGTATCAGTGGGATATTCCCAAACCTAACCGAATCACATACCCTTTAATGCATTCCAGATAAGTCACCCTATTTTAAATTCACTTATTATTTCTGACCCTAACATCTTAACCACAATAAGTATCACCCGCAAAATAATACCTCCTTACATTTTTACAGATGTTTCTGCTTAGCTTAAGCTCACATCTCCTCTTTCAAGAAAATCATACAGTTCAGTTGTAGGCTCATCCTTTGTTCAAATCACTGAGGCAGCACGACTGAGTTATCTGCCACAGCTATTGTCAATTCTAGGGCTCTCCCTCCCTGCTCACATATAAGCTGTTCTGTAGCAGCTGTTTGACTAAGTTGTGACCTCTGAAATTTACCTAATAATTCCTCACATATAGTGAGCAAAGCTGGATATTCCATTCCAAATAGGATTTAATTCATGCTTTGTAATGTGTAGAACAGCAATACTTTGCTCAGTACATATATTATACTCTACTTGATACAAACCCAATCTTCTACCAGGAAGACTTTAAATAATAAATTTCCCAATAAGCCTATGTCACTTTCCATTACTGGATAAATAAATTCAGTGCTGCTGAAACCATGCCTGGAAGTACTTTTACCATGACGCATCATTTGTTATTTGTGTTTTAGAGATGTCAGTGATTTGGACGGTCATGAACAAATGTGACCTTCCACTGAGCAGAAATGAACTAGAGGTCTTAATGGCAAGAATAATCAGAAACTAGTTACATCTCTTGCATTATGTAGTTCTTGCCTGAAATGGGAAAAAGAAAAATAGGATCTGGGTTCGACAGTGCATTTCAGCCTTCTGAATGCTTGCAATCCAGAAAGTACAGAAGAATTGAAGCTCAGGCAGTAACAGACTGAATCACACTCAATAACTTGTACTAGAGCCAGGTAGGAATACACGTTAAGGTGATGTACCTTACTGTTATTATTTTGCTAACTACTTTGTAGAGAACCACAAGTTTCAGAACTAAATTCCTTGTCCACAGTTGGTGCGTACTAGGAAGGTTGTCTGACTTGAATTCCAGTTACTGGGTTGAAACAGGTGAGCAAAGCTTCACTTTCAGCTCAGCCGGAAAGTGGAATTACAGGCAGATACGTACTCAGGTGCTGAACGATCTGGTCAATCGTAGGTTTGAAAAGAGCATTCATTGCATCCGGGCTCATCCTCAGCATTCCCTGGGAGGACCACTTCACAAAGTCCACACTGGAAAAGAACGGTCAGAAAGGACATTAAACCACTACAGCTGAGTTTTAAGAAACAGCCAAGCACTCACAAGACACACTAAATAAATAAATCAATGAGTTTACAGAATCTGTGTGCACTTTGCTTGGAAGAAAATGCCTCACCTCACCCTAGCCCCATACCAACTGCAACAATGTAAAATTTCAAGGGAGAATCGTTATTTTTGCTTGTCTAATTGTTGTTTTCTCTGCCTGATTGCCTTCTGTAGCATTACCAACGCTCAGCTGCTCCCTGAAACAGCTGGCAGTCCATCCAGTGCTCGCTCATCTGAAACAGCACTGATTCATCCCCAGAAGGGCAACATTTAGATTATAGCAGCAGCAGGCCAAAGCCACTGGAAACACACGAGGAAAACATGTAAGGATGGGAAGCTTCAGAAGGCAGAAGGGAGCACAGCATTTTTAATGCGGCATAACATTTGCTAAGTGAATCCAGGCACTATGTTATTCCACCACTGATGCACATCCATATAGCTCAGTAATCTCCTCTACATTCATGCACATAATATGTCATCTTTATACTCTTTCTATTCAGTTATCCAATTAATTCCATTTTATTTGAAGTGAACACTTAGCATTCCCTAAAATGAAAATCCCTAAGATAAAAAATACTAAATAAAATCCCTAAAGATTCACCATTAAGACTATTCATAAGAAGGAGATGGTCTTGTGAGAGGGAATATTTCCAGAAATTTTTAATCATTTCAGAACCTCAGTCTCATGTAGGAAGCGACTCCAAACTGGATTCCAAGTCATTTAGGCTTCAAGTACATATATCAATAACTTCAGGAAGTGATGTAGGAGTTTCAGCCTGCATGCTACATTCTACATTCACGGGATTAAAAAATGCAGAGATAAGCCAAGGTACAGGTACTAAATATCACTTCTTCTGCTCTCAGGTCCCAAGCATCCTGCCAGATCTGCAGGCTCTCCTGTTCATTCTCTTTGATGCCATGCTATAGGAGACCTGGAGTTTAATATAACTTCAAAAGATGCAAAATGCTCACTTCTGCTTTCTCCTCACTTCCCGTGATCTTGTCTTTTAGGGTGCTTTCTTGATACTTACAACCAGGAATTAAAACCTCTGTAGGGAATTATGTCTCCTCACCTCCTGAGCAAATGATCTAACTGTAGGGCTCCACGCAATAGTGTATGTTTTCACCAGTGATCTTGTGCGTTCATAACTTCCCTCAAGTCATTAATATACTTACACGTCACATGCAAGATCTTGGATTTGTTCCAGGGTCCAGGCCTCTCTAAATTAAGGTTCTAGGTAACTAACTTCTAGATGTCAAATTCTGTATTTGATCTGACCTTCCTAATTAACATGTAAGAGACTCAAAATACATGGTCAAATTCAGGAAAGTGATGCAGTGGTGGCCTAACAAAAGTCATCGAAACCAACAGAAAGCATGGAAAGCAACAGAGTGCAAGTCTTGTACAGAAAAGCTTTTGCAAGGGACTGATCAGAACTTTTCGTTCTGGAAACTGCACCTCAGGCAATCCTAATTTTTTATCCTTATATTACATTTTTACATTATTATCTTTCAGTCTACACGTAATTAGTATATTTTAATTATTTGTCTTTGCTATCAGTAGTTAATTCTGCATCCATTTGGATTCAATCGTCTACTCACTTGCTTTTCCTCAAGGCATGTTCTACACTGTGACCTCGAAACTTCTTGTAATAGTCAATGAAGGAGAAAGGCAGAGTGATGTTTAGTGGATTGGTCCTGTCTGGAGCTGCTGCCCGTTTACGGGACTCAAACGCTATCATCAGATCTACCCAGGCAGCAGGACGCTTGATTTTAAATTGCTCAATAAAATCTTCTCCAAATATTTTACACAGGAGCTTTTCAAATTCATAGTCCACACCTAGAGAACCATATGGTCCACCTGTATCACAAACAAAACACAGCTTTAACATTCTGAACTGCTTACAAGATTTCAAGCTGACCAAATACACATCAGATTGACACTACTAGGACTGCCATAGGAGAAGGTCTACAGAAAAAGGTATATTTTCTAAATATAGTAGTTGGTCTAATACAGAACATAATCTTACCTTTGCTTCACTTTTACTCCTATACCATCATAGCCACTGTAACATTACCACTATAAAACAGAAACATTTTTATTAGAAGCAAAGGAAACTGCCTCCTTATCCACACATGAGAAGGTGTGAGTTGGACTCGTATTCAGGAATAACCAGACTTGATGTACAGTATCCCATTTGCTCTTACTAAGTTGTTTCCCAAGGTAGTCTTACAGCCACCAAGACTGAGAATGCTCAGCGATGAATCATACAGATGAAGACTAACTCCGTGTGGAGACACAGGAACAAATAATAGGCTGTCTCATGTGGGTAACACCTTAGTCACAGGACAAAGTCAAAGGGGATCTGGAGTTCAGCTGCACTTTCTATCTTTGTTGCGGACCAGTCATTGTGCATTTTTCCCCAGGGGATTGTTGACCCTCCTTGTTACCCGGTCTGTGAAATTACTGGGATATATAAGCTTCCCCTTAAATCTAGGGAACCTTCTGTTCAGCGAACAGCCACTTTACTGGTATCTTGTTGCCACACTCAGCTATTCGTATCTCCACAGTACATCTCTCAGTACCTGGACAGAGCAGCACTACACAGGTGACCTCTCAAAGGACAGGAAGGTGATGACTCTGCTAGCAGAAGTCAGACCAGGACCACAGCAGGAGGTCATGGCCTGAATGGGAGTGAGTAACACAGGAGATGGCAGTTCCTTATCCGTCCAGTGTGAGGTTTACCATCCCAAAGCATCAGAAGCATTAAGTGATATACCCTTGTGAGTTGATCAGCAGCTAGGTTATACTAATTCTGAATGCTGGTCTTACTTCAAGAAGAACTGTTACTGAAATGCAGTTGATAATAAGGATGTACATTTCCTTCACTGACAAGTAAAAATATTACATAAACAAAGCAAGCAGTGGCAGTGACTTTACCTGTTGCCTTGTATAGCTCCTTAAGATGTCCTTCAGGGAGCCTTATTTGATGGACAGTCATATCCACTGTGCCTCCTCCACTGTCAACAACGATGTAGCGGTCACCTAGTTTCCCAAAGGAACAGGCAAATGATATTTACAGTAACATTACCACAACAGCGCATTGCAATGAACACTTGTCAAGGGCATTATCACCATGAGAGACAGTGACTTACAGAAAGTCATGAATGTCTATGCTGAAGACTTGATTTTTTTTAGTAATTGTAATGCAATGATTGACAATAAATATGAAAATTAGATGTCAAAAGCTATTGATTTAGCACATATGAAAAGCGGTTTAGTAGAACTGCACACACTGCTAGTGTACATTCCAGTAGCTTACCAAATTAATACTATGGCATATTTATAAGGTCTATTCTGAGGAAAATCTTCCGGTTGCATTTTAACACCCCGATTCCTTTCTACAATCTCCTTAATAAACCATATTTTGCTAGAGCATACAGAATAGCAGCTCAGCCTTAGTAACTAAGGGCACCACAGGAACTTGTATTTTTTCTTTTCCTATTTATAATCACTGTGAGAACAATGCAGCGCACAGCACATTTGTGGGGAATGCAATGTTTGCCTGCAATATAAAACCAGTGAGAGCAAAGTTTGGTCAAGAAAGGACACTACCTTCCTCCAATTCGGACCAGATCTCTCCTATGACATTCTCCACCAAAAAGGTACGACTCTGTCGATTACGACGGACGTGCTCCTTAGCTAGTTATTGACAGAGAAAAAAATTACTGAGTATAAGGAGGCATGAAGAAGTTCATAACATAAGGTGCAGGACACAAGTGCAAGCAGGCTGACCGACCTCTATGTAACACTTCCTAATAAAACAAACGAACAAAAATTTTTGCATTAGAATTGGGAACATTCTAGCGTTGTTCCTAGAAAGCAGGAAAAATGTTATTCAGCCACACTGATCTTCCTTGACACTAGTCGATTAAAACTAATAACCTAATATAAAAGCTATGAACAGGTCTGCTGTGTTTTTTAACTCATCCTCGTTTCTGAAGCGCAGCCTGGAAGCACACAGGCTTGCAGCCAGCCACGCTCGGCGGTGCCCCAGACGGCAGCCCCAGCCCGCAGCTGGGCCCACCTGTGCTGGGACACGATCCCCACACGTCCAAAATCACTGCTGAGTTTGGGCACTCAGGCACAGGCACCTCCAGAGCCTTTCAGGACATCAGTCTGTCTCAAAACAAGCAGCCAAAAGCACTGCCTCTCAGATTTGTAACTTCTTAAGGCCATAGTGATCACCAAGTCTGACCCCCATAATAGCTTAAATATACACCAATTAAAAATCAGGCATAACCTAGCAATACTATTATAACACTAAGTTAACTTACAAGACTCATTTGCTACTTAAAAATTTAAAAGATACATAACAGTCTGTGAAGAGAAAGCAGAGTAGTGAAAGCCTCTGCTAGTATGCTTCTTAATCAACCCCTACCACTGATCAAAAAAAATCATTCGCTATGTAACCTTCACTCACCTTCAAAGGCACATCTATAAAACACTACAGAAGAGAGGCAACCCGTCATGCCCAAAAATATCCTTCTTTCTGAAAATATCAGCATGCAAATCACTGCACGCCTTTTGCTTCTCGTTTCTCTAGTACCTATTGTCAGAAAAAGACCAGTGGCTCCACTTGCTGGACCCTGTGAATGGGACAAGCCTCGTTAGCCCCACAGCACTGACTTAGCAGCACACAGAGAGAGCTCAAACCATGAAGCATTCCATGACAGAGCAAGCACTAGGTCCGAGCAAGGGCCTGACACAGAGCCCACAGATGTCAACGGGAGTTCTTTCATTCACTCCTGTGGGCTAGAAGTGAACACAAGCGCCAGTCTCTAACTACGACTGAAGTAAGGTTAACCTGGCTACTATGAACAGTAAAATTTTTGTTTTGACTTCATAGCAATAATATGGTCCTCGGAGTGCTTCTCTCTCTTGTTTATATTTAAAGGGGTTTTCTCCTTAATCTGTTCTCAGCTTGTCTTGGGTACCTGCCATGCCTTTATGAAATTTTAATTCTAAGCCAAATTAATTCACTCCAAACACTGTTTTAATTAATTTTTACATGAAACCTTTCTCAACCCCAATAGCCTTTACCATACACAGTCAAGGAGGAGTAGGGTACCCCCTTGTCCAAGTACAAGCCTGTTAGCAGAAATCCATGACATGCCAGATTCTGCCCAGCTTCAAAACCTTAACCAAACAGAGATACCCTTTTATTTCATTATTTTCCCAGAGGCAAATCCCTGTGTAGCCTGAGAGTTCATGTAAAATCGCATGGAACTGGAATAATTCAGGACATGAATGAGGGGGACAGAAGGCGAGCAGCCCCTGAAGGGATGGTATCCTGCAAAGGGATCACATCCTGTGCTCTGCGTGGGGCTCCATAACACTGACCACATCTGACAAGTGCTGGCTAATGGAGAGGCATGGATTGGAGAGAATGATGTAGTGTCTCTGTCTAACTAAAAAAAATACCCTCTAGTAAGTACAGGAATAGTTTTAGTAGCTTAATCTTCCATTTCCCTGTACTGTTTTGACCTAGCAAATGTGATAAAATACAAATTCTTCTGAAAAATTCCTTCTGGCATACACTGACACGCTACCACCAATATCAGTGCAACTGTTACAATTCACACAGACTGGAAATCTGACCCATCGTGCAGCAATCACCTTACCCCTTCTACATTTTCCTATTTTTTATCTCCAATATCAGGCAGGATACCAAGCTCAAAAATCTTTGGTGATGAAGAATGTTTCGGCAAGTGACTTACAGTGTAGTCCAATCTCTGCCCCTCATTGTAAGTCAGTCTTCAAACATTGACATTAGCATTTATATGAGCAATTAACATTGGTTAGATCCTGGTTCAGAAGTGACATATCTAGTTACTCTTCTGTAAGTAAATTCATTGCTATATTCCAGTACTTTGTATTTCCTGAAGTACTGAAAATAATGAATTCTATTTCGTAAAGATGACATTAAAAAGCATTTGCCAAAACTGTGGAACACCTCAGACTAAAAGTCTCATTGCAGATCCAGTTATTTAACACTGCTTCAATAACGCAGCTAATTGAACACATAATTGTTTGCAACAAATTACATTCAAAAAAAGATCCAACATGAAGTATTGATTTCAACTGAGGCAGACAAATACTGTTGTGAAAATACCATGCCTCTCCTACAAGATTCCCAACAACAAGGGGTGTGCAAACCTGTCTGCTGGATCAATGCCTAACCTAGTCTAATTACAGTAAACAGCAAAACAGTTTATAAAAACAATCCAATGCTAGCCTTAAACATTTCCAGAGAGCAGAGAGAACAAGAAACGGTAAGAAAACAGCCCTCACAGGCAAAGCAAACTTAGACATACGAATCTAAAGAAGCATGTCAACAGAAGCAGTAGTACCCTGCGTAAATCCAGTTCCAATAGTGTCACTCGGGCTATAGCCATTGACAGGCGCCCTGCTACTCAGGTCTATCATCTGGTGCAGCCGGAGCTTTCGGCAGTAGATGGAAGCAGCCTCAGGTTCCAGCGCGATGATCAGCTGCTCGGGATTTTCAGGAGATGCCATTCCTGCCTGCGAGACAGAATTGGTCAGAGGAGTGGGGTGGGAAGTGTCATAACCTATCAGACCCTTTTCAGCAAGTGAACAAGCCTCTCGCCAGCTCGCGGTTTCAGTTAGGTCAGTCCTCCAAGTTCAACGTGCAAAGAAGCTGCTGCTGTTTGCTAAAGGTCTTGATCTGGGAATCCTCCTGCCCACAACGGATAGCACAACTTCACAGGCTGAATCTTGCCACGCCACACCAAGTGTTTAACCGAGCAGCTGTGTGCCTGATAGGTGGAGAAAGGAAGAAAGTCGTTTTGAAACTTGTGATGAATGGCCTAAAACCTGAACTCCTCATTAACCTGTGAATCTGCCTGCTAAGAGGGGCCCCAGCCTCCTGTAAGAAACCAAGGAATACCTTTGGCCTCTTCTCCTGACAATATTTTAAGTACGCCTTTCTTCACATCCCAGAGATACATAGTCCTTGCTGAAATGGATTCCCAGCGCCGTGTAGCTTACTAGGAATATATGATACTTTTCCAGTAATGCATCTTCTGACTTAAAACTAGCATTTTCTATTTCAAACTCCCTTACTTCTAAGCACATTCTCTTTTAAAACATCTTCAAAATTTCAGTATATTCAAGGACTCAAAATAAAAAAGGGCAGGTTCCCTAAAATGTAATGAGAACAAGCCTAAAAATAATCCCACATTATAAAATCAACAGTTGACATTCTTTCTATTTTACTTCTGGATCTTCAGCCTCCAGACACATAGATTTTCAAGAAGCCACAAGTTCTCATGTAACCACATCACTGTTGGAGCTGGGCTTAAAGAAAACCAGCAAAGAGCAGTTGACAAAACTGTGTACTTGTTTCTCTTCTCCTGTACTTCTCCTTACTTTATGATTTATGTCTTAGTAAATAAGACAAATAGATTTTTGTAGAAAGCATCTTCTTCATTGTTGATAACAAAAAAGGAAAAACAACAAACAAATTTCAAAATAAAACAGTAAGTGTTTAAACTAATCATGGTTGCTTGTTGTTTTAAAAGCACAGCTCATGATTGGGATTAATGTCACTTTACATCCTTTATTGCTGTGGGGAAAAACCTTCTGCTTCAGTTACATCCGCTGAACTCAACAGCATGATCTGAACTCAGTGGAACTGTTGGGGAAGCAGAATGCTGTGGAAATACCACAGAGTATCAAACCTTGCCAGCTATGTGGCAACACATGTTGCAAAAATACTATATTGAAAAGAATGTTTGCAACTAAACTTTCAAAATTTGGAAAACACAGGTTGATAGCAGCCAGGGTAACCCTAAGAGATACAAAAAGACTAGCAACCAAACACAGGTCCAAGCCAGACCCTCCTGCCATCACACCACTTGCATGCAAGCATGTTGGCAGGCACAGGCTTAGATAAAGCCCTGGAGCTGTACTGGGGATGAAGATGAAGTTCCTGCATTGTGCCATAGTATGAACCAAATCTTTCCTTCAACCAGCCTGGATGTACTAGGCAGAGGCAGGGCTGGTTTCACCCCAGCTCACTTCAACATCGCGTATCTCCAGCTGAGCTCTTCTACACACCGAGCTTTAATTTGTTGCATTGGAAAGGGCAAGGTTCAAGATAGGAATCAATACTTGGTCCCTGACAGGTATTTATCTAATCTGTTAAAGAATTCAAAAAATGTATGGTCTCTGCACACAAACTATCTCAGCCCTGTACTGACTTTGTCTTTGGAAAGTTTTGCTTAAAGAAGAATCTTAATCTTTCTTGCTGCAATTTTAAGCCCAGCACTTCTTGCCCTATTCAGTACGTGCATGGAGAACAAATAGCTCCCTGCCACCCTGCTGCAGTTTTCACATGTATTAAATCCCTTATCATGTCCTGTGAGAGCTCTTAATCTGAGTAGCAAGTGGATTTTTGTAATATCCAGCAATGTGGATGACCTTGGCGTGCTCGGCCTGCTCCGTGTACTGGGCATTATGTGAGTACCACGACAAAGCAATTCTTAGTCTCGTGTCTAACCAACGCACTAAAAGAGAAAACTATATTTTGGGGAAAAAAATAGTTTGTTGCTAAGAATATTAAAATCCAAAGACTACATCACAAAGCATTTGCAGAGATGACAAGAACTGAGTTGCACACACAGGGAATGTGCTGGTATTTCTTAACTTGAAGGGGGAAAAAAAAAAGAAATTGTTTAAATTACAAAGTCATCTGTTCTAGGAGGGATTCTGGTACAAATTTCCAAGGCTGGTTCCGCTAAAAGAAAACAGTAAACCATTAACAATAATATTTGCTTTCTTCTCTCCTCCGGCAGTAGACTGTACCATGAACTTTTCACACTGCAGCCTGCACATCAGGAGAGGAAGGCAGTGACCTGCAGTGGGTGGACTCAGGTCGATGTTCTCAGACCCTCCAAGTATAGCAGATGCTATTCTTGCTACTTCTTCTCTCTAGATAATATTTTAACATACTCAAAATATCTCCTGAGGAAAACATTCAACAGAAATGACATTTTTAAACAGTTCAAAGCACAAATGAAGAAAATGTTGTGGATTTTTGTTAAAAAGCTTTCCTTGCAGAGTTTGAAGGCCCAGCTACAATGAATAACGTGTTATTTCACATCATAAAGAGACCATACAAATAATCTTGTACAGTGAAAGGTACTAGGCATCCAAAACCTACATATTTTCATAAGTACATATACATATATATGTGTATACATGTATGGATCAACATTGACTATTTCATATGTTGTTTATGTAGTGTTTCTACTTAGATCATCGGAGATAACACGCTACTGTACACATATATCTATACACAACACAGACAGAACGGGGGAAGGGGAGATGAGAAAGAAACACGAATACACACATACTGCTGGGGAGGAATGGAGCAATGAGGTTGCTTTAACACAAGTTCTGAGAAGATGCAGACTTATGAGGCAGTACCTCTGTCCCGTCATTACAGCTGAGGAGAAAGCGACAGATGGGAGAAAAATATCAGGCTTGCAGAGAAAGAGGAGTGAAAACAGCAGACGGTCAACACAAAGAAACGGTGAGGCATTCACTAAAAATATTAACTGTAGAAGTTTGGGAATTTGCTATATTTTACATTTTTCTCTTTCTATCTGCCTCACTCCATGCCCCTGCCCGCTGCTGCCAAGTACTACTGTAACTAGGAACAGAGATTCATAAGTTAACAGGCTTGAACGGGACAGATCTAAACAATGTCTCGGTATTCAACATTTATAGATCATTCTGGCAGTGGGACAGATGCATCACACTGCTTTTACCTAGGGCAGCTTGCAGCAGAGTTTGTAATAGAGCCATATCTTAACTCGCGTCTGCTACAGAGATTTTCTTTCCCCTGTCACACTCACTAATGGTATAAACCCAGTCATCACTTATGAAACATGAAAGAAGCAGACAGCGGTTTTCCCAAAAATGCAAATGTGGAAAACCCATCACGGAATTACAAAAAATCCTTTGAGCATCAGGAAGTTCTTAAAAATGAATTTATTTGCAGAACATTGCTGCATTTATATACCTGGAAGGAGCAAAAGAACGCTATGAAAAGATCTGCTTTAACAGCCCGCTCCGAAGTCCCTTTGCTCAGCTGCCTGAGGACTAGGATTTCATGCTGTGACACGGGAACTCCCAGACCGTCACTCACTCCGGTAAAACAGGTCTGCGAGCCGGTGCCAGTGCACCGCTGTTCATCTGCCAAGCTGCATCATCGACAGCAAACCTCAGAGCACCCCACAGACTGGAGCACAAATAAATTTACAGTCCAGAAGCAGGTGGATTCTCAATCTGGAGCACTAGCTCTGCTTTTACAGCCCGAGACATGTCATCAGACGGGTGCCACGGCTGACCACAACTACATTCTTGATTCCCTGAACAGCATCAGCTGCCAAGTGTTAGACTAAGTCAACATTAGTAAATATTGAGGTCTGGACTGTAGCTCAGTATAGCAGTCTGAGCACTTCCAGAGAACTAAATGGTACTCACTCATTCCATGTGCAGACTCAACATTACTACAGAATAAAAGACACTGCTTTTAAAACCCAGCCTCACATGCCTCAACGCCCAACAAAAAACGCAATGCACATTTTTTTTAATTATTGTAATGTATCTGGCCTTAAAGACAGTGCTATATAGTAGAATATTCCACATAGCTTGAGCCTTTTTAAAAGGCAACGAAAGCCATGAGGTAGGCCTAGACGAAGAGCTCCCAGTCTCTGTAAGCCACCATAATTAGAAGTGTCAGCATTTAGCTGAAATACTCCTGTATTTCGTGACACAGCCAGGCAGAACACTGTTGCTCTGTCAGGATTTATTTGTTACCCCATGGTGACCTCAGAAGGAACAGCTTATTGGGAAATAATGCCATCATTGACAAGGTACACATTTCCTATTACTATCCTTTCAAACTTCTGAAAACAGAAGTTAGATCTCCTTTTTTGCCTTTTCAGAGAGATACATCAGGCATCTTTTCATAGGCAAACAAAAAAAAAAAAAGCCTGACCACTGACTCACAACACAAGGAACATGCATTACATGGAGTGCACTTGTTTCTTTGAGCTATAAAACCGAATAAAAGAACTGATACTAAGGTCTTAAACAGTGCAAAAAAACCTACCACATACAAAAAAAATAGTACTCCTTCTGTTGAATTTAAGATGCCAATTTATTATTAGAATTGCATGTTAAGTGGAGTCAGCCCCAGGCATTTTGCATTCATCTTTATTTCCTTGAGCTTCACCTGCCTAGAAATCCTCTTTTTCTCTCTCTTTCATGTACACAGATTTCCTCTTCACTCAAAAAGCTTTTAAGTCAAGCTTGTTTTCCGAATACCAAAACTTCCAAAATCTCACAGCTGACTGTGAGGCTCTCAGCTCACACTCCAGCTTTTGTCACTGTCAGGCAACACATAACCACGCTTTCCTGCACACAGCAGCCTGTTATCAATCATTTCTGAACCTTCTGCCCTTCCACCAGCGCTGGGTGATAATGCAGGCAGGCACACACACTTCCACAAGATCACTGCATAGGTCTAGCTTACTTTTGGAACCAGATCATTAAAAAGGGCCAAACCTGCAGAATGAAACCACACGAGGGGCACAACTGCAATGACCAAAACACTGCCCTGTCTTGCACAGATGGTCCAAGAACTTTTCTCCATCCAAAAGGAAAGTATTTGTGTTAAGTCTGTTTGTACAATAATTAGACTTTCATGTCCCTGAGGCTGTGTGGAGGAAGAATAGTCTATAGCTCAGTTGTCAAACCCAACTGCAGCTCTGGGGTGGCCCCTAGGCTGCTCCACAAGCTAGCGATGCTACCCTGGAGGGAACAGCAGCAGCTCACGGGACCAAACCAGCCCCACGCAGGCAGACACTGAGAAGACCCATAGCGGAGGGATCTGCTTTAATGATGTTCTGCAGCACAGAGGGTTGGGGAGATGAAAACATTAAATAAATAAAATAAAGGACAAGGTGCATTTTACCCCATACTACTATAGGATTAGATTCAGGTGGTTCTTGCACTTCAGTGTTATGTCAACACAGGCAGCAAAGCCCCAACCTATTCAGATGCAGCTGTACTTATTATTATAAAATCAACATCTTCCTTACGGCAAAAATATGGTGAAAATATATATTAATCTTAACACAGTCTCTGAAAAAGATCCAAAAAGTAAAAGAGAAATGGTTAAGAGTCTGTACATGTTGGAAATATTGGAGGTACAAAGGAGCACTACACAGACTTAGAATTAATCATATCTGTGCAGGCAGTCTGGTCTTGACCCCTGTTTCACCAGAATCTAGAATCCTGCGCCAGAGCAAAGTGCAGCTGGGTCTACTTCAGCGCTAATGCTCACATTAACGTGCAGAGTGGGGGTCTTCACCGCTGCCAGAGGAGCACAGAGGCCACTCTCACCCCTTGATTCCCCTTTGGTCCAGGGAGTAGTTCAGGCCAGGTCTCTGAACTGGAGAAAATAATCTAACCGAGAACCATCTTTTACCCATTTAGTAACATTTGCTACATCACTTTCCGGGTCAAATGGAATAAGTAAATTATTCCAAAATATACTCACAAATTTTTAAAAGTGCATTTTCTCTTGATAAGAACGGTGCTTATTCTCAAGAGAAGTGAATTTTACTTTCTGTTGCACTACTAACCAGTGAGATGATCCTGGCAGACTCTGTACTCCTTACTAGCTCAGATTACCATCTGTAAAATACGTATAAAAGCCAACGAAAGAAAACATTCTGTAAACTATGCATAGAGTAATATAATATATTACTTTCATGTCATTTAACCTAGATCTTTCAGAAAGAGAAACAAAATGAGAATGAGGTTTGATTGGATGAAGACTAATTTACTGCTTTGATAAATTTTGTCGTCCTCTAAGACCCAATTCAGCCCTGTGTCAGTGCCGTAGGCATTGCATTCACAAATAATAAGACATATCCAGATACAAAAATGCAGAAACATAAACAGGCTAAACAGATAAACATGTGCAAGAGAAGAACCACTCTCATCAGACAGTTGGAAAAACAAGGCACAGAGAATAAAAGCCTTGGCTACTGTTGCACCGGAGGTCACGAGTAGGTGGGCGTTCACTCCACAACCCCAGAACTTCAGTTCCATATCCCAGCTAAACGCTACTCTTCACCAAACAGCAAGCTTCAATTTCTGCACGTGACATGTAGCATGTGCAGAAGCTGCAGGGACGGCTCCATTGCAGCTTTGGGTCCCCATTTTGCTTTCAGAGTTTTTCACCTCCACCAGCTGCATCACTTTAATCACTTCTGAAGCGTTGCTGCAGACCAGATGAGTGTAATGATCCATTCTTCTGGGTGGTAGGAAGAACCTTTTAATCCTGTTTTGCCACTAAAGCCACATTTTTAGGCACCAGAGGCAAATTTAAAAAGTTAGATTCCATTAACCAGAGGCAAATTTAAAAAGTTAGATTCCATTAAGTAGCTCCATAAAGATAATGTTGTTCATTTGCTCCATAAAGATAATGTTGTTCATTAGGAAATGAAGCTCTGCAGGACAACATCATTTAGCCAGAAAACAGAAGCTGAGAATTAACATCAACATTTTTCTATTTTCCACAATATTTATTATAATTAGCAACAATAGGAAAGCCATGATTACAAGTTAAGCACTGCGCAGCCCGCATGAAGAAAGTATTGTGTGACTGAATCAAGGCAACACAAAACAGCAGTTGGAAATTAAGTGTCTTGTGAAATGTACACTGTTCAAACTAATCAGTTCATTGTGCTAACGGATTCACGATAACACCATCCACTTAGTGCTTTGATAAGCGAGCTCTTCTCTAATCCTCCTCCTTTTTCACTAGCTAGCACTTTCTCCAGCTCCATGGCACCAAACTGGGATGTCACAAATGAACGACGGAGATCTAATTACAGAGGCAGAGCATGCCAGGAAAGAAGATGAGCAACATGGGAAAAGCCTCAGCATTATCACTGAGAGGCGCGTAAGGGGGAGCTGGGTTGGCAGGGAGTGGGGCTAGTGGATATCACAAAGCTGGATGGAAAGCACAGAGCATGCAGTTTTGCTAGACCTTCAGCCCTGAAGCTTCAGAAGCCTTCACAAAAAATGTCTGAAAATCACTACACCACCACATAGACCGACGCTTTGCTGTTAGTCTTCACAGTGATGAAGAGTACCACAGTACAATAAGTATCGTGAATAAATACAAGTGTGAGGTCAGCCAGCCCATTTAGCTCAGTCCACTTATCTGTTCAAAGACAGATTCTTAAAATTGCTCAACAGCCACAGAACAAACAGGATTTCAAAGGCACCCATGCTGCTCTTAGTGACCACAGCAAAGAGGCTGGGTTTGCCAAAGGCAGGAGCAAGAGCTGCTGGGTGCTGCCCTCCTTTCACAAATTCATCCCCAGGATTTAAGAGCCTAGATGGAAATTGAGAAATAATGTCTATCTTTTTTTTAAATCTAGTCAACACAGTGTTTGGGTGGTGGTTGATCCTGCAAAGATCTGACATTTACAGTGTCACTGAAGCACTTTTTGCCAAGAGCTTTTTGCTTTCTCTTAAACAACATTTGCTATACACACATGCTATACATATATAATAGATATACATATATGCATACATTTTCACAGTATTGTTGCCTGTTGACCTAAAATTAGGTTTGTGGCAAAGACTGTCCTTTGTCCTATTCTGATCAGGTGCCACTGATATTTTGCATTTCACAAGTAAGAACATAGTGGGTAATTATCACAGCTGCAGAATTCCTTCACTGTCATCTTCCCCACCTGTACAGTTAAGTGACAAGACAAAGATACTCATCCCTCTGTGAGAAAACTGCTTGAGAGAGCACAAATGAAATCCCAGGCTACAGTAAAATAGTAGTAATTTCATTCTGCAGACAAGGGAAATATAAATTATGAAAGACGAGAAGTGGAAAAGCCATCAATTAGTGGAGGGGGCACAAAACTGGAAGTTACGAGATGCCTGTAACAGTTTTCATTTATTCACTTTGCACTAGCATAGGTGACAAAGTAACCTGCAAGTCATAGAAGGATGAACCCCAGTGTAAAAATGGGCCTTTAAATTGTCCTTAGGACTTTGGGATCATCCTGAGACCTCTCTGAGACCCCAAATACCTTCCCTTCTGCCATGATGAAGTAGATACTGTTACTATTCATTTGTACTATATTCCCTTGCTTTTAAAATACCAGAGCATAGGCTTTGCAGTGCTTTTTGAATTCCCAGGGCTTGCCCATACCAGAAGCTCATAAAAAGTAACCAGTCCACAGAAAATTCACAGCCTTCCTACAGCCTTCATGTTGGCTGAACTTACTGCTACTCCCACCTCAAAGGCAGAACTCACAAGCTATGAATTCCCGTGAAGGCAGTCTTTAGGAGAAATCCTTTAACCTGCAGGAAATCAGGATAGATGATAATAACATACCTCACACTTGCACCCATATAGCTGATGTGGTGAAGTTAACAGCAACATTACTCTCTGTTAAAGAGTTTGTGCACGAGCATATATGTTGAAGGGGTAAGAAGTTTAGATTAGCATTGTATTTATAATTCAACTTAGTTTTATGGTGGAAGAAACTCTTGGATATCAACTTCAAAACACTGGGATGAAAATATGTATTCATTGTGTAATCTATTATTATTATTGTTAATTCCAAAGAAACCACTAGAATCACTTACAGCCCTCTCCTATAGCACACACTTCCCTGTTTTTTCTCAGTGTAACTATTTATTTAACCATGAGCCAGCAGTGTGCCCTGGTTGCCAAGAAGGCCAATGGTCTCCTGGGGTGCATTAAGAGAAGTGTGGCCAGCAGGTTGAGAGAGGTTCTCCTCCCCCTCTACTCAGCCCTAGTGAGGCCCCATCTGGAGTACTGTGTCCAGTTCTGGGCTCCCCAGTTCAAGAAAGATGAGGAACTACTGGAGACGGTCCAGTGGAAGGCTGCAAAAATGGTCAGGGGACTGGAGCAGCTCTCCAGTGAGGAATGACTGAGGATGCTGGGCTTGTTTAGCCTGAGGAAAGAGAAGGCTGATGCCTACAAATATCCTAAGGGTGGGTGTCAAGAGAACGGGGCCACACTCTTTTCAGTGGTGCCCAGCAGCAAGACAAGGGGCAAAGGGCACATATTGAAGCATCTGAATATGAGGAAGGACTTCTTTACTTGGAGGGTGACAGAGCAGTGGAACAGGGTACTCAGAGGTGTTATGAAGTCTTCTTTGGAGATATTCAAAACCTGCCCAGATGAGGTGCTGTGCAACCTGCTCTAGGTGACCCTGCTTCAGCAGGAGGGTTGGACTAGATAATCCCCAGAGGTCCCTTCCAACCCCTACCATTCTGTCATTCTGTGTGATTCTGTGATTCTTTGATCTCTATACATGGAAACTTTAAGATGCTGTATTCAAAAGTCAAATATCTCATTAACTATTAATGTTTAAATCTTTTTGTTGTTTTTCTAAGGTAAATATAGTTGTTGAGTCATGGAATTACGTAAAGAATTTGATTGATTTGTATATCTGAAAATTATTGAGTGTATTCTCCTGCTCAAAGCAGGTTAGCACCAGTTGCTCAAAGTGTCATCCATACAAGTTTTAAAATGTTTATGGTGAAGATTTCACAGCTTTTCTAGGCAATCAGGTTCACTATTCAACAACTCTTATTGTGAAGGATTTTTTCCTTACAGACAATCAGCATTTCTCTTTTTGTAACCTTATTGTAACCTTTGGCTTTTGTACCTTCATCATACATCTCTGAGAAAAGTTCAGCTCTCAATGAATCACTTTAATTAGTGCAACATTGTGATTAGATCCAAACTTAATTTTCTTCTCTCCAGGATAAACAAAATTCAGCATTATCTCAGTATCCCCCTGTAAGTCATGTATTCCAGCTGTCAGATATCTTTGTGGTCCTTCATAGAAAACTCTCCAGTTTTTCAAAATTACCTGGAGAATGGGAGGGGGAGAAGCGGAGACAGTAGTCTAGTTGTGGCCTCATGTACCCTCAGTAAAAAGAAAGAACTTCTTCCCTTTATCTGTTGCCTTCAAACTTGTTCACGCAGTATGCAGTCTACCTTCTGCTCCACAAGGGCACACCACTGACACATTAAACTTGTCCACCAGGACTACAGGTGTGTATATCAAATGATATATAATTCGCAGCTCTGATTTCTTTTACTTCCACAAAATGTAAAGGAGTCCTAAATATTTGGTTCCATTAAAGAAAAAGAGCTTTCTTGGTTTAGGGAAAGTTTAGAGAACCTGTCAAGGTGAAATTTACACAAAATGCAAGAATCCAAACCTAGTAATTTACTGAAATTGTCTTCATCCTAAGAAATTTTTCTTCAGTGGAAAAGTATGATGAAGACATGCAAGGGTAGTGGGTTAACCTTGACCAGCACCCAGATGGCCACCCATTTGCTTTCTCACTACTCCTCCTCAATAGGGCAGGTAGATAAAACAGACGAAAGAGCTAAAGACAGGGAGATCCCATGCCAGTGACTGTCGCAGGCAAAACTTATTTGACTTGGGGAAGATTAAACTAATTTATTGCAATTAAAAGGGTGTTGGATACTATGAAGCAAAGACAAAAATATTAAAACACTTTTTCCCAGGCTCAATTTAATTCCTTCATTCCTGACTCCTCTGCCTCCTCCCCCCACCAGCAAGCACAGAGGGATGTGGAATGGAAATTGAGGCCAGTCCATTACAGCTCCTTTTTGCTGCTCGTTTCTCCTCATACTTTTCCCCTGCTCCAGAGTGGTTCCTCACTACAGGCTACAGTTCCTTCAGGAAATACCCAGCTGCTCTGAAGTGTAGTCCTCCAGGGGCTGCAGTGTGGCTATCTGCTCTACCATAGTCCTCTCCAGAGGCTCCAGTACCTGGTCCACCTCCTTCTTCTTTGACTCTGGTGTTTTCAGGGTTTTTTCTCACATTTTTTTTTCCTCAGTGTTCTTTCTGATGTGCAGTGTTTTGTCGTTTTTTGAAATACGGTTTGAGTGCTGTGTCCTGCGGTGAGTTTATTGTGGAGCCAGCTGCAGCTGGCAGTGTCCGACATGGGGGAGCCCCTGTCTCTTCTCATGGAGGCCACCATACCGTCTCCTAGTATCAAAATCTGGCCACATAAACCTAATACAACAAGTTATATCAACCTTACAAAATTCATAAAGAAACTAGCAGGGCAATATACTTCCTGTGTAGAAAAATACAAAATAATATTGCCATTTTTTAGTGTCATGTGTTTGTAGTCCTTGAGCTTGGTCTTCTCTCAGTCTCTGCCTGGGCTGCAAGAGAAATTGCAGGAAAATCTAGTATTGCTTTTGCATATTCTCTCTTTTCACTTCTTACATATGTTTAATTCGCCTCATCTGTTCTGGGAAACTGAATCACAGTGACTGATTCAAGGACAAACTGAATCCATGCAACACTGGGCGCACACAAAAAATCTACTGGTTGATAGAAAAACATAACTGTGATGGTGTAATGTTAGATGATGGATTCATCACTTTACAGATGACAACATGAAAGCTACCAAAAATACAGTGATATTCCGATTTTTTTTTGCTTAGAAGACAATAAATAGCACAGTATTTGTATTCACATACAACTGGAAAGATGGCTTCAAAGCAGAGCTTGCTACAAAGCCTGACATCTACGTGATTTCACAGGAAGAGTAACTGAAGTTTAAAAAATGTAGATAAAACTGTTAATAACCTAGAAGTTTCTGAAAATATACTCACAGAAATTTCAAGTTGTCCAGAAAGCAATTATAAATAAAAAATTTTAGGAATTTAAGAAGGAATCTATAGTAATATTTTACCAATATATTAAAAAGATACATACGTTGTGCTCTGGACAAATCTTGGAGTTTTATTTTTACCTCAATTGATTTTTAAATTTGTAAAGCCCGAGACCTGAACCTGGCCTGATGTTTCAAAACATAGAGCCTTACAAATAAACACAGAAGATCCAACTTGTGCTCAGCTTTCTGTGCTATTTATGTAGACTAGCATAATATTACTCTATTTCACAGCCCTTTGTTATTAAGTTACTTCTTTCACTAATTCTGATGTAGCTGGCCTGGGACAACGAAGTTCTCGGTTCCTGTAGTACTGGTTGACCAGATCGTAAGCTCTGAATTCACTGTTCAAGTACTAAGATAACCCCCGAAAGAATTTTATACTGTGTGCTATTAGAAAGATGAAAGTTAGTGATAATTTGCCTATCTCTGCATATGCAAAACACTGATAATTACTGATTTCTCATACAAGCTATCCAAAAGCTTTTTTGGATGCTCATTTTGTCCTGCTGCTCCTCAGCCCCTTCTTCTTGCTGGCGTAATAATCACTGACTCTTTAAACCCAGCAGTTCATTGGCACAGAAGCAGATAAATGACTGGAAGTGCAGTGCATGCAAATATAGTTTTCTTTGTAACACACACTAAGATAATTTGCTTCTGGCATCCAGAATGGCTTTGCCAAGTCTTTCATTTCCTTGTTTGCAAACAGAAATCTAAGCTATATAGAAAGTATGTTTCAGCTCCGCTAGCCAGTTAAATGGGTGCTCAGAGCTAGAAAAGTAGTCTCCATATATAGTTTCTCAAGAGAAAGAGGCAACTCCCAGCAGGTAATTCCTCCCATCCCGGTTGTGTGTCTGAGATAGAGGGGATGAATTGCCTGTGGCAGTATCTATTTCTCTCCATTGACTAGAAGGCGAGGAAGAAGAGGTCTAGACAAATGGCTTTGACTAGATGCACATTTTTCAGGTAACTAGAGTTAGGTGAGATGAATTTTACTCTGAGTGCCCATCTCTTATGTCAATAGGCCAGTGTTCCTCTCTCAATTGCATATGCAGAAATAAAAATATACTTTTGATCATGCAGAAATGCAAAAAAACTCAGCTTCATACCACACTAACATCAACACAGGCATTTAGTAGCTTGTCAGGAAGCAATTCTCAGCCTCCCAGGCGCTTAAACATCTCTGATGCAAATCCATTGCCCACAAGGGCAAGAAGCGTACTCTCCACACCTCCACCCCAAGAGGTGTGCTCTCCACTTATCCTCTCCTTCTGTTTCGTCAGCTCATGAATGAAGCATGGATTTTTAATTACAAGATGGAAAATGGGGACAAGAAAAAGAACAGAAAATAGGAACAGGCTGGGAAACTTCAAATACTTGCTTATCAGTGAGGAGCAAATAAATTTAAAATATTATGCAAGTTTCTTGTATCTTTATGGTGAAGGCATATATAACTTCTCTTTTGTGCAATGTGCTGTCAAACTATATCCATAGGTGAAAAGAGGATGAGTGCTGTCAAGGAAAAAATGTGGGACTGCTTGTATCAAGGCTAATTTCAGGCTTCCTACTAACCCATCAGAGCCCACAGCTTAGTATATTTTGCCTAAAATAAAATGCATGTCTTTTTTAGTTTATCAGCCTGTCAGGGTTCAAGGAGTGTCTGGACAACACTCAGTCATATGGTTTAATTTTCCGTAGTCCTCCTAGGAGCAGGCAGTTGGACTTGGTGATCTTTATGTGTGCCTTCCAACTTGAGAAAATGTATGACTCCATGACTCCATTTTTCAGAGATTAAATGAGAGTCTTCCACTTTCCAGTGAAACAACTTCCAGCTCTACATGCAGAAGACTGAAATGCCTCTTTGAAACCATGTTTAAAGGCTCAGTAGCAATAGCTTTCTACCTCAAATTAAAACCTCAGTAGGTGCATGAGTGTACATGGTCACATACGGATTTGAAACTACACCAAACAGAAGTGTGCTTCCATTCCCTTTGCTTCCATTCATTTCTGCTTTCTCTTTCTCTGGCTGT
>Ga0181612_122033_pt1 | contig 43184 bp, 47 predicted proteins | sample HoacroProtozoa21_FD_119630 | JGI IMG/M metagenome (GOLD analysis project Ga0181612, IMG submission 119630) | Hoatzin crop microbial communities from Cojedes, Venezuel. Combined Assembly of Gp0051906, Gp0051904, Gp0051908
ATAATTTAATTAATAACGTTTAAAAACTATTATACTGGAAGAAGCTAAGGGCATGCCTATTTTGTTGGCATTATTTGCACTTTGAATTGGAATCTAAGAGAGATAGTTTGACACAAAAAGTGAAACGTGCTAGCATAAAAGTATGGTAGTAAAACGCAACTCACACAAAAAAACAAAAAAATCTAATAAACGCTTGTGCTTTATTATTATCGGAATTTTATTCGTTTGTACAGTTTGTGGAACGGTATTTATTCTTAAAACTCAAAGTGACACTCAGTCTAACAATACCTCTAACACAGAAGAGAATGAAACCGCTAACGAAATTTCTTCTACATCAGAACTTACAGAAAAAGAAAGTGCTACTGAAGAAGAAACAGAAGAAGAGGAAGAAGTCGATACTGAGCCAGAGAAAAAAGCTAAGCAATATGAGGGCGATGAGGATCCAAACTCTAGTGAAACTCTAACTGGTGATATTACTAATGATGAAGTTTCTGGCGATACTTTGCGCGTTCGCGTTAGTATCGATCAATATCTCACATCTGGCACTTGCGAGTTAACTTTAACATCTGGTAGTAAAACTTATACTGATACTGCTAATATTATTCCTGACGCTTCGACATCTACTTGTGAAGGTTTCGATATACCTGTTTCAAAACTCTCATCAGGTGATTGGAACATCAAAATCCAACTCTCATCAAATAATAAAACAGGTCTTATAACCGGGAGGACATCTATTTAATGAATCAAAACTCCAGAACCCATCTCAAAAATCTCTCTCACAAAAATCGCCGACATATATTTGATCGTAGATTTATCATTTTAGGCGTTTTTGCGTTTATTTTTGCTGCTACTTTTGCGTTTATCTCTATGCGCGACCAGGAAAGCACTTCTGCCGCTGATCTTAGCAACTTCGATGCTGGTGACATCATGAGCGATGAAGTTATGAGCGATTATAATTCAATGTCAGTTTCAGAAATCCAAACTTTCTTAAAATCGAAAAATGCTTGTAATAAAAAATCATCGCATAAAAGTAGCTATACTCAGAAATATAACGGCACAAAATACACTTGGCACGTAGAAAACTATACTTATGTTTGTATGGCTGATGAAGATTTTAATGGTGAATCTGCCGCCCAAATCATCTATAATGCCGCTCAAGATTACAAAATTAATCCAAAAGTTCTCATTGTTATGCTTCAAAAGGAATCTGGATTGATTACGGATCTCTACCCAAATTCCATTAACTATCGCTCGGCAATGGGTTATGGTTGTCCAGACACCGCCGCTTGCGACTCGAAATACTACGGTCTCAAAAACCAGATTCGAAACGCCGCTAGTTTGCTTCACACCGTCCTTACTGGCGGTTGGACTAACTATCCAATTGGTAAAAACTCTATTTATTACCACCCAACCAAATCCTGCGGTTCATCGAAAGTTTACATTAAAAACTTAGCTACTTCCGCCCTTTATCGTTACACGCCATATCAGCCAAACTCTGCCGCTTTGAAGGCTGGCTATGGTACTGGCGATGATTGTTCCTCATATGGCAATCGTAATTTCTACGCTTATTATACTGACTGGTTCGGCGATACTCATACCGTCTCTATCGCAACTAAAATCAACCAAAAATATCTTTCTCTCGGCGGCAGTTCTAAACTCGGTACAGCTGTTACCGGCTTAAAAACTAATTCCAGCACAGGTATCTATTGGATCCAGTATAAAAAAGGCTACATCGTCGGTAAAGACGAAACTGGCTACTATGAATCGAAAGGGAAGATCCGTAAAGTTTGGGCAGCGCAGAATTTTGAATCCGGCAGTTTGGGATTCCCGTTATCCGATGAGCAGAAAAATACCGCTACTGGCGCCATTTATCAGGAATATCAGGGTGGATATGTAGTGGGTAGTAGTAAAACTGGTTATTATATTTCCAAGGGTAGTATCCGCAAAACTTGGGCTGCGCTTGGTTTTGAATCGAGTAAGCTCGGTTTTCCACTCTCAAACGAACAACGAAATAAAACCACTGGCGCTGTTTATCAAAAATATCAAAATGGCTATATCATAGGTAGTAGTAAAACTGGTTATTATGAATCACGTGGTAGCATCCGCAAAGTTTGGGTTGCTCAAGGTTATGAATCTGGTGATTTAGGATTCCCATTATCTAATGAGCAGAAAAACACCGCTACTGGCGCCATTTATCAAGAATTCCAAAACGGCTACATCGTCGGAACTGGCAAAACTGGTTATTATATCTCAACTGGTAAAATCCGCGAATATTGGGCTGCGCAAGGATTTGAATTCGGCGACCTAGGTTTTCCACTTTCTAACATTACTTTAAAATCAGGCACTAAATATGTCTATCAGCAACAATACCAGGGTGGCACGGTTTACTACGATTCATATCATAATAAAGTTTACGAAAAATAGTTATGAGCCGTTCTAGCTCACGCCAATCTAACCCACTTGTCTCAATTTTGGTGCCAATCTATAATGCTGAAGATTTTTTAGAAGAATGTTTAGGCAGTCTCATAAACCAAACTTACGATAATTATGAAATTATTTGCCTAAATGATGGCTCAACCGACAACTCTTTAAAAATCATCAAAAACTTTGCTAAACAATCTCCAAGAATTAAATTAATCGACGGAAAAAATCACGGCTACGGCGGAATCATGAATATTGGCCTAGAATATGTAAAAGGGAATTATTTTACAATTGTCGAATCGGATGATTTTCTAGAAAAAACCGCTTTATCTGAATTCGTCAAAATTGCCACTACGCATAACGCAGATCTTGTGCGCGCTAACTATTTTCATCACCAAAAAAATCGCGACATTTTACAAAAACTCAATTTTACAACTAAAGCTATCAATCCGCTTAAAGATCAATCAGTTTTTTTGCAACCGCCAGCCATTTGGTCAATGCTTTACAAAACTGAACTTATAAAAAACAATGAGATCAAGTTTCTAGAAACTCCAGGAGCATCTTTTCAGGACACTAGTTTTGTATTTAAAACATTGTCTTGTAGTGAAAAAGTTATCCAAATTCCTAAAGCTTTCTTACACTACCGCGTCGATAATGAATCTTCGGTCACTAATCCGAAAAAAGTTTTTTGCGTTTGTAATGAATATTATGAAATTGAAAATTTTTTACGCCAACGTAAAATCCTCAAAAAATTGGAAGCGACTTTCACGCTTGCAAAATTCCGCACCTATCTTTGGAATTTGGATCACTTGAAAAAATCCGATGCTAAAAATTTTATCAAAACCATTAAAGTGGATTTTTCAGATTCGCCAAACACCAAAAAATTTACCAAAAAAGATTTATTAAAATTACGATTGATTAAATTTTTCCCAAATATCTTTTATATAGTGTATAATATAAATAAATTAAGGAGTAAAAATGAAAATTAAAGATTACAAATATATTGTTGTGGGCGCTGGAATTTTTGGGTCTACCGTTGCTGAACGTCTAGCCGATCGTGGAGAAAAAGTACTCGTGATTGATCGCCGCCATCATTTGGGCGGAAATATTCATAGTTATACCGACAAAAAAACTGGTATCGAAATTCATACTTATGGTTCGCATATTTTCCACACTGAATCTGATGAAGTCTGGGATTATATTACAAAATTTACAGAATTTAATGATTATATCCATTGTGTTGACACGCGCCACAATGGTAAACTTTATCCGATGCCAATTAATCTCGATACTATTAACGCTCTTTACAAAACTCATCTCCGCGCCGATGAGGCAAAAGAGATGGTTGCCAGCGAAGCAGCTAAGGATTCAAAACGTTTAGGTATCAAAGATCCAAAAAACTTCGAGGAAAAAGCCATCACTTTGGTTGGCGAAAAACTTTACTCCGCTTTTCTCAAAAACTACACTAAAAAACAATGGCATACTGATCCAAAAAATCTCGATGCCGCAATTTTAAGCCGTATTCCAGTGCGCTATTCTCACGATAATCGTTATTTTATTAATGCCAAGCATCAGGGGATTCCAAAACAGGGTTACACGAAAATGATCGAAAACATGTTGAGTAATGAAAATATTACTGTTAAGTTTCCAATCACTTTCAAAGAAATTGAAACAGAAATTTCCCCAGAATGCACAATTATTTATTGTGGTACAGTTGATGAATTAATGGATTATCAACTTGGTGTTCTACCTTATCGTTCGCTTCGTTTTGAAAAAATCCGCACTAAGGAATCACTCGGGCAGGCTGTTGTTAACGAAGCAGATTTTGCAACTCCTTACACCCGCACTCATGATTATAAATATTATCAAATTCATCAACCAGAAGTTATTAATCATAAGACTTCAATCCAATGTCGTGAATATCCAGCCGATTTTGAAAAAGGTGGGGAAGCATATTATCCAGTAAATAACGATGAATCTGAAAAACTTTACAAGGCTTATCTAGAGCTTATTAAAGAAAAATATCCTAACTTGCTAGTTGGTGGTCGCCTCGGCAACTATCGCTATTGGGATATGGATGTTGCCGTTCAACGCGCACTTTGGATGGCTGAAGAGCTCTAATTACCACAATTTTTGGTATTCGCGTGTAACTTTTGATGGTTTGCCATCACAAACAATTTTGCCTTGTTCAATTAAAATTGCGCGGTCACAAAACTTCTCCACGCTACCCATATCATGCGTTACCAAAATCACTGTCTGTTTGCCCTTCAATGATTTAAAGTAATCATTACATTTTTGTTGAAATTCCGCATCGCCAACCGCCAAAACTTCATCTAAAATCAAAATGTCACCTTGTGCTCGAATCGCAATTGAAAATGCCAAGCGCACTTGCATGCCAGAAGAATAATTTTTTAGTTTTTGGTCCATAAAATCTTCTAACTCTGCAAAACTCACAATATCATCAAACATTTGGTCAACTTCATCATTTGAAAAGCCTAAAAGTGCGCCATTCAAATAAATATTTTCACGGCCAGTTAACTCTGGATTAAAACCAACTCCAAGTTCAATAAATGGCACTAACGATCCATTTATCTCAATCTCGCCCCGGTCTGGTACATAAATTTCCGACAATAATTTCAATAAAGTCGATTTTCCACTGCCGTTTCGCCCCACAATTCCCACGAATTCGCCTTTTTTAATCTCAAAATCAATCCCGCGCAAAACTTCCAACTTTTTATAACCTTTCACACCTTTCAAACGATTAAAAATCGCCTGTTTCAAGCCCCACGCGCGCTCAGTCGGCAACTTGAAGCTTTTATACAAATCATGCACCGCGATCGCAATTTTATCATCATCTTTTTTCTTTCGGTTCAACATTAGACCTCCTCCGCAAAAAATCGTGATTTTTTATTGAAATACCAAATCGAAAATGTCAAAAGTCCAATCGTAATTAACCAGGGAATTATACAAAATTTAAAACTCATCAAATCCCAAGTTGTAATCGTTTCAGTTGTGATTAAATTATAACGCACGTCCTGAATCACTTGTGCCACTGGATTTAGTAGCAAAATTTTCGCAGCAATCATTGAGCCGTTCATCAGCATCGTGACTGGATAAATAATTGGCACCGCGTAAAAAGTCGCTTGCATCAAAACTTCCCAAATTGACCCAATATCACGGAATTTTACATCCCAAGTTCCGAGTAGAAACGATACTCCCAGCGCTAATAAATAAAGCTCAACCAAAAATAGTGGCACTAATAACCATGACCAGCTCACAGCTACGCCATTAATTAACGCAAAAATCACTACTACAACCATGTTAATTAAAAGATTGATCACGGCTGTCGAAGTTGCTGAAACCACCACGATGTATTTTGGAAAACTAATTTTTCTGATTAAATCGCCACGCCCTTCAATTGCGTGAATCCCTAAACCCGTACATTCCGTAAAGAAATTCCATAATACAGTGCCAACCAAAAGATAAACTGGGTAATGTGGTGTGCCATCACCAAAACGCAAAATCTTTGCGAATACAACATATAAAATCGCAAACATCAAAAGTGGCCTCAAAATCGCCCACATATATCCCAAAACTGATCCCTGATAACGCATTTTAAAATCAGTTTTCACTAATTCTTTTAATAGTATCCGATTTTTTCGATTCATGTTAATATTATATCATGAATCCATTAATTTCGATCATTATACCTGTCTATAATACTGGCAAGTCCGCCCAAAAACTTTTGGATATCCTCAAAAAGTCCACTTATCAAAATCTCGAAATCATTTGTGTCGACGATTGTTCTACGGATAACAGTTTGGAACTTTTGCAAAAGTCCGCCAAAAACGACGATCGTGTTAAAATCATCGCCAGTCCTAAAAACCATGGTGCCGCTGCCGCGCGCAATCTTAGCATCACCAAGGCGCATGGTGAATATATTTCTTTTATTGATTCCGATGATGAGATTTCGACCGATTTTATTGAAAAACTTTATCATGCACTCGACCAAAAATCCGCTTTGTCAGTTTGTGGCTTTCGATATAACCGCCTTAACCAGAAAAAGTCCAAACAAGTTTTTCTGTCGCCGCTTAAAAAACGCCACCAAAAAGTCGCCCAACAAACCTACATTTTAGACTTATTATTGCACGATGGCCGCCTGTATTCGTCAGTTAATAAGCTTTACCGCACTAACCTAATCAAAAAGTTCAAAATCAAATTTGACGAAAAACTAAATTTTGCCGAAGACACTAAATTTGTTTTAGAATATTTACGCGCCTGTTTCCGCAATAATCCCAACAGCTCAGATATTGCCACGGTTTTAGAACCACTATATATTTATAATTTTGGCACACTCACTAGTACAGTCAAAAACTCCAGTTTGTCTTGGGACAACTGGCAAAAAAGTTATACTAACCTTAAAAAATGGCTAGGGAATCACGCTTCCGCAGAAGACCAAAAACTTTTAAAGAAAATTTTATGGCGCTGGAAAATTTCTCATGCGTTAGCAGTCGCACGCAGTCCAAAAACTTTTCGCCAAAAACTTAGCTATGTCAATTTACCAACTTTAATCATTGCCGAAATCGTCGTTAAATTTAGAAATTAAGAAATTTCAGCGTATCATTCATCATATCTTCGATGGTCAAATTTGCGTGCCATTTTAGTTCGTCATTCGCTTTGGCTGGATTTGCCAATAGTTGTGGTAAGTCGCCGGTTCTACGCTCTACAATTTTATACGGCAACTTTTTGCCACTCGCTTTTTCAAACGCTTGAATCATTTCCAAAACCGAAGTACCATTACCAGTTCCCAAATTATAAATCGACGCGCCAACTCCAGCATGTTCCATTGCTGCCAAATGTCCCTTTGCTAAATCCATCACGTGGATATAATCACGAATACAAGTTCCATCTCTCGTGTCATAGTCGTCGCCAAACACCGACAACTCTGGAATTTCACCCTTCGCCACTTTCATAATAATTGGCATTAAGTTATTTGGTTTACCATTCGGATCCTCGCCAACCAATCCAGAACTATGCGCACCCACTGGATTAAAATATCGCAAAATAATCGCTGAAAACTTTGGATTCGCTACACAGACATCTTGTAAAATTTGCTCAATCATAAATTTCGTTTGTCCATATGGATTTGTGATTCCAATTCCAGTCTGCATATTTTCATTCAACAAACCAACCGGCTCGCCACCACTAACAATCGATTGATCGCCGTAAACTGTTGCTGACGAAGAAAACACAATTTTTTGCACGCCGGTTTTTTCCATGCATTTCAAAAGATTCAAAGTCCCACTAATATTATTTTCATAATAAGTTACCGGAATTTCTACGCTTTCACCGACCGCTTTCAAACCAGCAAAATGCATCACGGTGTCAAAATCACCCTCTTCGAAAACTTTCAACATTTTTTCATAATCGAGCAAATCAACTTTGTGAAACTTTGGCTTCACGCCAGTAATTTTTTCGATCTGATCTAAAACTTTTTCTTTGCTATTAAAAAGGTTATCTAAAATTTCAACTGTATATCCAGCCTCAATCAACTCGACCACGGTGTGAGACCCGATAAAACCAGTTCCTCCTGTAACTAAAATCTTTTTCATGATATAATTATAACATGAAAAGGGATCCAAGTTTTATATTTCGTATCTTCTTGATGATAGGAGATGCTTGTGCTATTATTTTCTCATTCGCGTTTGCTTACTTTTTCCGCACGCATATCGATCATCGTCCATATTACTTCGATTCCGGCCTGCGTGAGTTTACTTTTACGATTTTTCTTTTAATTCCACTTTGGTGGGTGATTTTGAGTTTTCTTGGACTTTATAATAAATCAATTTTTCTCGCCCACTCAAAGCTACCAGAATTCCTTCGCCTCGTTGCCGCCTCTGTTATCGGCATCATGGCCATCATCACTTTTGACTTTTTCTACCAAAGCGGACTTTTCCCGGTGCGCATTATTGCACTTGCCGCCGCCATTCTTTGTTTGTTCTCAATGAAAATCGTGCGCGGCATTTTGCGTTTTATTCGTCTACGTGTGGTTGTTTTGCGTAAAAAAGGTTTGTTAAATGTCGTTATCATCGGCAATAGTAAAAACACTGAAAGTCTCCTCGAATATTTTGAAAGTTTCCCAGAGGATGGCTATCGCGTAGTCGGCGTTGTCGCCAATAACAAATACATTCCAGCCAAATTTCGCAAACGCAAGTATTCTTCAGTTAAAGATGCACTCAAAAAGACTAAGGCGGATGTTATTTTCCAAACTGACGACAGGGAATCAGAATATGTTTATCGCCAATCACTAAAATATCACCTACTATATTTTTATGTCCCGTCCAAATCAAATCTACTTTCGCATTTTGGCTCGCTTGAACTAATCGGCGATACCCCAGCCATCATGGTTAAGACTACACCGCTCAGCCGCAGCTCTGCGCGTTTTATTAAGCGCGTCGGCGACATTTTCTTTGGACTTTTAATCTTTATTGTTACACTTATCCCGTGTATCATAGTTTGGCTCATCATTAAGTTATCCGATCCGCGCCATTCCGCTTTTTACTCCGAATACCGTCTCAGTCGTTTCAATCGTAAGGTAAAAATTTACAAATTCCGCTCTATGAAATCCGAATATTCTGGACTTTCTCCAGAACAAGCTTTCATCAAGATGGGTCGCCCAGAACTTATCAAAAAATACCGCAAAAATGGTGATTGTCTCGACGATGATCCGCGCATTACCAAAATTGGTAGTTTCATTCGCCGCACTTCCATCGATGAACTACCTCAAATCATCAATGTTCTCAAGGGTGACATCGCACTTGTTGGTCCGCGCGCCCTCGTCCCTGGGGAATTACGTAATTATGGCGATCGCTCTCTGTTATTATCTATTAAATCTGGACTCACTGGCCTCGCCCAAGTCTCTGGTCGTCGCGACATCTCCTTTGAGGAGCGTCGCGCTCTCGATATTTATTATGTCCAAAATTGGTCAATTTTACTAGATCTCCAGATTATTTTCCGCACCGTTGGCGCAGTTTTGATGCATAGAGGAGCAAAATGATGTCTTCCAAAACTCAACCAAAAGTCGCCATCGTTTGCGACTGGTTGACGATTGTTGGTGGCGCTGAGCGCGTTTTGCTCGCCATTCACGAACTGTATCCCGACGCCCCCATCTATACTTCTCAGTACTCAGAAAAGGGAATCGATTGGTTTAAAGATGCCGATATTCACACTGGCTGGCTTCAACGCTTTCCAACTCGCCTGCGTCGCTACATCAGTCCTCTCCGACAGATCTATTTTTCGCATCTTGACCTCTCTGATTATGATCTAGTTATCTCTGTTACGGGCGCCGAGGCTAAATCTGTTCGCACTGGTAAAAACACCACTCATATCTGTTATTGTCACGTCCCCACTCAGTATTATTGGCAATTATATGACGATTACATCAAAAATCCCGGATTCGGCTTTTTGAACCCATTAGCCAGAATCGGCCTGAAAATTTTTGCTCGCCCAATGCGTCGTCGCGACTTTAAAGCCGCTCAAAACGTCGATTACTTCGTCACAATTTCTGACTATGCCAAATCTAGCATTAAGAAATATTATAAGAGGGAAGCATACGTTATAAATCCGCCAGTCAATGTTCAAAAGTTTTCCACAACCCCGGCAGACTTTTCCACATATAAAGAAATAAAAAATGCGGATTGTCAAATATCAAAACAACATAATTTATCGAAAAGTCAAGAAAATGAACAAATATTTTTTACAACATTTAACGGCAAAAGTCAAGGCTCGACCCCTGTAAAAAGGCCCAAAAAACACGGTTTTATCACCACTTCGCGTCAAGTAACTTGGAAACGCCTCGACCTTTGTGTCCAAGCCTGCCTCAAAACCAACACCCCGCTCACTATTATCGGCGAAGGCCCAGAACATGCATATTTAGAAAGTTTAGCCGACGGCTCGCCATTGATTAAATTTTTGCCGCGTATGTCGCAAGAAGGCATCAATTTTTATTTACATCAATCGGAAGGCTTTCTCTTTCCGAGCTTTGAGCCGTTCGGAATCGCCCCTGTTGAGGCTCTGGCCGCCGGTTGTCCAGTTATTGCCTATTCCAAGGGCGGCGCCAGGGAGTATATCAAACCAGGCAAAAATGGCGTTTTATTCAATAAACAAACTCCAGATAGCCTCGCCGCTGCTATCCGTAAATTCAAAAAAATGAAATTTTCTCCTACTTTTGTTAAAAAGTCCGCTCAACCGTTTGACGAACCCAAATTTAAACAAAAATTCCAAACTTTTGTCGAGGAAAAGTTGAAAAATGACTAAAATTCAACGTTCTCTTATCTGTTGTCTCCCTGTTTGCGTCTTTTTCTCAGCTTGGCCAAGTCTCACCTTTGGCTCCTCAAATTCAATGAATTTTGAGCTTTCCCTAATCGAAATCTGGCTAGTAACTTTTTTCATTTTCTCATTCCCAATCCTTAAAAAAATCCCTCGCAAACATTTTTTCGCCATCTCTGTATTTCCCTTTTTTGCCACAATTTCTTTGATCTGGACCAGCAACCCTATTAGAGGGGTGCTCACCGTGGGGGTACTTTGGCTCGTATCTGTTGATTCCCTGATAATTTTTCGGCTAATCCGCAAAATATCTCATGTACAGCGCCTCAAAATCCTCAAAAATTACCTCTGTATTACCTCTGTTATTTGCCTTTTTTGCATCGCACAGTGCCTGTTTGACGCCCTTGGTCTCGATCGCCAGTTCACACTTCTCTGCCAGGGGTGTACTTATCAATCTTTTGGTTTTTCTCATCCCAATGGCTTCACGCTCGAACCGCAATTTATGGGCAACCTTCTGATTTTTCCCGCTCTCACCTCTCTCTATCTGTTATTCTCGCCCAAACGCCCATTTTCTCGCCGTTTTCTCTTCTCTGTTACTTCTCTGTTAATTTTTACACTTTTCCTTACTTTTTCAAGGGGCGCAATCTATGCGTTCCTGCTCTCTTCTGTTTTTCTAGTCGCGCTCTCTGTTCGCAAAAATCGCCTTTCCCTATTGACTTTTCCGATAATTATTGTATTGTTTGTATTTTCTCTCTGTTTCCAGGGCTTTCTGGCCCAAATTTCGCCCACTTCTGATAATTTTATTACTGGCGCCGCTAAATCGCTTCATCACCTCTCCCTTGGCCATATCGACCTCCGTCCCACCCCTGAAGAAACTACCGACTCTGAAACCCCCAAATTTACAGGTTATGTCTCCGAGTCTACCTCTATTCGCACTTCTCTAACTGGGCTCGCTCTCTCTGTGTGGAAATCCGCCCCTGTTATTGGCACCGGAATTGGCTCAGCTGGCACGGTTTTATTTCAAAATTACCCTGAACTCGGCACCTCTAAAGAAATCGTCCAAAATCAATACGTTTCTATCCTTCTCGAACTAGGAATTATAGGGGCTATCTGCCTGATCATCTCTGTTATTGCCCAACTCAAGAATCGCAAGCTCACCCCTGTTTTCGTCGCATATTCCGTCGCGACAGCTGCCACACTATTTTTCTTCTCAGGCCTGCCAAACGCCCTCCACGTCTATCTGTTACCACCCCTGTTTTTGCCAATTTTAGAAGATTTTGCGCAACCAAGCGTCCGCCGGTCCCGCCGTCATCAAAAGCACTAAATACCCCTGTTTTTGCCAATTTTTCAGGTTTTCAGCCGTTTTTTCGTCCATTTCTGCTGGCTCAGCCACCTCTTTATTCGCCAAACCTGCAATAAAATCTTCAGGAGTTAACACCTTCAAATCTGGATTTTCTCGCGTTAAGTAGGTTGGGAGCCAATAAACCTTATCTGCACCCAAAAACGCCTCTCTGTAGCCATCTTTTACCTCGTATTGACGAGTATTCTGATGTGGCTCATAAACCACCACTACACCCTTCAAATTTAGCCTCTGAGCCTCCTCTTTGGCCATTTTAACGGTCGCAGCGATTTCTTCGGGGTGATGACCATAATCAGTGTAAACGCCCTCACAGACGCGCTCAAAACGCCTCCCAGCGCCCGGAAAATCGTTCAAAGCCTGCACTAATTTGTCTTTTTCGACCCGAATTCCAGCTTCTTCCCCCATTCTGGTCACCGCCTCAGCCGCCAAGGCCGCATCAATCCTGCGCGCCTCGCCGGCCAGCGTAAAATCGCCCCTGTAATCCTCCCCATAAATCACATCTTCACACTGACTTGCAAACTTCTGAAAAGCTTGCTTGTATTCCTTCTCTGTTTTATAGATATCAGGATGATCGTAACTAACTGTCGTAATCACCCCTAACCAGGGGTTAAAATGCAAGAAATTTCGGTCATATTCATCCGCTTCATAGACTAAAAACTCCGATGAACTATCATATTTTCCAGATTCAGCAAACGGCAAAGTAGTACCCACCAGATAGCTAACAGGGATATTCATCTGTTGACAAGCCCAAATCACCATTGAAGTTGTGGTAGTTTTACCGTGCGTACCTGCAATTGCTACCATTTTCAGCCCCATCTGAGACACCAGATAAGAAATCAACTCATCACGCTTCGAAGCCCGAATTCCAGCCTTTTTCGCCAAAACCAACTCTGGATGGTCATCTGGCAACGCCGAAGTGTAAACAAACCAGTCCACCCCTGTTTCATCAATCTTTTTTTGTAAAAATTGCCCATCCTGCACCCCTGTTTCAAAATCTATACCAGCCTTGGCCAATTCTGGTGAGACCGCGCCCTCAGCTCGATCTGTCCCAAAAACTTCCATGCCAGCCTCATGCGCCATCAGCGCTAGCGGCCCCATCCCAGTTCCGCAAATTCCTGAAATAAAAATCCTCATGGCATTATTATAACATGTTTGCTATAATAAAAATAAGTATGGGTGGAAAAAGGTCAGGTAAAAACCGAAAGAAACTCAAACGCCTGAGCCGTCTTAAGACGTGGCAATTGATTTTGATTCTCATTCCACTTCTCTTTATTGCTGCTACACTGCTCCGTTTTGACCATATTAAGATGACCGAACTTAAGGCCGAAGTTCTTGCTGCCGACGAGGAGGGCGACACTGAGAAAATCTCCTCTACTCTGGAAGCTCTCAAAGAATTCACTTTTTCACACATCGTAATCAACGTAGTCGAAAGTAATGGTTCATCTTACATCACCTTCGGAACAGGGCCATTCTATCTTGAAAATCAGTATTTGCGCAAAACTGCCGAAATTCTTGCTGGGGCCGAAGCTAACGCCACCGACGACAGTAATCCGAACGGCAACGTTTTTGCCGCCGCCATGGCAGTCTGTAAACCTCAGGCCATCGCCAATGGTTGGGTCTGGAACAGTCCAGGATACATCAACTGTATGACCTCAGAAATCAACAACCATCCAACCACCGATACCATCGAGGAAACTTTCACGGTTGAATTGCCGTCAACTTCACTTTACCGTTATGATTTTTCCTCACCGGTTTGGGCGCCAACTGCTTCCGGCTTCGTAATTCTACTTTGTTTACTACTCATAATCATAATCATTATCCGCCTCATCATCGGTATCTTTTTACGAATTGCAATACTTTTTATCAAATAACTACCCCTGTTAATCACTATTTTTCCCCAAAAAACTTTCAAAAATCCCTTGACATCTTGCCTCCTTTATCTTAAGATGGGAATATACTAACTAAAGGAGGAACTAATGGCCTACGAACATACTAATGCCAAAGGTATCAAATATTATCTACGTAAATCTGAAGTCACTCTTCGCGGTGGCAAGCAGCAAACTATTTACTTCTTCACCAAGAATGCTGAAGGCGGCAAGGGTACACCTTGCGATCTTCCAGAAGATCGTGAAGTCAACGAAAACCCACGCAACGGTTTCTTGACTCTTAAGAAGAAAGCTTAAGCTTAAAAAGAACCTGCTTCGCGGCAGGTTCTTTTTTTGTGCCGAATTTAAATAATAAAATAGGCAATCACTAAGCCAATCAGCGCAAAAAATAACAAAATCACGCAAATCGACAGAACCTTATTCGCTCCAACCGAAGCATTCTTGAAAAACTCATGCTCAAAAAACGGCGTGCGAGTGCGCTTTACAGTTGGTTGCTCCGGAGTTGGTTGGGGAACCATAGTGATATTTTGATTAGTTTCGTTTCCGTTCATGTTTTTATTCTATCATAAAAACCTAAATTCCAAATAAAAATGTCAGCCATTGATTAAAATTACTCGGTGTTTCGTAACTTTGTGCCACGCTTTCCGTCTCATGTTTCTTTTTTGCCTCTTCAGAATTCTTCGGCAAATAAACCAAAGTCTCGCCGTCTCCCACTTTATTTAACTTCGCTCGCGCCGATAGCTCCTGATATTCCTCAGATGCGTAATATTGATTTTCCAGTTTCAAGGTATCGACTTCAAGCTGAATCAAAGTCAATTCGCGTTGTTTCTCTGCTATTTCCTGCTCAAGCCCCCAGTTTCGCGTCATCGCCGAAATCGCTCCATAAGTAAATACCAGGCACATAATAATTGCCGCAACAATTATCCATTTTTCTGGCCCCATCTTATATTTGATGCTATGTTTCCGGCGTCGAATTTTTGTTTTTATGCGTTCCATCTGTTTATTATTATATCATTTTATGTTAAAATGAAAAGAGGTGGGGGCATAGCTCAGTGGTTAGAGCAGTCGGCTCATAACCGATTGGTCGCTGGTTCGAACCCAGCTGCCCCCACCAATTTTTTATGTCAAAAAGTTTTCAAAAATCTCCGAAAAAACCTTGAGAAAAACATTCCGCTCATGTATAATAATAACCATGAGGCAAAAGGTCATACGGGGTTTTACAATCATTGAAGTTTCGCTTTTTATAGCAATTTCTGGCCTTCTCTTTGCCGGCCTCGCCATCGGCACTTCCACCAACGTCGCCCGCCAACGCTACAACGACGCCGTCAATGATTTTGTCGATTTCTTACAAGACGTCTACGGCCAAGTCGAAAACGTCGAGAACGCGAATACCAGCTCAGATAAATTCACTCGCTACGGATGTTCAACCGTCAAATTTAAAAAGAACGATCTTGCCGAATACGGTGGTCGTAGTGATTGTGCAATTTATGGTAAAATTATCATCTTTGGACAAGAGGACGGGGAAAATGTTGAAGTTTATGATCTAATTGGAGAATCAATTGGCACTATAAAAAACAGCTCTAATAAGACTTATCAGAACATGATTGATGACGATAACTTTAAAAAGTCAGACGATGAAACCTTAGCAGCCTTAAAATATTTAGGTGTTGGTTTTACTACTTATAACGACTCAAAAAGACGAAGTTATATCCGTTCTGGAGATGCTAGCTATCTAACTCAATGGAGCGCAACTATCGAAGAATCTGGATTATCTGAGAAAGGTAACATTTTCAAGGGAGCAGTTTTAATAGTTCGCTCGCCAATTAATCATTCGATTTATACGTATTACTACAAAGGGAATCTTGACACTGAAATAGATATATCTTATGGAGATTGGTCTGAACTTAGCTCGAATAGTTCGAATTTTAATAAAAATGATGCTATCAACTTCTGTATTAACTCAGATGATTCTTATGTTTACGGTAATCGCCGTCGCAATGTTCGCATTAATACTGCGAACGCTCATGATGCTACCGCTGTAGAATTGATTGAATTGGATAGTGGGGATAATAAATGCGAAAACTAAAAACCAGAAGTGGCGATACTTTAATCGAAGTAATGTTCGCAGTTACAACTTTTTCTTTGGTTGCAGTTATCTCAATCGCGGCTATGAATCTTGGTCTAGCCATTGGTGAAGCTTCCCTGGAATCTACTATGGCGCGTAATGAAATCGACGCCCAAGCCGAAGCGATTCGTTATATCCACAATGCCTACTTAACTGGCCGCGCATATAAAGAAACCAACCAATATAAAAAACTTTGGGAAAAATTAATCGGTAAGGTTAAAGATACAGACAATATTAACCTTTCTGTAAATAATTGTAACGAACACTATAACGGTGACAATGGCAACGCAACGGATACAGCTTTCTTTGTTGTAGATACGCGTAATCTCAGCTCTACAACTCAAGATGATAATGATACTATTTACTCGGCAGATATTATTAAAAATATTAGCGAAACCTCATTCACTTCAGCCTCTATTCAGCCTCGACTTGTTTATGGAGATGATTCTAGTGTTCTCTCTGATGATTCCAGCACAACATTATCAGCAGCAGAAGGAATTTTTGTCTATGCAGTAAAAGAAAATAATAATAACGATAAGCCAGAATTTTACGATTTTCATATCTATACCTGTTGGAATGCGCCGGGCAAGTCGGTCCCGACCACAATCGGCACGATTATTAGATTATATAACCCGGATATGGTGGAGAATTAGATGAAAAAGTTTATGTATAAAAAAGGTTTCACACTTACAGAACTTTCACTGGCAATGGCGTTTCTTTCGGTGATTCTTCTCACGATCGCCGCGCTAATCATTTTTACAACTTCGATCTTCCAAAAAGGTCTAGCGATCAAGTCGGTTAATAACGTTGGGCAGGATATTATTGAAAACCTCACCCGCACAATTACATCATCAACTCCGGGCGAAATTGATGATTTTTGCGAGGGTATTAGCGATAATAAGAAAGCAGCCGCTTGTAATAATAGCAGCATTTATTTCAGGCCAATTTCTTTTCAGCAATCTGTAAAAATAGGTGATAAAAATTATCCAGTCAGTGGCGCTTTTTGTACAGGAAGTTACACTTATATTTGGAATACCGGCTACGTGTTTAATGGTAAATATGAAGATTTATCTAACTACAGAGCTACTTACAACACAACTTATAAAGATTTCCGCCTGATCAGAGTTTCAGACTCGAAAGGAGAGATTTGTAAGACTGTTATTAATGAGAACAGTACTGCGTTACAGGGGAATACGAGTTATATTACGCATCACGGGGCAATTAATTATGAAGGAAATTCAAACGATGTCGAGGAGTTAATCCAAGAAACCGACAATTCCCTTGCGATCTACGATTTTAAGGTTTTCAAGCCAGACTATGACAAATATTCTGGCCAATCATTCTTTTCAGGAACGTTTATTCTTGCTACAATTAAAGGAGATGTCGACATTAATGTCTCGGGAGATTTCTGTAAGGCGCCAGTCGACTATTCGTTAAGTTCAGATTTTTCATACTGTGCTATCAATAAATTTAATTTCGCCTCACGCGCGACAGGGAGAAGTGAATCATGAGAGTAGAAAAAACGCCAACGCTAAAAACCAAACAAGGTGCAGCTTCATTTTACATCGTAATTTTCACGACATTACTTTTGTCAATTTTAACCATGAGCTTTATTCGTATTATGCTCGCCGAAACTTCTCGCACGACTAACGACGATCTCGCGCAATCCGCCTATGATTCCGCTCTTGCCGGCGTAGAAGATGCCAAAATCGCAATTATCAAGTATTATGAATGCAAAAACGATGGTTATAAGGCAGAAAAAGGTGGAAATGAATGCCAGGATTTCATGTATCGATTTGAAAAATTTGTTAAGGATTCGTCTTGTGATCTTTATGATTTATTGGGTCGCGTTAAAAATGATGACGATTTATCCACTACTATTCAGGAGGTCACTAATAATAGTTCAAGCAATACTGAAACAAATTCGTCATCACTAGTCCAAGCATACACATGCGTAAAAATTAATGATGGCGAACTAGATAATTATACCACCACATTAAAATCTAGCGACCGTATTAGAGTTGTTCCGCTAAAGACCGCCAATGGAGACCCAGATAGTGTTGACACGCTTGTAGTTACCTGGTCGGGAAAAGGTCGAACTGAATTAGGTACAAAAAATGTTAACTTGTCAAGAAGTACGATGGACGACGGTAAATATATCCCGCCAGTCGTCGTGGATATTTATCAGACGGATGAAACATTTACTCTAGGTGAACTTAGCGTAAGTTCGAATGTGGGTACAGACCATGTATCGCTCTTTCTTCAGCCAACCAAAGATGGTAGTACTATAATAGACAAGTCATCAGTTCTCGAACTAGCAGATAAATCAGCCACATCCGAGCATGGCGAAATAGCGACTAAATGTAGTAATACCAATGATAGTAAATACAGTTGTACAATGGAAATTGAACTTCCAGCAACGTTTGAAGGCGGGAGCCGCGCCGAGGATACTTTTATTGCAAGAGTAGAAACTCCTTATGGAATTGATACCGATGTCACTTTAGTAATGAAGGGAAGCAACGGTACTATCGCATTCTCCGGCGTTCAAGCCGTCGTCGACTCAACTGGCCGCGCCAACGACCTCTATCGCCGCGTCGAGGCTCGCATTGATCTTTCGGACACCACGTACCCATATCCAGAATTCGCCTTGCAATTAAATGACGACAGCAACTCAACAACTTCAAAGAACTTCTATGTCACCAATAACTGTTGGTATATCGACTCGGGCGTCGGCAATACGTGTCCAAACTCAAACGAGTTGTAACAATCAAAATGGCGCCAGAATTGGGGGGAAATTCTGACGCCATCTTGGTGGCGGGGGTTGGATTTGAACCAACGACCTTTTGGTTATGAGCCAAACGAGCTACCAGGCTGCTCTACCCCGCGACGTACATTTATTTTACCGTACTTTTCACCAGTTGTCAAGCCCTGCCGCGGGCCAATTTTTTAGCTGCAATTAAGACTAGATCACTCCAACTTGTTTTGATATGGGGGGTGCTAGCAATTTCTAACAGAGGTAAGTGATGCCGAACCGCAAGTGATAATTCCTGGATAACTTCAGCTGCGTTTGGCAACATGATAGTTGATCCGAGGATAAAACCTTCTTTATCGACTAAAATTTTCACAAAACCGACATTTTCATCGTGAGTTAACGCGACTTTTGAGTCAGAAGTTGGAACGATCACTTTCTTATATTTGATTGACCGCTTCACTAAATCGTCTTCGGTTAAGCCTACAACGGCGATTTGCGGCGCAGTTTCAACCATTCGCACAAAGCCACTAGTATTGGCGTAACCTGTTGAGCGGGTATACATATTCATTACGGCCAAGGCACCTTCGTAAGCGGCCTGTTCACTGGAACAACCGGCTTCGACTGCGTCGCCGGCTGCAAAAATGTGTTTCTCTGAAGTTTGCAAAGTTCTGCGCAATTTTATACCGGTTTTACTGAGCTTGATTCGCGCATTTTCTAGCCCCAGATCCAAATCCGATTCACTTCCAGTCGCAATCACAATTGCTTCAACTCGCACTAATTTTTCCTGTCCATCTCGCACGAAGAAGACTTTTTCGGAAATATCATCTTCCTCAATTGCTACCACCCGAGTTTTAGTCAAAACTTTAATATCAAAACGCTTATCGAAATATTGCGCCAATGTGTCGCCAACTTCAGCATCTTCTCTTGGTAATAACCGATCAGAAATTTCAGAAATCGCCACTTTACTGCCAAGCTCGGCAAAATATTGCGCGATTTCACAGCCACTAGCGCCACCGCCGACCACCATTACGGTATTCGGTATACGATCAATTCCCAAAACCGTATCAGGGGTGTAGTGTGGTACCGTATCCATCCCAGTGATGCCGTTGTTTTTCAATTTCGCTCCAGTTGCAATCAGAATATTTTTAGCGGTGATTTTTGAGTTGTCGCTTAATGAAAGTTCATGTGTCCCCACAAAGTGTGCTTGGCCATGGATACAGGTTACGCCCAATTCTTCAAGATGTTTCTTAATTTCCGCTCGAGTTTTTAAGATAGCATTTCTTTGCCAATGATAAACTGTCGGATAATTAAAACGTAAGTTCTGCGCCGAAATCCCCAATCTGGTACCAAAACTCGCCTTAGCGTAAAGATGTGAAAAATTTAAGCCCGCAGAATAGGGAATATCTCGCGTGTTAACTTCTGCGCCACCCCATAAATTTTTCTCGATTATTACAACTTTTTTCTTGCGTTGTACCCCAGCTTCGGCCGCCGCTCTTCCGGCTGGACCGCTCCCTATAATTGCCAGGTCAAAATCGTATTTACTCAAACCACCTCCTTTTAAATTATTTTATCACGATTTTTATAAATGTACGATAAATCTGGATTATATTTTTTCAACTTACTCGCGGTTACTCTAGTCAGATCACCTTTAGTAATCGCACCTCTTTTTCCAATCCATTTTTCCACTTCGTCAACCACTCTATCCGCAATCGATTCAACCGCTCCCATATGCATGTTTAAAACTTTTGCTTCCCGCATAATATCGCGTTTTAACCTTAATTTTGAGAAAATCACCTCATCCTTCTGACGTTTTTTACGTCGATCAAGTTTTACAATTTTCTTTTCTTTCTTTAAAACCTGCATTAGAAATCCTTCATAATCTTAAACGCAATTAAGAAAATCGCCAAAGTTATATAACCCACGCCAGACATAATTTTAATAAAATTCTTGTTTTTTACGCGCCATTTTTGAATATCTACAATTGTCTTCCCATTTGTCACCGCTAATTGTAAAAGTAGCATCGGGAAAATCGCACAAGCCACATAAACAATTACACCTAAAATCTGAGTCGATTGCGGCAATCCCAAAATGCTATCTGCTGCCACTAAGACAAGAATCAGGCCAAATGGCATTTCTGCTGCAGACATCAACATCCCCAGAGAGAAAGCTTCCACTTCATCACTAGTTTTTTCAGCTCGCTCGTTAATAAAACGCGCAAAACTCCGTGGAATCCATAATTCCGTACCAGTACTTCTTCGGTAATAAATTGTCCACATCGCTAACGCCATTGCGATCAAAATTCCGATCAGGATCACTTTTGCTGCGATTGGCATCGACTCGCTAAATACTACCAGAATCACAAAACATGCGCTTGCAACCGTCAAGGCTGTAAACAGGGAAAAACCCACCATAAAATTACGCGTCAAAAACTTGGTCTGTTTTTTAATATTTTTACCAAGGCTTGCATGATACAAAATTAACAGAGAAGAAATTCCCAATTGTAATGAAGCATGCACCAATCCTGCCAAAATCACAATAAACAGGTCGACCAAACTATCCATAAGCTTATTATATCATGCTTAAGGTAAAAATTAAACTGTGATAATTCCCAAAGTTTCGCGATTTACTAATTTTCGCCCATTGATCCACTCATCCACCGCTTGTGTTACCCCTGGTAGTTGCGGATTATTATAATCATGCACGACAATAACTCCACCCCTTGCCATTTTTGGCGTTACTAATTTTAAACTCGTTTTAATCGACTGGTATAAATCACCATCCAAAAAAGCAAAAGCAATCTGTTTCGGCAAATCATTCTCTGGATTCAAATCCTCAAAAAAGCCTTTTTTAACTACAGGAACTTTTAAATTCGCCTTCTTAAAACGCTCGACCACCTCGCGCTTCGACACAAAAAGCTCACCTTTTTTGAATGCATCGCCCGCCACCGATTGATCCTCAACCGTCTTGTCTGGTAAGCCTGCGAAAGAATCATAAATCCATAATTTTTTATCTGAATGGCTGTGTTCCAACATTTTTTCAAACAATAAAGAAGTATCACCTCGATAACAACCGAGTTCTACTAAATCGCCATCAATCAACAGACTTTTTTGTGCCAGTTCTAACAAAATTTTGGTCTCTTGATCTGAAACTTGTTGCATTATTGCTCGTCTAACCCTAAAATTACTCCAGCGCGTCGGATCATTTCTTCGAATTCATCGGTGCTAATCACCCAAACTGGTTTTGAGCCATCAGCGGAAATATCGGTATGGCGCTCAGGCATGTCTGCTAAATTCTTATTTTCATCAATCGCAAAACCAAGATAAGATAACTTCTGAGTCACGGTGCGACGGATTTCGTCACTACGTTCGCCAATCGTTGCTGTAAACACAATCGCATCAACCCCGCCCAACGAAGCTGCCATCTGGCCGATTAAACTCTGTACTTTGTAAACAAACATCGCGTGCGCAAAAGTTCCTCTCTTATCACCTTCGTCACGTAAGCGTAAAATTTCGCGCATATCGTCGCTTTGCCCAGATACACCAAGTAACCCACATTCCTTATTCAAATATTTTTCAATACTTTCGTCGCTTTCGTATTTGAGATAATGTTTAATGCGTAAAACCGCTGCTGGGTCAATATTCCCGCATCGAGTTGCCATCATCAAACCTTCAAGTGGAGTATACCCCATTGAAGTATCAAGAGATTTTCCTTCATGTACAGCAGTTACTGAACTACCAGAGCCAAGATGGCAAACAATTAACTTCTCTGGTAAAATATCCTGAGATTTCATGTAATTCACGATCGACCCGACCGAAAGTCCATGATAACCGAATCTTTTTACGTCGGCTCTATCAGCTAATTCCGTATCAATCGCATAATATTTCATTAAATCTGGACGATCAGCATGGAATGATGAATCAGATACGGCCACAATTGGTGTATCTTTAAATGACTTTACGAAGTGGTTAATCTCACCCGCCACTACCGGAACATGTAACGGCGCTCGCTTCTTTGCTTTCTCGAGTTCTTTCAAATATTCTTCATCGACAACATGATCTTTCGTAAAGAATTCCCCAGGTGCCACCACGCGCGCCAAAATCGCATCGAGCTTGGCCATCCCGCCGAGGTATCCTTCTTCTGTTAGGATTCGATTCAAATTTGCAACTGTCGAAGTTAGCTCCTTAAAATCTTGCTTCAAAACTTTTTTGCTGCCATCTGCTTTTTTCAGTGTACAGATGATCCCCTTGCCTTCAAACTCAAAATGAAGACTACAAACCAGATCTTTTCCGCGATACAACGCATATTTTCTTGAACTACTCCCCGGATTTGTAATCAAAATTAACTTATTTTCCATGTGTACTCCTTTTATTGTCTCCATTATAGCATGATAGTTGGCCAAAAGCCATGTAAGAGTGCATAAAAACGCAAAGATTTTTTCGCTCACCCCTGTATTAGCACTCTTGACATGAGAGTGCTAATTTGCTACAATAGAGATGTAGATTAGCAGTCGCTAGGCGAGAGTGCCAATCGACAAACTAACGCTAAATATTAACTTAAGAGAAAGGAAAATAAAATGGGAAAAATTATCGGTATTGACCTCGGTACAACCAACTCAGCCTTTGCTTACATGGTAGCTGGAAAGCCAGAGGTTATCACAAACGCTGAAGGTGATCGCACTACTCCATCAGTCGTCGCCGTCACTAAGAAGGGCGAGCGCCTTGTTGGTAAGGTTGCCCAACGTCAGCGTGTTACTAATCCAAAGAACACGATTTACGGCATTAAGCGTCTAATCGGTCGTAAATACGATGATAAAGAAGTTAAGCGTGATCTTGATATCATGCCATACAAGATTGTTAAGAAGAAGAACGGTGTTGCCGTTGAAATGGATGGCAAGGACTATACTCCAGAAGAGATCTCTGCAATGATTCTTTCCAAGATTAAAGCTGATGCCGAAGCTTTCTTGGGTGAAAAAGTTACAGAAGCTATTATTACTGTCCCAGCTTACTTTGACGATTCTCAGCGCCAGGCTACTAAGGATGCTGGTAAAATCGCTGGTCTTGAGGTTAAACGTATCATTAATGAGCCGACTGCCGCTGCTTTAGCTTACGGTCTCGAGAAGAAGAATGATGAACAAATCGTAGTCTTCGACCTTGGTGGTGGTACTTTCGACGTCTCCATTCTTGAGCTTGGCGATGGTGTCTTCGAGGTTAAGTCTACTAACGGTGATACTCACCTCGGTGGCGAAGATTTCGACAATGTTATCGTCAATTATCTTTGTGATGAATTTAAGAAAGAGTCTGGCATTGATGTCAAAAAGGATGCTGCTGCTATGCAACGTATCAAGGATGAAGCCGAAAAAGCTAAGAAGGAACTTTCCTCAGCCACTTCCACTGACATCAACCTTCCATATTTGACTGCTGACGAGGATGGTCCAAAACACTTTGAGCATACACTTACTCGTGCTAAGCTTGAAGAACTTGTCGAACCATTACTTGATCGCCTGTCTAAGCCAGTCGAAAAAGCCTTGAAGGATGCCAAGTTGAAAGCATCTGATATTGACGAAGTTGTCATGGTTGGCGGCATGACCCGTATGCCAGCCGTGGTTGAAAAAGTTAAAGAACTCTTTGGCAAAGACCCAATGCAAGGCGTCAACCCAGACGAAGTTGTTGCAGTTGGTGCAGCGATTCAAGGTGGTGTACTCCAGGGCGACGTGAAAGATGTTCTCTTGCTTGACGTTACACCACTTTCTCTCGGTATTGAAACTATGGGTGGCGTCTCGACTAAACTCATCGACCGTAATACTACTATCCCAACTTCTAAGTCTGAAGTTTTCTCAACTGCAGCTGATAATCAGCCACAAGTAGAAATTCACGTGCTTCAGGGTGAACGCGAAATGGCATCAGATAATAAATCTCTCGGCCGTTTCATTCTCGATGGTATTGCACCAGCTCCGCGTGGCATTCCTCAGATTGAAGTTACCTTCAATATCGATGCAAACGGTATCTTGAACGTTACTGCAAAAGATAAGGGAACTGGTAAGGAACAATCGATCACCATTCAAAACTCTGGCAACATGAGTAAAGAAGATATCGAGAAGGCTCAAAAGGAGGCTGAAGCTCATGCCGATGAAGATAAGAAGAAGCGTGAAGCTATCGATGCTAAAAATCAGCTAGAGAACGCTATCTACCAGGCAGAGAAGATGCCAACCGAATTCAAGGATAAGATTTCCGACGAGGATAAGGAAACTATCAAAGAAGCTGTGGAGAGCGCTAAGAAGGTCTTGAATGATGAAGACTCGGACAAAGAAAAACTTGAGGAAGCAGCTAAAGAGTTGTCTGAGAAAATCATGCCAATTGGAGCCAAAATGTATCAGTCGGCAAATGACGATAAGAAATCTGACTCCAAAAAAGACGATGACGACGATGAACCAGTCGAAGGTGAGGTGGTAGATAAATAATTATCTACCAACCTTTCCTAAAATTTTTCGTATTTTATATATGATTGGTCTTCGGAATGTCCAGATAGTATAACCGACGGCGGCTGCAGCGAGTGCAACGATTGCCCAGATGGCGATGAAAGAAGATTTTTCTTCCGTCCCAGTTACAGGTACCAATGCATAATCTGCACCGTCGTTGGTTTTTATTTTACGACAACGATTAGTCTCAGGATTACGTTCGTATCCCTCTTTACATTCTTTTAATGAACTTTCCGTTTCGTACTTTTTACAGCGATTCGTTTCGGGGTTCAAATATTTTCCCTTTGGACAAGTTTTTGTTGTTGTGGTCTCGTATTTTTTGCAACGTCCAGTCAGTGGATTACGATATTTACCTGCCGGGCAACTATCGTCCTTTTCTTCCTCGACTTTCTTACATCGACCAGTTAGGGGGTTGAGATATTTACCAGCTGGACAAGATTTAGTCTCAGAAACTTCTTCGGTCGTCTTGACGCAATTACCGGTCACAGTGTTTATCACTTTTCCGTCCTCGCACGTACGAAATTCTTGATAAATATTTTCTGCCCCTGGTGTAGGATTATATGTCACTTTCCAGGTCTCGTTATTATCTGTATCTACTCCAAAATTTGCATATGATGTGAGACTTTTCTGTCCGTGTGGAATTGATAAAGTCGCAACAGTCTCAGATGTGACGTCGATTAATTCTAAAGTGTTTTCCGAAGTTGGATTTTTCGTCAAGCGAAAATCATCCGTGCGATAAACATAATATCCCGATGGACTGATTTTTGAGTTATCTGAATTTTCAGTAGCAATATTTGTATTCACGATATCGTAGAGTTTTTTCTTATATTTCAAACTACATCCAGTCAATGAAATTTCACTGTCGGTCGGATTGTAAATCTCAATAAACTGTTCGTCGTAATCATCAACATAATAAGTCAAAACTTCTGAAAACTCTAGATCTAGGCACTGGCTTTTAATCAACTTTTCAACTTCATCTTCGGCAATCACCTCTGGCAGAGTTAACCCGCCTGGCTCTGTAAAAGTCAGCTCATAATCAGATCGGTGTGTAAATTCTAAAGTCTTTTCGTCGCGTACGAGAGTGGTTGGACTCGCGGACGAAAAAGCCTTATAACAACTGTCGCCACCAGACCAGCAAACCTCATCGAGCACTTCTTTACCCGACCAAAGTTGCAAGGTTCCGCCAGACATAGCTAACGACCTTTCATAAGTAGCATCTGCAATTTTTGAAAAATTACCATCGGCATTGTAGGCTGCGATTACTTCCGGTGTTTTGTAATATCGCAAGACAACTTTTTCGCCAATAAACTGACTACCTGTCACAAAATTAATCAGATCATAAGATGTGCCAGATTTTGTGATGTATTTTAGAGAGTAATTATCGAGAGTAATTGTAGAGCCAGTTGGATTGACTAGCTCGATAGCTTCACCAGTTTCTTTTTCATCTGAAATAGTATAGCCAGGATTGATGGATTTAATATAGATTGTATTGAGAGTGGATTGTTCTTCGGTGGATTCAGCCGAAGACTCTTCAGGGTTTACCGAAACGTCGGTGGCATATGAAAGTTGCGTGGGAAGCATCCCAAAGGAAAGGACTAAAGCGCAAATTGCGCAGCGAATTTTGTCCATGAAAAGAGCATAGCATAAAATGTCCAAAAGTTGCAAGCATAAGCATGATTAAAAATAGAAACTAGCACTCTTGACATTCGAGTGCTAGTTTTATATAATATAAGTATGTCAAAACGTGATTATTATGAAATTTTAGGCGTTAGTAAAGACGCCTCTGATGACGAAATTAAGAAGGCCTATCGTAAGCTTGCAGTAAAATATCACCCCGATAAAAATCCGGGTAACAAGGAGGCCGAAGAAAAGTTTAAGGAAATTTCTGAAGCTCATGAAGTTCTTTCTGATAAACAGAAACGTGCTCGTTATGATCAATTCGGTCATGCTGGCGTCGGTGGTAATGCCTCAAGTGGAAACCCGTTCTCAGGTGGAACTTACACTTTTAATGGTCAAGACTTCAATTTCCAAGGTTCTGGTTTCGAAGACATTTTGAGCTCGCTTTTTGGTTTTGGTGGAGGTGGTTTCTCTGGCGGGAATCCATTCCAACGTGGTCCACGCCGCGGCGCCGATTTTCAAACTTCGATCACAATTGATTTTAAGGAGTCAATTTTTGGAACCACTAAAAGTATAACTACTCAGGGTAAAGAAATTAAGATTAAAATTCCAGCAGGCATCGATGATGGTAGCTCTATCCGCCTAAGAGGTCGTGGTGGTGACGCTCCAGAGAAGGGCGGTGAAAAAGGCGACCTTTACATCCATGTCCGCGTGCGACCGCACAAAACGCTCACCAGAGAGGGAACTATCATTCTTTCTGAGCAACATATCGACATGGTCGATGCTGCACTCGGTACCGAATTGGAAGTTGAAACTATTGATGGTCCAGTTACAATGAAAATCCCAGCAGGCACTCAATCGGGTACGCCTTTTAAACTATCTGGCCATGGCGTCCCATTCCGTGCTGATGGCGATCGTGGTCCGCATATCGTAAACATCATCGTTGATACTCCAACCAGATTAACCAAAAAACAGAAAGAATTACTCAAAGAATTCCAGAATTCTAAAAAACGTGGCTTCTTCAGCTAATAAATGTTATAATAAGCCTTATGAAACGTCTTTTTTCCGTATTTTTTGCGATAACTTTCATATTTGTCACGTTTTTTGCCCCGTCTGCTCATGCCACAGACCTTTCTGACGATCAAAAAGGTGTAATTTCCCAATCTTGTAGTACTATTAAACAGTCCCTTAATACTCTCCAACGCACTGATTCTCGCACGCGCTCCTATCTGGGGTCAGCCTATCAAACTTTAATTTCAGATTATATCACTCCGTTGAATGTTAATCTCGCTCGCAATGCCAACCCGTCTGCCACTATTTCTGCCTTGCATTCAAACATCTTAAATACCAGGGAAGAGTTCATCCAACAATTTACAGATTACAGTAAAAGTTTTGAGGAACTTTTACAGATTGACTGCCAGACTCAACCAGAGGATTTTTACGAAAAATTGGTTGAAACTCGCAAAAAACGTACGGCTTTGGCTTCAATCGTCCGTACTATGCATGATTATCTGGAAAATCATTATACCGCCGTTGAGGCGCTCGAGGAGGATCTATGAAAATAATTGAAAAACTATTCAAAAAAGAAGAGCCGAAGAAAAACCACGATCTGTTATTTTTGGGTATCGGCGCAACTCTGATCGCTCTCACGACTACCTCTGTTAGTTTGATTTTATATCACAACTCCGGCGATATCTATCTCGATCGCTCTCGGCCAGGGTTTTTGCCAGATGAAGACGAAGTTAAAAACACGCCGCCAGTCGAAGATTACGAATTTTCAGAAACTGAGCCAATCACAGAAGAATCCCTGGACGAGTATCTTAAGCACTACCAAAGTTCCATGGATGAGTTAGATCTCCTCGAGGATCCTTACTCAAGCACGCCACTTTCCGACGAATCTCTCGGAATTCCAGAAAAATAATGTTATAATGATAATATAACATAAGTGGAGTTTTATATGAAAAAAGTTTTATCATTTGATGTGGACCAAACTTTAAACGTGGCAAAAATGCCTGTCCCGGACGAAATTGCCGACTTATTGATTAAGTGTTTGGATAAATTTGAAATTTGTCCAATCTCTGGGCAGAAGTTTGATCAGTTTATGGTCCAAATTGTCAATCGCCTAGTCGAGCGTGGCGTTACCGATCAGCAACTTTCGCACTTACACCTTTTTGTTGCCCAGGGGACGCAATACTATAAATACCAAAACGGAGATTGGATCCAGGTTTATAATAACCCATTGACAGATGAACAAGTTCAAAAAATCACTGAAACTATGGAACAAGCAGCCAAGGAACTTGGTTTTTGGGAAGCTGACAAGGTTCAACCGGGTGATGAAATTATTGAGAATCGTTTAAGTCAAGTTACTTTTTCCGCGCTTGGCCAAAAAGCCGGCACCGAGGAAAAGTACGCTTGGGATGCAGATTGTAAGAAGCGTGAAAAGATCGTCGCTCGCTGTAAGGAGCTTGCCCCAGAGTTTGAATATGAAATCGGTGGCACCACTTCTATCAACGCCTTTATTCCTGGAATGAACAAAGTTTTCGGCATGACCCATCTCATCGAAGAACTTCATGTTGAAAAGTCTGACATTTTGTATTTTGGGGATATGACTCAACCAGGCGGAAATGATTACCCAGTTGTCCAGATGGGAATTGATACTATCACCGTGCGCAGTCACGAAGATACCGCGTATGCTTTGCGCGGAATTTTGGGCGTATTGTAAAAGCTTATGGTATAATAGATAAAAGGGTTAAACGGAGTTTTATAATGGATCCATTATTAAATAGTAAAATTAAAGATCAACAAGCTCGCCCAGTTGCGGATTCTAGCACTGTCCCACCTGCGCGACCAATTCAGCCACTTGGCGCCAAAACCAGAAGTCAACAGGTACAAAGTTCTGCCAATCGTGCATCTTCTCGAGATTTTGCGATGTCGGAAAATTCAGTTTCTGAATCAATCCAGTCGCAACCTCAAACTCAGCCAAAAAAAGGTAACAAAATTTTAGTTACTGTCTTGGTCGCCATTATTTGTCTCGCCGTTGGCTTGGCAGTTGGCACATTCGTGATTGCTCCACTTATCAACGATACTCCAGAGGTTTACAACACCTCCGACGCTGTCCCGACCGAGGAAACCGTCGAACCTGTTATTAATGATAATTTAGAGGATGATTTATCTAAGAAAGTTTCTTACCTCACTTTCACTGATCAGTCGCAAGACTCAGATTCGGTGTCATCTTATGCTACGCTTGTTTCGAAATTCATTAATAATGAATTGAGCGATGAGGAAAAACTATACGCAGTTTTGTATTCTCTAGAAAATAAATTCACCACTAGCGATGTTCAGCTTGATAATGGAACTAATTACACTAGCTATATTTCATCAGACGAAGTAAACAAGCGCTATCAAGATCTTTTTGGCGTCGATGCTCCATCTGATATCGAGGATGTATCTGCGGGTTGCCCAGTTTACCATTATGACCAAGAAACGAACGCATATTATACCTTCGATGGTTGCGGTGGCGTATCTGGATACAGCGACCTGATTTATAAGAGTGATTATAAGGTTGAAGATAACAAGGCTTATGTCGAGATTAAGGTTGGATCTGTTTTCCTCGATCTTGAAAATGAACAGGCTGGTGCAGTTATTTACAATAATCTTTACGAAAGCGAGGATAAAAAAGCAGTTAAGACTTTAGCTGATTTTGAAACTGCGGAAGACCTTGCGAATTATATCATCACCGAAGAAGAAAGTGATCTATTTACCAGCTACACAGTAGTATTTACCCAGGACTCTGATGGCAATTTTGTATTCGATTCTGTCGAATAAGCTTACGCTTGCAGTTTTTTAGATATTTTGATAGGCTAGAATTTAGTAAAGGAGGGGCCTGATCTGGAGGTCCCCTATCAAAAAAATTTCAAATTTACATCCATCTTGGATTTTAGTTTGGTTTTGTATTGGCGTCGTAGCCGGTACAATCATTACTAGAATCTTGCATTTGTCATATTTTTCCAACATCTTGTGGCTAGTTCTTAGTATTTTGATGGTTTGCTTGGCTTTTCTATTTGTTTCTAATCGTTTCTTAAGTATTATCGCAGTCGTTTTGGCTTTTTCATCTGGGCTGCTTCTGTCGGCTTGCCGATCTTCGCCAATTTATTTATCAGAACAACAGATACAACCATTTTATAACCACGAAGTTGTTATTTCTGGTCAGATAGCTAAAGATTTGTCAATCAGTGAATCTAAAATCGGCATCACTCTCCAAGACGTTAAAATATCTACTGGTGACAGGGAAATAGAATTAACTGCTAAATTTTATATTTCGCTTAAATATCTCAGCACGGATCTTGAGCTAAGAAGATCTGATTATATTAGCGTGCAAGGCAAATTACAGCCTGGTTTTGGAAATTTTCTTGCTAGTATGTATCGACCCGAAATTATTAGCGTTGAACGCCCTACTCCAGGAGACTTCTTTTTGACGCTACGTGATAATTTTGCCGATAAAATCAAAAGTTTTATCGATGAACCAGAATCATCGCTCGGTTTAGGGTATCTATTGGGTATGCGTAACGGTGTTGATGAAGATTTTTTGGAACTTCTTCGAGTTGTTGGGCTCACTCACATTATTGTTGCCTCGGGTACGCATTTATCAATTTTAGCCTCGTTCGCCAAGAAAGGTTTTGGTAAAATTTCACGATTCGCCGGTTTTTCAGGTGCATGTTTGATGATCCTAGTTTTTGTGGGAATTACTGGACTAACCCCTAGTATGACCAGGGCAGCCTTTGTCTCGATTATGGGGCTAATTGCTTGGTATTTTGGTCGTGATCGATCTGGTTGGCGTATTCTACTTATGGCAATTATGGTGACATTAATTTACAATCCGGCCAACTTAACAGATCTAGCCTGGTTATTATCATTCGGATCCTTCGGCGGAATTATGGTTTTTTCGCCAATTCTCAGTCGCTTTTTCTTCGGCCCCAGCGAGCCAGGCTTTATCGCTTCGAGTATTATTACTAGTCTGGCAGCCTCAATATTATGTACCCCAGTCCTCATTTATTTTTTCGGATCCGTCTCGCTCATATCAGTGGTAGCCAATTTGTTAATCCTTCCTACTATTTCATTCGTCATGGGTATGACCTTTCTGGTAGGACTTTTTTCAGTATTCAATATTGCCATTCTCGCACAAATTTTTGCCTTTTTCGCGAAATTAATCTTGGATTATCACATCTTTATAGTTGAATTTTTAGGATCACAAAAATATTTCTTAATGGAGTTACCATCAGAAAATCCAGTAGTATTTTTATCCTACGTCCCAATTGTGCTTTTTATCCTCTACTATAATTACAGAGGTCAGAAACGAACCTTAACGAAACCTTAAAAATATTCAACCAGTTCTTGATAAATCTTAAATAATCCGGTATCATTAAAATAAGTAAATAAAGGAAAACCATTATGAGTAGAATTGTAAAAAATACACTTTGCGTTAGCCTCATGACGGCTTCTCTGATAGCGGGTGGAGTCACAATTTGGTACGCAAACGACAATATTGAAGCAACCTCATTTGGCGGCGGCATGGGTGCCGGCATGGGTGCCGGCATGAGTCAAATGGATAATAACGGCTCAGCTCCGAGTGGTGGCCCGGGTGGAGGCATGGAGAAACCTGATGAAGATAGTTCAGACTCTTCTGACAGTTCTCGTCCTACCCCACCAGGCGATTCAGAGAGCTCATCAGTTAACTCTACGGATACCAGTGAGCCACCTGAAAAGCCATCAGATGATAGCTCATCGACTGAATCAACAGATAGTTCAACTGATACTACAGCCGATACCACAGAATCAGCCGATGATACTAATTCTGACGTAGTATCATTTGACGGTCAAATGCCAGATGATTCCGAAGATAAAGCTGGTTCTAATCGCTCTCTCACGATGCCATACACCATCATTCTAAGCGTAGTTTCATTACTATTCTCAGCTTCGCTACTGTATCTTATTTTGTCGAAGTTTTCTAGCCAACCAGTTTTCAAAAAATCTGGTGACCGCGCCATGGTCTACGTACTTGGCACAGTTGTACTTACAGGGGTCGTTGCAACTGTAACTATCTTAACTACGAATTATTTTCTTTAAAATTGGAAAGGTATAAATGCTAGCACTAAAAAACTCTCTTCCCGAGAGTTTTTTAGTGTTATAATATAGTTATGATAAAAAAGAAAATAGAAAAACCAAAAAGCAAGCGCCAGGCGTCTGTGCTAAAGGTTTCCAATAAACTAGATAAAAGATATCTTACGAGTGAAGCTAAGATGATCTTGAATGACTTTGAAAATGTCATTAAAAAAGGCTGTTATGATAAGACAGTTGTCGAATTTTGTAGAGAAGTCGGCATAAAACGGGATACTTTTAAACGACATTATCCTGAATGTGTCCTTAGAAATTGCACAAGTGACGCTCTACAAATTTTTGAGCAAAAAATAGACCTCATTAAATTAGATGATGGCGTTTCTATGAAGGTTAGCATGTATAGCAATCTTTACACGATATTTTTGTTTATCTGCGAAAATCGAAAAATCTTTTTGAATATCAGTAAAAAAGATAGCGACGCTTTTATCAAGCGTATTTATGAAAAATTGATATTTCCAAGGATAAAAAAGGCATTAAAAGAGGATAAAGTTAAAAATGTTGAAAGCTACCACGATGAATTTCTCGAGGACTTTTTACTCTATCTTAATCGACTCTTGTATATAGATGATTACGTCAAGGTCGAAAAACAGGCTCAAGAGGAAAAACTTTCTGAAGAGGGCGAAGAAGAGGAAGAGGAAGAGCCTCAAATCTATATCTATAAGAAAAAGATTGATATTGCTAAAACTTATGTGACTGAGGAAAAAATTGCCCCAGAACAGTCAGAGAAGGTTAAAGACTGGGCTCAGGTATTTGCTATATCTGTTAAGTCAGTAAAAAATCGTCTAGTAAATAAGACGAATAATCAATAATAAAGCATGGTGCGGGTGCAGAGAATCGAACTCTGATCTCGAGTTTGGAAAACTCGCATACTAACCGCTGTACTACACCCGCATTAGTATTTTACCTGGGAGGGGATATCGGAATCGAACCGACGACCTTCTGGACCACAATCAGACGCTCTAACCATCTGAGCTAATCCCCTCATAAGGTGTTTTTATTATATCACGTTTTTTAGTCTTTGTACAGCAAAATATCTATATACGCCGCAATGATTCCTACCAGTACAACCGTGTTTTCTACCGGCGCCAAAAAACTAACGATATTATTTGCTAATTCGTCAATTGTGAAAAATGTCGACAGTGCTGGTGCGACCATAACTGTTAACAATATGGCAAACAATGCTGACTCAGCTATCCTTAGAATGCCAGACACTCCGCCAGCTTTTGATCTTAAGTACAATATAAGTGGAAAACCGGCAACCAAAGCTAAGTATATTATAGAGCTTAGCTCATCTCGTGAAAAATTACCGACAAAAGTACTTGCAAAGTTTATGAAATCGTTTCCGAACATTTCGTAGATGGATAAACCAGCAATTACGGCTAGATGCGCTGGTCCAATTCGATGCTTTATAAAGAAGAATAATCCGAATAATGCTACAAGTGTAATTATGATTACCATAAGCTAATTATAACACATTCTTAATGTATATTATAATTCTATTCCCACCGCTTTTTCATTCGGGCAAGTTTGTAATATTTCAGATATCTTGTCGTATTCAGCCTGAGTCATCCATAGACTGTATTTATATTTTACCGAGACTTGTCTCGCTACATACTGACAACGAAATGCCTTGTTTGGTGGCAACCAAGTTGCTGCATCTCCATCTGATTTTGTTTGATTTGCCGATGAATCAACTGCTAGTAAATTCAACGGATCCGTTGCTAATTCATAACGTTTGTTTGATGAAATATTCTGTGCTCCTTTTTGCCAAGCATCAGACAATGCTACAACGTGATCAATTTGTATCCCAGAGGAAATCTCAGATCTCTCTGAAAAAGTTTTTTCTTGACCAGTGTATGGTTCAGTATATGAGCCTGAGATTACATTACATCCATCTAGGACTGCTGTATCTCCCAGCTCTCGTTTGATGATTAACTGGCGAAGGCTGCAGCCATTTACATTGGGCCAGTTATCATAAAATTGGTCGCGGCTATAATTAGTCTTGGGCGCGCGCCCCTTTATTGCGATTTTTGCCAAGACTTCTGTTGCCAACGGAGAATTTGATTCCTCGCATTTTTCATCCTCCGCACCCACACAGACTCCCAAGGAATCAATCGACGTATCTGTCTCAGATGAAGTCTGGTCTTGTACAAAAACCGTTTCGTAACTATCTGGATTCAGTACGATCCAAATCCCGATTGCCGCGAGCGAGATCAAAAAACCTATTAAGCGACGCCTCCAATAGTGTTTTGTATGTCTCGCCATAAACCTATATTCGCATAGCTAAAAAAAATTTTCAAGTCTTGACATGATATAATAGGGGTATGAACTATGTAAAAATTACCAGGTACCGCAAAAAGTCACCGTTAAAAACTAAAATTTGTATAATCTCTGACATCCATTTTAGCCCTAAAGAGTCTAGCAAACGTTTCAATAAAGTTTTAAAAAGTATTAAAAAAGAATCTCCAGGCTACATTCTAATACCAGGTGATATTATTGATTCGGCTGATGCTGTTGATGATGAAAAAGAATTTTACAGAGTTCTGGACTGGTTCAAAGAACTATCTCAACTTGCAAAAGTATTTATTAGTCGTGGCAATCATGATATGTACCGTAGGCCAAATGACGATAATGATAAGCGTCGCTGGCTTCTTGACTATAATGAGCTATTTTGGGATAAACTCAGAAAAATTTCCAATATTTTTGTTCTTGAAAACAGCGGATATTCAGATGAGAGAGTCTACGTTTTTGGCGTTGACTTACCACCAGAGTATTATAATTTTGAGCAAGTTTCGTTTGGAAAATCCACTATTTTTCACCCCGTCCGGGAAAATAAATCCGAACTTTTGCACACTTTAGAAAAATCAAGTCTTGACACAGAAAAATCAAAAATAAACTTCTTTTTATGCCACTCTCCTATCTATATGACCGATCCAGATATCCTAAAAAAACTTGATGGATTTGATTATATTGTTTCTGGTCATATGCATAACGGCATAGTCCCGCCAATTCTTAATGAATTATGGCGTGGGACCAGAGGAATTTTATCTCCAACTAGAGAGCTATTTCCACTAAATTCCCGTCGTGGCAATATTGATAAAGGCGGAAAATTAGTTATATCAGGAGCAGTGACGACATTTGCTGCTTGCGCAGGGAAGAAGAGAATCTTCAGAGGGCTTTTCCCAATCTATATGACAGTTATCGAGTTATGACATATTTTGACAAAAAAGTCAACTTGTGCTATGCTAGAAGTAGCTACGAAATATCTTTGGTTCGTTTATTTATTTTAAGGAGGTATCTATGGCAAAAAAAGCCGCAGAATCAGAAAAAACGAGTGGGAAAAGTGAAGCTTTAAATCTCGCAATTGCGCAGATTACAAAGCAATTTGGTGATGGCTCGATTATGAAATTGGGTGACACTAAGAAAATTAACGTTGAGTTATTGCCGTCAGGCTCATTGTCGCTTGACTTGGCTTTAGGCGGTGGCTATCCGAAAGGCCGTATTATCGAAATTTATGGCCCAGAATCATCTGGCAAAACCACCCTTGCACTCCATGCGATCGCTGAGATGCAAAAACAAGGCGGTCAAGCTGCATTTATTGATGCTGAGCATGCATTAGATCCAGCTTACGCAAAGAAAATCGGCGTCAATACTTCAGATCTTCTAATTTCTCAGCCAGACAATGGTGAGCAGGCTCTTGAAATTTGTGAAACTTTGGTTAGGTCTGGAGCTGTCGACCTGATCGTAGTCGACTCAGTCGCTGCGCTTGTTCCACAAGCCGAAATCGACGGTGACATGGGTGATGCTCAGATGGGTCTTCAAGCTCGTCTCATGTCGCAAGCTATGCGCAAGCTTACTGGTATCATAAGTAAGTCTAAGGCAACGGTTATTTTCATTAACCAGATCCGCATGAAAATCGGCGTCATGTTTGGTAACCCAGAAACAACTACCGGCGGTAATGCACTTAAATTCTACGCTTCGGTCCGTATGGACATCCGTCGCATTGGCCAGATTAAAGATGGCGATAGCGTTGCAGGTAACCGTACCAAGGTGAAAGTAGTAAAAAACAAGATTGCTGCACCATTTAGGACTGCAGAATTTGACATTATGTACAATGAAGGTATTAGCAAACCAGGCGACATTTTGGACCTAGCTGTTCAGTACGGCGTCCTGGAAAAATCTGGTGCGTTCCTAAAATATAATGGCGAGACAATTGGTCAAGGTCGCGAGGCCGTGAAGCGACTTTTCCGTGAGAGGCCAGAATTTATGGCGGATATTGAAAAACAAGTTTGCGAAAAAGCGATGCCATCTTCTGAGGATAAAACAGATAGCCCTGATGATCAGAAGACGGAAAAAACGGAAAAGGCCAAGAAGGAAAAATAATGCCAAAATCGGAGTTTTGGCAAGAATATAGTAAGTCTGGCGAGCCACTTATGAACGGTGGCCGCCCGGCGGACCATTCCCCAGAGAGTGAGGCTAGGCCGTATAATTACGGGGTTGCTTGCGTATGGCTTTACAGATTAACAAAAGACAACGATATTGAACTGTTATTCCAACGTAGGTCTCAATATGTCGATCGCCATGCTGGAGAGTGGGATATTTCAGCAGGTGGCCACGTGGATTATGGAGAATCTATTATCGAAGCGGCAGTGCGTGAAACTAAAGAGGAAATTGGGGCCGAGATCAGTCAATCAGACCTATATTTCTTATTCTCTCTCAATAATAATCGTAAACGTATTGCATATATTTATATGGTAGATTATTCGAATCGTCCAGATAATTTTCATTTTGACGATCACGAGGTCTCTGAAGTAAAATGGGTTCCATTATCTAAAATTGAAGATTTTTGGAATTCATATGCCAAGACTCCGCTAAAACAAGACGTTCCGCAACTTCTAATCATAAAAGATTTTCTAACTAGTATCAAGCAAAATGCAAATCATTCAAAATAACTCTTCAGATGAGATTGAGCCCGTACAACCAATGCCGGACGATAAGAGCGTCCAAGGTCTAAAAATAACCAAACTTTCACCAGCAGTTAAAAATCCCAATCGAGTTAATATCTTTATCAATGATAAATATAGCTTTTCTCTTGACGTAGCGCAAGTTGTTGATTTCAAATTAAAAGTTGGCCAGTATATCACTAGCGAGCAGCAAGAGGAATATCAACATGCTTCCGAATTGGGAAAACTATATCAACGTACTCTGGAATGGGTATTGATGCGTCCGCGTTCGATTCGTGAGACTAATGATTATTTACATCGTAAACTATTAAAGCGCCAAATTGAAAATAAGAAAATCGTCTCAAGAAGGGAAAAACAAAAAGAGGCAGAATATTTCAGTGCTTGGCAAAAATCAAAGAAAAATTCGAATGACTTTCGACAAGAAAAAACCTATGAGGAAGACAATCGCCCGCGTTTCCGCAGGGAGCGCACAAAGGAACTTCCGCTTTTCTCGGAAGAAGATATTTCAGAAATTATCGATAAATTAGTTGATCGAGGTTATTTAGACGACTATAAATTCGCTGAATATTTTCTCGAAAATCGTAAGAACGCTAAGGGAGTCAGTATCAGAAATTTACGCCAAGAATTAGTTAAAAAAGGAGTAGATCATTCAATTATCGAGGAGTTATTAAACAGAAACATCCGCACAGACGAAGAAGAAATTCAAAAAATTATCGTCAAAAAACGTCGTAAATACAATGATGAAAAACTTATTCAGTATCTAGTTCGTCAAGGTTTTTCGTATGAGCTGGCGAAGTCGACTGTCCTTCAGTCTGGCCACGAAACGGATTCACAAAATTAGGCACAAAATCCTTTGCTGGATCACTTTGCTTCAGTTTTGACATTTCATCTTTAATCACGATTTTATTATCATCGACTTCTTTAATTTCACTTCTGCCGATAATCAATTCTGGGTCAAGAAAAGCTTTCATCGCCGGGCGCTTCACGATGATCTGCGCGATCATAAAACTTTCAGGGTCAATCACATAATCCATAACTTTACCAAGTTTAGAACCTTTTTTCGTAACAACTTTTTTACCGATTAGCTGGTAGTTAATATCCATGATTTTATCAAGTTTTATAACATCGCCAGGATTTACTAAAACATCTGTCGAATCGATAATCATCCCAAGTTGTTGCGAAAATTCACGGATGTCCCGCACTTCCAAAATCGTCCCAATTTCACCATGTCCAATCGTTGGCCCAACGACATGAAAGCCAGCAATTTTCAAATCATGCGGATCGACGATTACGCCACTAACACGAGCAACTTGTCCGCTCACATGCAAACTTATCACTGGGCAATTCATTAATCTCGCACTGGAATATAACATAATTCAATTATATCATATTTTTGATTTTTTGGATTTTATCTGCTTGTCATAGATCATTTGGCAACACAACGGATCGGCAAGGCATCTCCAATATGGCGCCCACGGCCTCGCGGGGTAGATCCGTCGGAATAAAACGTCAGGTGATAAACATATGCCGCACTATACAACGTCGACGTCCAATAATAACCTGTGTAATCGGTCCCGTTTTCTCTATTAAAATCAAAATCATAATATCCTGCTCGCACGAATGACAGGGGTCCATTCAATATGGCGATTGTTCCATCTTTAGAAGATTCGATTTTATAAGTTGTTGTCAATAACTTATAATACGAGTCATCTCCTATCGCATCACTACTACTATCATACTCGGTTGGTAATTTCCAGCCTTTAGGACAAACGGAACCAGACGCATTATCATATTGATCTTCTAACGACTCATTTCCAGTCCCAGCCGTAGCGCCGTACCAGTTATAAAAATTCCCAACATGACCAGTATTAGCGCTATGAGAATCTTCAGTGGCCGAAGTGTCGCCATCATCTGAAGTGTAGAAAGATATGTAAACTCGATTTCCCGGATCATATGAATGTGAGTTCTGATCTGTGCCTTGCCAACCGCTACTTGCACCAGTAAAAGTAGATTCACTTGGTGTCCAGTCTGCAGAAACATCAGAGTCTTCAGGTGTTAAGGCTGTGTTGGTGTCGAGATCTAAATCTAGATTTTGCGCCATCCAGCAGTTGCCATCGGCAAGCTTTCGAATAGTATACGTTTTTCCATCTCGGGAATCGGTTAAAGTTGTCTCTGGAGCTAAATCAGTACTGAAACTATGTGATGTAGTGGTTTCTGTGGCGCCACTGCTTGGGGTGGTTGTATTATCACAGATAGTTGATGTCATATCCTGCATATAGGTAATATTGAAAATGGTCCTCGTATCTTTCCAAACGGCATACAAGGTAACTGATTCACCGGCGCTAGCTAAATCGGTGACGTCTGCCATATTTTTATATTCAACGCTCCCGCCTTCGGTTGTCGACCAGCCCATGAATTTATAGTTTGTTCTAGTATAGCTATTTGCGAAAAGTGATGTGGCGGTGCCGGTTTTGACTGTTCATCGTACCAGAACCGCCGTTAGTGTCAAATGTAATGGTATAGTTTTCGGATGAGACACAACGCACTGAGTATCCCGCCCCTTTTTTACCGCCTACCTGTGGAGCTATAGTACCCCAGAAGAAGGCTAACGCTGGTGCGGTATCAGAATCATCTGCTTTAGACTCCCAAAAACCTCCGAATGCATCTTGACCATCAATATAGCCAGAAGGAATATAGGCTCCCGAAGAAATTAATGATATAGGCTTACTTTTTAATGTTTGTATGCCAGCTTCAGAAGATTCGATGTCGTAGGTGGCAATCAAATTGTCAAAGCTTCTATTGTCCTCCTGACGTGGAAGCTCCCAGCCCAAAGGGCAGATTGAAGAAGTTGCATCATCGTCGCTAGAAGTCATCTCGTGGGTACCAGTCCCTGCAGTAGCGGCGTACCAGTTATAGTAATTACCGTAGTATTGAGTATCGTCATTATAGGTAGTAGTTTCGTCCCCGTTAGTGTAGCTATGCGGGACATTAAGTTTGTTACCATCATCATTCTCTTTAGTGCCATCCCCATCCCAATCGGTCCAAGAAGATGCAGATTCAGACGTTTGCGTGGCGTACATATCTTTAGAAGTATCTTTACTAGTATAAACTGAATTAGTTTCGGCATAAGTTTTAGTTCCGTCCGTGATATATTCATTCCCAGATTCATCCCAGGTATCAACAACAAGATCCGTATTTGAAGAAGTCAACTGTACTAAGTTCCCATCATCATCACTTGCTGCAAAAGTCCCATCCCCGAAATTCGCCAGATTAAGCCTGAGATTTTCTGTCATCCAGCAGCTACCGTCCGCTAATTTTCTCACTATGTACTCCTTATTATCACGATTGTCTGTGAGGGTAATCTCCGGCACCTCGGTGTTAATTGTTGTTCCATCGGATTGAAATGCATCCGGGGTCGTAACGGAATTGCAAACCGCATAAGTCATTTTCTGCATCGTAGAAATTTTTATCCCATCCCACAGGGAATTATAGTTTCCCCAAATTGCATAAAGCGTAATCGTCTCACCGCCATCAGTAATATCTGTAACCTCATCTCCATCGCTGTAAACAATCTCACCATCCGAAGTCGTCGCCCAACCTTGAAAAATATAATTTTCTCGTGTAAACGTATTCGCCGTCAATTTCGTCGCAACTCCACTTTCGATTGTCTGCGTTTCCATCGTCCCAGACCCACCATTTGCATCAAATTCCACATAATATTCTGGAATCACATTTGCTGTCGCTGTGAAAATAATATCATCCGAGTACGAATCAGAATCAACCGTCTCGTCAATTTTTATTCGCTAGATTCTAGTTCTTAGTGCAAGTTTTTTTGCGAGGAATAAGTGCGGCGTTTTGCCACATTTTTTCCTGCGGGCTCTTCCAGCCTAATCGCTTTCTAGGTCTATTATTTATCTCGTCCACAACTTTGTCAAGTTTAGCCTGGGTGATCTCTCTGAAGTCCATCCCCTTAGGAAAATACTGGCGGAGTAAGCCATTAGTATTCTCATTGGTGCCACGTTCCCAAGAATGATATGCATGGGCAAAATAAACTTTCATCTGCGGAATTCCGCGTTCAATCCACTCATATCCGTTGTTTTCTGTACCGTTATCGAGAGTAAGTGTCTTTAAGTATTTTGGCTTTATTCGGTGGTTAAATGCGTCCACAGCGCCATCTGCGAAGCGCATAGCCATGGTTAGGCGGTTAAGCTCTTGCTCGTCTTCAGGAAGTGCTGCTTCTTCTTTGCTTAATGGATGAATAATTCTAGCGATCAGGAAACCAGTTTTTCGTTCGGTAAAGGTTTCAATTCGTCCTGTACTGCCATGATCCTTCCCTAGAACTGTATCTCCTTCCCAATCGCCGATCCTTTTCCGGAAATCCACTTCCTTCGGCCTATTATCGATACCTTTCTCCAGTTGGCGCTCTTTGCGTCTTTTCTTGTTGATGTAGTACATCCGGTTATGCCGGTACCCACGGTTATGGCGAAGATATCTTCGTAAGTCTTTGCGGAATTCGTAGATCCAATCGTAAATGGTTTGTACCGCAATGATAATCTTCTCACAAATACCATTCACAGATATTTTGCCCAGTTTTAGTCTGTTGGAGATCTGCTCTGGGGACCAACGTTTCTTCAGGTAGCGCTCTATTGCTTCGGATAGTGGGGTGGGGATATCTGTGAGCTTGTGGTGGCACTGGTTAATAAAACTGCGTCTACTCAATGCTTTGGCGTTAGCAACTTTCCCCAGATAAAAGTATTTGTTCTGAGGTTTGCTTATGTGGCCTCTTAGATTAATTCCTTTAGTTTGGAGAGTTCTAATCTCAGTACCTATTAGTGCGTTTCTGCCAACTTCTCTGTACACGGACGATTCATGGATCCCCAATAATCTAGCACATTTAGGGATACTGAGTCCTGCATTTAAAAATCCCTCTAACTTTATTCTTGATTCTAGTGTAAAATGCTTATAAGGCATGTTCTTTCCTTTCTGTATAATTTAATTAATAACGTTTAAAAACTATTATACTGGAAGAAGCTAAGGGCATGCCTATTTTGTTGGCATTATTTGCACTTTGAATTGGAATCTAAG
>Ga0181612_166868_pt1 | contig 43130 bp, 34 predicted proteins | sample HoacroProtozoa21_FD_119630 | JGI IMG/M metagenome (GOLD analysis project Ga0181612, IMG submission 119630) | Hoatzin crop microbial communities from Cojedes, Venezuel. Combined Assembly of Gp0051906, Gp0051904, Gp0051908
ACCCGTCATAAAGAACATCAGGAAAGTTAGCCAGCAGCCCCTCTTATCCTTGCCCCACTGGAAGCAAAGGCCGAGAAGACCCAGCAGCAAAGGCAGGAAGAAGTAGTGGTTCTTGCCCTTGTTTTCGGATAGAATGGCAGGAGCGTCGCTCTGGTCGCCAAGGCGCCAGTTATCGATAAAACTAACGCCGCTCTCCCAGTTGCCATAGAAAATATCGCCGGGCGAAGGGCTATGGATGTCATTCTGACGGCCTACAAAATTCCAAAGGAAGTAGCGCCAGTACATCCAATTCAGCTGATAATCAAAGAAATAGTGAAGGTTGGCACCCATTGTGGGCTTCTTATGCTGAGCCCCCTTCACACTCTGTCCCTTACCCTTGGTATAGTACTGATAGAACTCCACATAGCGAGGGTCGGAATTACTCCACATTCTAGGGAAGAGCATCTTGCCGGCGCTTGCGTAACTTGCGTCCACAGGGCCATTTACATGCTTGTACTTGCCATCCAGGGGAGCCCAATACTTGGTGGTCTTGAGCTCGTAGGGAGCGTCGAAGTACTGCCCATAGACTATAGGAGTGCTACCATACTGCTCACGCGAGAGGTATCTTACCAGAGTAAAGGCATTGTCGGGCTGATACTCGTTGGTAGGGGTCTTGGCGCATGAGCGGATGATATCTATACTGAAGATGGAAAAGCCTATAATAATAGAGGTAAAGCACAGAAGAACCGTATTCCAGAACACCTTGTCCTTGCGAAGCGTTACCCAGATTCCCCAGAAGCAGAGAGCAAGCACAGCAAGCAGGAAGAAAGCCGCTCCTGTGTTGTACGGCAAGCCAAACACATTCACAAACAAAAGGTCGGTATAGGCGGCCAACTTGGGGATAAAGGGCACAATAATAAATAGGATAACCGCTAGTATAACCACTCCCACAAGGAAAATCTTAACATACTCCCAGAAAGAGTAGGGAGCATCTTCCCTACGGCGGTAATAGAACATGAATACCAGAGCGGGAATGGTCAGAAGGTTAAGCAGATGCACACCGATGCTAAGGCCCATTAGGAAAGCAATCAGCACTATCCAGCGGCCTGAATGGGGTTTATCGGCATTATCGTACCATTTTGTCATTGCCCAGAACACAAGGGCGGTGAACAACGAGCTCATTGCATACACCTCACCCTCGACCGCACTAAACCAGAAGGTATCGGAGAAGCAATAAATGAGCGAACCCACCAGCGCCGAACCATAAATCGCAAGGGCCTGCCCGGTAGTGTAGTTACCCTCTTTCTTATGCACCAGACGCTTAGCAAACCAAGCTATTGTAAGGTACAGGAAGAAAATTGTAAGGGCCGAGCAGATCGCACTCATGGCATTCACAAGCACAGCGGCATGCTCTCCCCCACCCAACATGGTGAAGAAGCGGGCAATTAGCTGGAAGGTAGGGTTTCCCGGGGGATGGCCCACCTCTAGCTTGTACGAAGACGCAATAAATTCACCGCAATCCCAAAAGGATGCCGAAGGTTCGATTGTACACAAATAGGTAATGGCAGACACCACAAACGCCACAATGGCGCAAATCCTATTGTAAATATTGAATTTCTTCTCTGTCATAACTTGCAAAGATACTAAATGAATGTTTAACTTTGCAAAAAATTTATTTGATATGAGCGACAATGATTGGAAAAAACGTCTGGGAGTGGTATACTCCACCAACCCCGATTTTAAATACGAAACCGCCGAGAAACAGCAAGCGGCCACACTTCCGCCCGAGAAGCAGAAGCTAATAGTTAGCATCGACCGCCGCCAGAGGGCAGGCAAGCAGGTAACTCTCGTAAAGGGCTTTGTGGGCAGCAGCGAGGATTTGGCGGCCTTAGGCAAGACCCTAAAGGTGAAATGTGGCGTAGGCGGCACCGCCAAAGACGGCGAAATCACCATTCAAGGGGACCTTCGAGACAAGGTTACCGCCCTTTTGCAGGGCATGGGTTATAACGCCAAAAGAGGAAACTAATGAGCGACTTTGGACACCTACATCTCCCAACAACCCCGGCAGAGGCCCCCGCAGAGCCTCTGTGGAGTCAAATTACCCTGAATCAGGTGCTGATTGTAGTGGCGGTTCTACTGAGCATCGTTGCGATACTCGACCTCATTAGAATCCTACCCACCCTAAAGAGTTGCATGATTCGAAGCCGAGGCAATGTATCGATGGAACACAGTATGAGTCAGGCTCGCATGCGAAACAGGTGCGGCGCCATTATGCTACTCTCCTTTTGCCTAATTGCCGACAGGCACAATTTTGCCGGAGCAGATTTTGCCGCTTGGGTGCCCTCTAGCCTACACTGCCTAAGCATAATAGCCCTGATGGTAGCCTATCTGCTGGTTCGAAAAATCATATTTTCCCTTGTGATTTCAGCCTGGCCCCTCACGCATAGCGACTCCGAAACGAGTGCGGCTCTTCACACTTCGCTGTACAATTATTTTATAGTGGGCATGTTGATTCTTCTGCCGGTGGTTGCGATTCTAGATGCCCTAAAATTGCAAAATACAGTAATACAACAGGTTGCATTGGGGATTTTGGGCTTTTTCTTCCTCCTCACAATAATTAGACTTGGACAAATTTTACGCACAAATTGCTCTGGTTTGGGAATGTTTTTGTATCTTTGCGCCCTTGAAATTTTACCCCTCGGCGCACTTATACTTGCGGCGCTGTTTTTATAGAACTTAAGCTAGGAGTGTATGAAAATTTTAATATCGCAAAAGGCACCTGCCAAGATGACCGCTTACGAGAGCTTGCAGGCAAAGTTCAATCCCGAACTTGAATTCCATCCTTTTTTTAATATAGAGCCGCTCACATCGCGCGAATTCCGCGAGCAAAGAATCAATCTGAGCGAATACACTGCAATAGTTTTCTCTTCCAGACATGCCATAGACGCTTACTTCAAACTCTGCGACGAGCTTAGGGTAAAGGTGCCCGAGACCATGAAGTATTTTTGCACTACCGAGCTGGTAGCCAAGTACTTGCAAAAGCACATAGTTTACCGCAAGCGCAAGATTTTCTATGGCGATGGCACTCCCAATTCGCTGGTGGCGCTGATTGGCCCCAAGCACAAGGGCGAGAAATTCCTCATCACCAAGTCCGAAAACTCCGCCGATGTAATCACTTCGCTGTTTTCGCAGGCCAAACTCGACTACAGCGAAGCCGTGATGGTAAAATCGGTAACCCAGGACCTTAGCGGGGTGGATCTTGCTTCTTACGATTTGATTGTGCTCTACAACCCCAGCGACGTGAAGGCCCTCTATGAGAACTTCCCCGATTTCAAGCAGGGAGACATCAAATTCATCACCTACGGGCGTGGAATCGTGCGTGCGTTCGAAGAGCATGGCTTGGTATCCGAGATTCAGGCTCCCACTCCCGAGGCTCCTTCGGCTGCGAAGGCTATCGAACTCTATCTCGAAAAACGATAATGAACGGTTCCAGGGGACCACAGGCTCTACGCTTCGCCAGATTTATTTCTGGCGACGGTGCGCCAGAAACCAAATCCGGTCTCAGTTCTCTAGGCCGGCAGGCTCTACCCAAGGCCGAAAGGCTCTGTGGCAAGAAGAATATTGCCACCCTTGTAAGTTGCGGCAAATGGGGTAGCACCGAACATTTAAAATACTGCTATCACTCAAATAGCGTAGGAGTAAACCGAGTTATGGTTGCGGTGCCCAAGCGTTTTTTCAAGCGTGCGGTGAAGCGCAATTTGCTTAAAAGACGCATCAGAGAGGCCTACAGAACCCAAAAAATGCTGCTCTTCCCTCCCTCTCCGTTGAGCGGAAGGGGCACAGACGTGCTTATTCAATACAATTCCGGCGAAATCGTGGATTACGCCATAGTGCGCGCCGAAGTTGCGGCCGCTCTGGCATCGGTATCCTCAAAAATGAGCATGTAGCTTATGGGAAGATTCCGAAAAATTCTAATAGCCCCCGCAGTGGGCCTGATAAAATTCTACCAGAAGTGCATCTCGCCACTTCTTCCAAATTCGTGCAGATACACCCCCACCTGCTCACAATATGCGCTCGAAGCTTTTCAAAAATATGGCCCCATAAAGGGCTTCTGGCTGGCCTTCAAAAGGATTCTCAGATGCAATCCTTGGGGTGGAAGCGGATATGACCCGGTGCCATAATTGCATTTCAGCAAAATTTTGGTTATTTTCGCATGTTGATTTTTTAAAAAACGATGCAACTTTTTGGAAGCAAAGTGCATCTTAATACTGACCTTGCCTCTTTAATCGAAGCGTGTAAAAAAGGAGACAGAAGAGCACAAAAGGCCGTGTACGACTCTCTCGCCGGCAAAATGTATACTGTCTGTCTTCGTTACATGGGCGACCGCGAAGCTGCCGAGGATATACTCCAAGATGGTTTTGTTACGCTCTTCACCAAAATAGACAGCTATTCGGGTGAAGGTTCGTTCGAAGGTTGGGCAAGAAAGATCTTTGCAAACACCGCTCTAATGAGTCTCCGCAAAAAGGACGTACTCAAACAGACCGAAGATGTTTCCGCCGCTTGGGATATAACCAACGATAGTCCCTCGGCAATAGAGAATATCGGGTATAAAGACTTACTCAAAATGATATCCGAGCTTCCTCCAGGATTCAGAACGGTCTTCAATATGTACGTAATGGAGGGCTATTCCCACAAGGAGATAGCCAAGGAACTCGGAGTTTCCGAAGCCACCTCCAGAAGCCAGTTGCAAAGGGCAAGGGCAATGTTGCAAAACAAGATTAAGGAAAAGTTTTAAGATGCAAGACAAACATTACGAAGATTTCGACCTTAAGCTTAGGTCAATGCTCGAAGACGCGGAGGTGCCAGTGCCCCACCACGTCTGGAGTGGTGTATCTTCGCGTTTGGATGCCATCCAAGGTGCGGCAAAACCTCGCAATGCGTGGAAGTGGGTAACGGGAGTGGCGGTTGCTGCGGCTCTAGGGGCAGGCATCTTCCTTACCGGAACGTTTGACAACAATTCCAACCTAACTAACAATAAAGTGAGTGGGCTTATGGCCCAAATGGATGAGGTCCAAACGGCAGAGCCTCTTAAGGAGCAAGCTCCCCAAACGGCCCTGCCGAGCCAGGACGAACCCCTTGAGCGGCAACAAGTTACCGCCGAGGAGCCAAAGACCGCAAAGCCCGAAGCGACAAAGAAGCAGTCTTTAGTCGCTGGTGCCTTGGCTCCCGAAAAAACAGAGAGCGAAGAGGTGAAGGAGCAAAATAATGTCGCTCAGGAATCTACCCCTATCAAGGCTGAAGCCGGCGAAACCGAAGTTAACTTGTCGGAAGATACCAAACCCGGCGAGCAAAAACAGATAAGTGAAGTTTCCACCGAGCCCGATCCTTTTACCCTGATGGCTTACGAAGACAGCAAAAAGGCCACAAAGAAGGGATTTAGCTCCATCTACGCCGGAGGAAGCCTAGCGAACAACGATGCTTCCCGCAGCGCAATCGCAATGGGAGCAAGCGGCAATTCCCAAAACGTGGTGCAAGAGGTCAGCCAGTCAAGTTACGGCATACCTCTTACCCTCGGGCTTGGCGTAAAATATCACTTCACCCCCCGTTGGGCAATTGGCACAGGAATCGATTACTCACTGTTAACCCGCACATTCACAGGCGATTACGGCAACGAGCAAATCATTCGCAGCGACATGCGCCATACTGTTCAGTACATTGGTATTCCTCTTAACCTATATTATACTATTCTGGATAGCAGGAACATCAACTTCTACGTATTTGGCGGTGGAGAGATGGAATGGTGCGTATCCAACAAACTGAAAGTTCTGGATGGCAACGTAACTCTTTCCGACCCTGTAAAGAAGCCTCAGTATTCCGTAGGCACCGGACTCGGAGTCGAGTTCAAGCTCGGGCAGGGATTCGGACTCTATCTAAATCCTGGAGTTAAGTACTATTTCGACTGCGCCCAGCCAAAGAGCATCAGAACCGAAAAACCCTTCATGCTGAACTTCCAGGCAGGCATTTTATTCAATTTTTAATTTTTCCGGGAAAAAGTAAAAATTTATTTGTTGTAAAAACAGATAAATTTAGCTTTTACATAGCTCCAATGCGTTTTTTATGACTTTATTTGCCAAAAACAAATGAGTCATGAAAAGATTTCCTATTCCATTATTTCTGCTGCTCTGTACCATGTCGTGCAGACCTACAGATGCCATTCTTAGGGGTTCCCCCGAACAAGCTGCCGACACCACGGCCACCGAGGCCAAAGACAGCATTCAAACAAAGCCCTACAGTGTATATGCCGCTGCCGTGGAAGTTCCAATTGGTTATGATTGGGCTAGAGACACGGCCTACGGAGCGGTCAATGCCAAGTTGGTGCTATATAAGGATGCCGCCAGAATTCTCAGCATAGATGTCGGTAGCGACATCAGCCTAAATCCCCTGAATCATCATCTAATAGGCGGCAATCTCTACACCGAGTGCCGCAAGGACGGGTATACCATCATCACCCGAAACGGCGAACGCATAGCCCGCTGGACGGGTGAGGAGGTTCTAAAGGGCATGCTAACCCAAGGAGATCATCTCATAACTCTAGGAGTGGACAATGCCAGCTCCGACCTTGTGCTTCGAAGCGACGGTAGTGAAATCGCAAGGCTCGATTCCACAGTGGTATTTGGAGACTTTGGCCAGTTCTCATACGGAAACACAGGCGCTCTGTACGCATACGGAGAGCACTATTACTTCTGCACCACCACGGGATGGGAGATTCAGTGCTATAAAGACGGAGTGCAGACGGGCGACACCAAGGATGCCATGATTTTCGCCAACGATGCCAAGTATATTGACGGCAAACTTTGCAGTATCAGCAGCATTCACTTCTTTTTAATGAACAAATCGGTATTTTTCATCGGCAAAAACAGATATGAGTTGCCAGAAGAGGAGATGTTCGATACCAGCGGCAAAATTCTAAAACTCGGCGAGAATATCTGTGTCGTTGGAGCTCCCTACAATAAGAGCGACTTTGCCACGCAAATGGTTAGCTTGCCCTCGATGAAATGCAGTTATTTCAACGCAGACCTCGAAAGTGCGTACACAGATGGAAACAGCCTTCTGTTTGCCCGTGATTTGGGAGAAAACGAGAGAATTCTAAGCAGAAATTGCGGACAGAACTACGAAGGAGGCCTGTATCTTGCCATCAGCCGAACCACGGGAAATGCGGTTATCAGCGGCCCGGTCAATGACACCAAGCTCGAACTAAACGGTTATTTAACGGCCGTAGAAGTGGTATCTAATCAGTCCAAGTAAGAAGTCTAACCCCATTTTCAATCTCATCTATATGAACCCTAAGAGTTTCAGGGGGCAGTATAGCCTCAATGTTCTCGGGCCATTCCATAATGCAGAGACAACCCGAGTCGATATAGTCGTAGAAGCCGATGTCAAGGGCCTCGGCGCAGCTTTCGATACGATAAAAATCAAAGTGGAAGATTGGCTCGCCACCGGCCCCGCGATATTCGTTGACTATCGCAAATGTAGGGGAGCTAACGGCATCCTCGTTTACTCCCAAAACCCTGCAAAGGGCTGTGGTAAAGGTGGTTTTGCCAGCACCCATGCTGCCGTAGAGGGCAATAATCCTATTAGACCCAATCTCGGAAAGAAAGGCCCTTGCGGCATCTTCAAGCCCATCAAGGCCATTTATTTTAATTCTATGTTCCATCGAAGCGCAAATTTAGCAAATATTTATTCATTATGTTAATCAACATCACAGGAGCAAAGTGCGTTGGCATAGAAGCCATGCCTGTAACGGTAGAGGTAGATATCGCCCGAGGCATCGGCATTCACCTCGTCGGGCTTGCGGACATTGCGGTAAAAGAGAGTCTGCTGCGCACAATCACGGCTCTGCAATCTCTGAATTTCAATATTCCGGGCAAAAAGATAGTGATAAACCTTGCCCCCGCCGATATGAGAAAAAACGGCAGCGGGTATGATTTGCCCATAGCCCTAGGCATCATCGCAGCCTCGGGGCAAAGAAGCACCCCAGGGCTAGGCAAGTACCTGATTATGGGAGAATTAGGCTTGGATGGTTCGGTGAGGGAAGTTCCCGGGGCCCTCCCCTTTGCGGAACTTTCGATTAGACTGGGCTTCGAAGGATGCATACTCCCCTTTAACTCCGCTCTGGAAGCGGTGGAATATAAAAACGCCAAAATCTACGGGGTTCGAAACCTTGTGGATGTGCTACGAATAATCGAAGAGCAGGAAGATGCCAGCGACCTGCTGATTTGGAACAATAAGGCCTACCTCGACAGCATAAGTGCCCCCAAACTATCCCCCGAATACATGGATTTTGCCGATATAATCGGGCAGGAAGGTGCCAAGAGAGGAGCCGAAATAGCGGTTGCTGGTGGTCATAACCTAATTATGGTTGGGCCCCCGGGCTCCGGGAAAAGCTCTCTAGCCAAGGCAATTGCGGGAATTTTGCCCCCAATGACAACCGATGAGGCGCTGGTAACCAGCAAGTTATATTCCATTTCGGGAAGAGGCAGTCAGGCCCTTGGCTTAATCAGGGCTCGTCCCTTTAGGGCACCGCACTACAGCGCCTCGCTTGCGGCAATCGTGGGCGGGGGCAACGGCGACAATATTCTCCCCGGCGAAGTTAGCCTGGCGCACAATGGAGTACTCTTTCTGGACGAGCTTGCACAAATGCCAAAATCGGTCATTGAGGCACTTAGAGGGCCGATTGAAGATAGGCACGTTACCATCTCCAGACTTCGAAGCAAAATTGAATACCCCTCGTCTTTCATGCTCGTGGCGGCCACCAACCCCTGCCCATGCGGCTACTATGGAGAAGGAGACCGATGCACTTGCTCCGTAGGGCAAAGGGTGGGATACCTATCCAAACTATCCGGTCCCATAATGGACAGAATCGACATCCATCTTTGGCTGCATCCCGTGGAAACTCGTAAACTTGTAAACCGCATTAAGGGCGAGAGCAGTGCTTCCGTTGCCAAAAGAGTACTGGAGGCTCGCAAAATTCAAACGGAGCGATTCCGCAGTGAAAATATTTTCACCAATGCCGAAATGTCCAGTAGACAAATAGAAAAATACTGCCCCCTATCGGACGAATGCAAGGAGCTTTTAGAGAAACTAATACGGCGCCTAGGCCTCTCGGCAAGGGCTTTTTCGAGAATAATCAAGGTAGCTAGAACCATTGCCGACCTCGATTCCAGCAAGGGAATAGAGCCCCGACACATCACCGAAGCCGCCGGCTATCGCTTCCTAGATAAACGAGACATTGGGCAATAGTTATTGTTTTTTCGTTAATTTTGTTTACATTTGTAAAATTTTTGGAAATGAGACGCATAATTTTAATACTTTTCATAGCCCTTTTCGCGGGCTCGGCCGCCATTGCGCAAGATAGGAAACCAGTGTTCAAAAAGTACTATTGGGGTACTCCCTACGAGCAAATTCAGGAGGGTGAATTCCGCGAGGGCACCTTTGGGCCGGGTAGCATCAGCTTTACCGACAAAATCGAAGGGCTGGACTGTTTGGTTACCTACAAGCTCTCTTCAGGTAAACTGTCCGAGATTAAAATCGTGTTTACAAATAATCACGAGATAGGCAGCGGAGAAAGCTATTACAAGGATTTCAAGGCAGTAAACGAGTATCTTAACATCTTCTACGGCACTCCCATCTTCTGCGGGCCAAACTGGAAGACATCCGAAAATGTGTCTGTGGATAACGTAGACCTTGCGATTCTCGAAGGCAAAGTATCCTTCATCGGGAAATGGGAAACCAACACCGCATCGGTGCTACACTATCTCACAGCGCATGATATGCTGTTTGAGCATCTGATTACCATTAGGTAAATCCCCATAAATAGCGATTGCACATTATAAATAAGAGTCATAACTTTGCGGACTTTTCAAATTCGCAGTTATGAATCTATCTGATTTGCAGACCGGTAGTAAGGCGGTCATAGTAAAGGTAAATGGGCACGGAAGCTTCCGCAAAAGGCTCATCGAAATGGGTTTCATTCAAGGGAAGAAGGTTAGAGTAATTCTCAACGCCCCTCTAAAAGACCCTATTGAGTACGAGATTCTAGGGTACAAGGTATCCCTTCGAAGGGAAGAAGCAGCCAAAATAGAGGTTGTAAGCGAAGAGGAAGCCAAACAAAGCCTTGAGCAGCAGAGCGACCTAAGTGCCATAGTACCAGACGATTGCGAGGAAGAAGAGAGGCTGGATGCCATCATGGAAAAGCTTGCGGGCGAACGTGGGCACACCATTCGTGTGGCCTTGGTTGGCAATCCCAACTGCGGCAAAACATCACTTTTCAATATAGCATCGGGAGCTCACGAACACGTGGGCAACTATAGCGGCGTTACGGTGGACGCAAAAGAAGGAAAATTCGAACATAAAGGCTACAAAATCGTGCTTGTGGACCTTCCTGGCACATATTCGCTGTCGGCCTACAGCCCCGAAGAGCTGTACGTTCGCAAAAACCTAATTGAAGCGATGCCCGACGTGGTGGTAAACGTGGTGGATGCTTCCAATATAGAGCGCAACCTCTACCTAACCACCCAGATTATTGACATGAACCTTAGAGTCGTTATGGCTCTTAACATGTACGACGAGCTTCGCAAAAAAGGCGACCAGCTGGACACCAAGCAGTTAGGCTATTTGCTAGGTATCCCCGTTTGCCCCACGGTAAGTCGAGACGGCGAAGGAATCAGCGAGCTCTTCGATACGGTGATTGCCATGTACGAAAATCATGAGCCCCGACTTGGCCGCCACATCCATATCAACCATGGCAAGGAACTGGAAGAAAGCATCTCCCGACTTCAAGAGCCCATAAAAAAGAACGAGACCCTAAGAGCCAAATACTCAACCCGTTATCTGGCAATAAAATATCTGGAGAACGATAAGGATATTGAGGCTGTGCTAAAAGAGACCATGCCCGACTACGAGAGTCTTGCCAAACTACGCAAAAGCGAGGAAGCAAGAATCGAGAGTCTGCTTGGCACCAATGCCGAATCTGCCATAGTCGATGCCAAGTATGCATTTATACAAGGTGCTCTAACCGAGACATTTAAGCCCCATGTGGACGAAAAACCCAAGCTTACCGTTACCGATAAAATCGACAATATCGTAACCAATAAATGGCTGGCCTTCCCCATCTTCATAGCCCTGCTATACATCATTTTCTGGGCAACCTTTACAATCGGGCAGTACCCGATGGACTGGATAGATTGGCTGGTTGCCAAGTTTGGAGATTTGGTGGCGAGTGTAATGAAGGATGGATGGCTCAAAGACCTCATTGTGGATGGTATAATCGCCGGTGTGGGCAGTGTGCTGGTATTCCTTCCCAACATCTTGATACTCTACTTCTTCATCTCGCTAATGGAAGATTCGGGATATATGGCAAGGGCAGCGTTCATTGTAGATAAACTGATGCACCATCTGGGCCTGCACGGAAAGAGTTTTATCCCGATGGTAATGGGCTTTGGTTGCAATGTGCCCGCCATTATGGCAACTAGGACCATAGAAAGCAGAAAGAGCCGTCTGATTACCATCGCCCTCATTCCCTTTATGTCCTGTGCGGGAAGACTCCCCATTTTTGTGCTACTCGCAGGGGCCTTCTTCCCCAACAACGCCGCTCTTGCTCTCCTTGGAATTTACTTCCTTGGAGTGGTTCTGGCTATTCTTTCGGCTCTGATAATGAAGCACATAGTAAAAGATGACGACCTTCCCTTCGTAATGGAGCTACCTCCCTACCGTGTGCCTACAGCCAAGGCCATCGGCCGCCATACCTGGGAAAAAGGCGAGCAGTATCTGCAGAAGATGGCAACCACAATTCTGGTGGCATCCATCATCATCTGGGGCCTGGGCTACTTCCCTCATAATGAGCAGCTTCCCACCGCACAGCAGCAAGAGCAAAGCTACATCGGCCACATCGGAAAGGCCATTGCCCCTGCGCTTGACCCGCTTGGATTCGATTGGAGAATGGACGTTGGCCTGCTCACCGGAGTAGCAGCTAAAGAGCTGGTAGTAAGCACATTAGGCGTTATGTACGCAGGCGAAGACGGCACCGAAGCCGATGAACACGACACGGCCCTGCAGGCTGCCCTAAAGGATAATGTTACCCTGCCCGTTGCGGTGGCATTCATGATATTTATTCTGCTATACTTCCCGTGCATCGCCACCTTCGTGGCCATCAAGAACGAAACAGGCAAATGGAGTTGGGCCATAGCGATTTGCGCCTACACTATGGTTGTAGCTTGGGTATTTGCATTTATTGGATTGAAAGTAACTCAGTTACTTATTTAACAACACTACATACTAACTAAATGAGCCCGCCTTCACAGGTGGGCTCATTCAAACAACAATTAAAAGGATTTGAACTTTTTAACTATACGGCTTTCTGGGTACAAAGGTAAGGCTTTGCAAAATTCCACGCAATCCCCATTTATGGTGATTTAAGCATCATAATCATTTGGGATTGACCAAAATAGCCATAAACACTATTTTTGCCCTGCAAAAATTAATAAGGTGCAAAAATGGCAGAGATAGTGATTTCGTGCAAGCAGCTTACCCACTACTATGGAAAACGCAAGATTTACGAAAATCTAAGTTTCGATGTTCAGAAAGGGAGCATTACAGGCTTGCTAGGTAAGAACGGAACAGGAAAGACTACTACAATAAATATCTTGATGGGCTACCTAAAGCCCCTAAGCGGCAGTGCCCAAATTTTTGGAGAGGACGTGCAAAGCATCAGCCCTGCCACAAGGGAGAGAATAGCCCTTTTGCTGGAAGGCCACGTGCAGTTTCAATACATGACCATTGAGCAGATAGAACGCTATTATTCAGAGTTTTATCCCAAATGGAACAAGGAGGTTTACTACGACCTCATGACCAAACTCAAGGTGGCTCCCAAACAAAAAATAGCCCGAATGTCAAATGGGCAGCGTTCCCAGGTCGCACTGGGGTTGATTCTAGCTCAAAACGCCGACCTTCTGGTGCTGGACGACTTTTCCCTTGGGCTTGACCCCGGCTACCGCAGGCTATTCTGCGAGTATCTGCGAGATTATGCCAAGAGCGAGGGCAAAACCGTGTTCCTCACCTCCCACATTATCCAGGACCTCGAAAAGATTGTGGACGATTGCATCATTCTGGACTATGGTAATATTCTGGTACAGAAGAGCGTAAAGGACCTTATGGCAGAATACCCGGGGCTCAGTCTGGAGGATATTTTCATTGAACTAACCGGCAAATATTAGTATGAAAAAGGCTATAATCTATAAAGAATTTCTCAAGACCAAATGGGTATTGCTGGGAATAGTGCTGGTGTTTGCGGCCTATCTTGGATACCTCTTCCTGACTATCTCCAAGTCGGCCCAAATCAATGGTTTGGAGTCCATTTGGACCTATATGATAAGCAAGAGCGCCGTGCTCTTCGACGGCTTCCGCTTCTTCCCGCTCGCAGCGGGCATAGTGCTGGCAGCCGCCCAATTTGTGCCCGAAGCTTCGCACAAGAGGCTAAAGCTCACTCTGCATCTCCCCTACCCCCAGGGAAAGATGATTGCGCTGATGTACTGTTTTGGGTTGGTGGCATTGTTGTTAATTTTTGCACTCAGCGCTATAGCCATCGCGGTTTTTATGTCTAAGATTGTAGTTAAGGAGCTTATTCTAAGCATTTTACTTAGCATCATCCCTTGGTTCCTAGCAGGCTTCGCAGGCTACCTATGGACTTCGGCCATCTGCCTAGAGCCCACTTGGAAGATGCGAATTCTACTCGCCGTTCTGCTCGCCGGAGTGGCCGGAGTTTGCTTCCTCTCCCCTATGGCAGAGGCCTACAATAAGTTTCTGCCCTATCTGGCAATCTTTATTTTGCTCGCACAGAGCCTGATTTTTTATGCGGTTAGCAGGTTTAAGGAGGGCCTTCAAGACTAAACCATGAAGACATTTGGAAAAGTATTTCTTTGGATTTGCGCAGCGCTACTGCTTCTTTGGATGTTCCCTAGAATCGTGCGTCTAGCCGCCCTAAAGCCATATTCCACTCCATTCACCCTGTATAGCCCGGTAATTGACGGCTTCGTATGGAGGGCAGACACCGAAAATGATTTTGCTCTCGAAGACGAGCAGGGCAATATTGTGCTTGGCAAAGACTCCGACACCCTCCTGCCTCTATTCTATTACACCGACCTGGCAATGAGAGGGCAGCTTCCGAGCGAAATCAAGGGTAAGGAAATAAATGTGGATATAATCCAGAAGAATAGGGTAATAGAAATGAGCCGCCCGGGGGATGTAAATAAGCCTGGTAGACCCGTTTACATGCTAATGGAAAGTGTGCCCGAAAGGGAGGGAGAGCTCGACGACCCCGAGTATGCCATTGTCTGCCGCAAGGATGGGTTCCATCTCTACAAAATGGCTGATAATAAAGAAGATACTGCTCTTAGCGAAGCTTTTGCGACCTCTACCGCAGGATTCGCACACCCCGTTAAACTAGCGGCCTGCAACCCTTCGCATCACAAGAGCTACGACGAAGGCTACCTGATGACCGACTCCAACGATGTGCTTTGGCATATTAAACTTGCCAACGGTGCCCCTGTGGTCGAGAACTTCGGCTCTCACCCGGGAATCAGGCACATGATGGTAACGGAGAACGACAATCACCAGACCCTAGGATTCATCTTTAGCGATGATGACGCTCTTGGAATGCTCCTCCCTGATGGCAGTATAGTTCCCACCGAAGTTAAGTGTAACCCACTGAAACAGAGTTTTATGGTAGTTGGGGATGTGGTTAATTACACAGTTAAGGTATCTGATAACGACGGCGAAAAATACTATGCCCTCAACACCGACGATTTTAGCCTCATTGACACTCTGGAACGCAGCTACCCCGACGAAAGGAGCTTCTGGGATTATATCACCCCGCTTCGTCTCATTTTTAGCACATCCAGCGACTCTTATATCTTCCCTAGATTCCGAACCCTGTAAATGAAAATTCGCATCCTCATACCTTTTATGCTTCTGAGTATCAATGCTTTTGCTCAGAATGCCGCTAGCGACACCACGCTAATAGCGAGGGTGGATAGCACGGGTGTGCAGGGAGGCGAAATCACCGAGGCTGTGGTAACCGCGGTGGAAGAAAGGGGCACCACTGCTACCTCTAGAATTGGAGAAGATGCCATCAAGCATATCCAGCCTTCGAGCTTCACCGATATTCTGGAGCTGCTCCCCGGCGGAAGAGCCAAAGACCCTTCGCTGGCAAGGGCGAATCTAATCAATTTAAGGTCGGCCAACTCGCTTACCAACAGCGACTATGCCACCGGAGCACTGGGTACAAAGTTCATGATAGACGGGCGCCCTATTAACAACAACGCCAATCTTCAAAGTCTACCGGCGTATAGCAATCTAAGCAGCAGCTATGTAAACTACGGCACCGACATGAGGGAAATAACCACCGAAGACATTGAATCCGTGGAGGTTGTAAGGGGTATTGCGGGAGTGGAATATGGAGACCTCACCAGCGGCCTAATTAAAATCAACCGCCGCAAAGGAGGAAATGACATCAGAGCCCGCTTCAAATCCGACATGCAGAGCAAGCTCTTCTACGCCGGGAAGGGCTTCGAATGGGGCTCCAAGTACTTGAATACCAGCATAAACTACCTAAATTCGCAGGCAGACCCCAGAAACCCCCGCCAGAATTGGAAGAGGCTTACCGCAAGTCTTCGAGGGGGAGAAAAATGGCAAGGCGAGCGCTTTATAAAAGAGCTTAACGCCAACCTCGATTATACCGGGTCTTTTGACAATCAAAAGAGCGACGAGGACCTGGACGATGGAATCGGGGGAAACCCGGTGGAGACCTACCGTTCCAACTATAACAAATTTGCCCTTGGGGCCGATTTCAACCTCAAGGCAAGGGAAGCGGGATTCTTCCGAAACTGGCTCACCACAGTCTCCATTTCTTACGAAAAAGACCTTATAGACCGCTGGAAGCATTATTACAACGGCACGGAATCCCCCGCATCCACATCCACCGAGCCAGGAGAAGTGGACGCTGTGATTATCCCCGCAAACTACGAAAGCAGAATCAAGGTGGATGGGCAGCCCTTCTATACCTACGTTAATTCCGTCGCCAATTTTAGGCTGGGAATTCACAAGCTAAAGGCAGGATTCGAGTGGAATATGGACAAGAACTTCGGCGGGGGCAATATTTATGAATCTGAGGTGCAAGCAGTTGTCTCCCAAGCCGCAAGGTCGAGGAAGTACAAGGATATTCCCGCCAGCCACCAGATTTCGCTGTTTGCCGAAGAGAGTGGCACCAAGGCCCTTGGCAAATTCAAGGCGCAGTGGTCCCTTGGCCTAAGGGCCGAGACCATGGCAGGCGCAGGTTCGGCATATAGCATCAATTTTAAACCTTTCCTCGACCCTAGAGGCAATCTCAGAGTGGATTTCCCTTCGGCGGAAGTAAAAGGGCACGTACTTAGTTACGGACTCTTTGGAGGTGCCGGATACCATACTAAATTCCCCACTATGGACCAGCTCTACCCCGACCCAATCTACGGCAGCATTGTGCAGCTAAACTACTGGCCAGTAGAGACTTCGCTCCGCAGAGTCAACCTCTTAGTATATAAAATCGACCCTACCAACTATAGCCTTGGAGCGGCTCGCAATTTTAAGTGGGAAATTGGGGCGGATGCCAGCTGGAATGGATTTTTCTTAAGCATTAATTACTTCAGGGAGGACATGCGCTCGGGCTTCCGCTATGGCTACGAGTACACCTCTGTGGTTGCCAAAAAATACGACACCTCCACCATAGACAAATCCACCCTTACCGGGCCTCCTTCCACCGAAGGACTCTCCTATAGCCTGGATACCACCCTAACCGCCTATTCTTTTACCGAGAATGGCAGCCGCACCCTTAAGCAGGGCATAGAATTCAGCTTTAGCGCCCCTAGAATCAAGGCTATCAACACCAAAATCACCGCAAACGGAGCTTGGTTCCGAAGCGAATACTCCAACAGTATCCCCGAATATTACAGGCCTAGCGCAATAATCGAGGGCTCTTCCTACCCATATATAGGAGTTTACCAAAACAACGATGGAACCCTGTACGATGTATTCAATACCAACCTGATGCTCGACACCCAAATTCCATCGCTCGGGCTAATCTTCTCAACCTCTTTCCAATGTCAGTGGTTTGCGGGCAATCAGTCTAAGACTCAAGACATTAGCCCCGTTGCATACATAGACAAGACCCTCTCCCGCCATGAGTGGGACGAGGCCCTTGCTGATGATGCCATTCTACACTACCTGGTACGAGGAAGTAGGTCCACCCTAGATGAATACGTGGTAACCCCGTTTGCCATGAACATAAATCTAAAGCTGTCGAAGAAGCTTTTCCGCGACAAAGCCTCTTGCGCCCTATTTGTAAATAAGATTTTTGATGTAACCCCCAACTATCGAAGAAACAACGCAATCGTGCGCAGGAATGTTCTTCCATATTTTGGAATGGAAATAAACTTTGTGATATGAGAAAGTTCTACTTGTACATATTGGCCATTTCATTGCTGTTTGGGGTAAGCTCCTGCGAGAAAAACTCCAATCAGAATCTCTATTCCGTTGTGACCATTAGCATCAATCTCCCCGATGAGAGTAAGTTTGTTTCGATGACGGTGGATATGAGCCTTGCGGGCAATTTCTTTAGAAACTATAACAATGGTCTGGAGTACGATATCCCCACTTTCACCAACAATAGTGCCACTATAATGGTGCAGAAAGGGGTTTATTACTTCTCCTTCGACGGCACAGCCAAATTCTCCGACGGTAGCACAAAAAAGATAAGGTGCGCCGATTACAATTCCCCCAACCAGGCCATTGCAATCCTCGACGACAATGTAACAATTCAAACCAGCGGCTTATTCCTCCAATGAAAAGAACGGTTCTCATAACATTGCTCGCAATTTGCGTCGCACCCTGTTTTGGGCAGGATGTAATCAACCGTTCCATGGCCTATAGGGATGCTTTTAGGCTAATGGGAACGAAGAGTGCCTTGTCTTATTCAAGCTCTTCCTTCCTGCTGGATTCGCTGCCCTCATATAGCGAAGCTAAAATAAATCTTACCCTGGGGCAGGCTCAGCAAGCCTATCTCCCCCAGAACGGTAATGGCCTAAGGCAGGGAGAATTTACCGCCGCTTCCCGCCACAAATGGGAAAATAGCGCCGTTAGGGGCGGGGTTTCCTACCAGAGAGGAAGCAAGAAAAACGTATGTTGGAACACAGCCTCAGACTTCGAGCTTCTCTACCCATACGTGCTTGCCGACTCCGTTGGAGGGAATCTTCAAAAAGAGCAATATTCCTTCTTTGGAGCCTGGGCGGGGCACGCAGGAGACTTTATCCTTGGGGCCGAAGGCAGCTATAGGGCTCTGCACGAATATAGGGACGTTGACCCCAGACCTCGAAACGTAAGCTCCGACTTTAAAGCCAGAGTATCAGCTTCCTACCCCTTCAAATCCTATATGGCAGGGTTCACTCTCTCATACAGGAAATACCATCAAAGCCAGAGCGTAAGCTTCTATAATAGAACGGGAGCCAACACCTCGGAAATGCATTTCACGGGTCTAGGAACCACTTTTGACCGTTTTACCAGCCCAAGCAGCCATAGCTCCACCAGATACAAGGGACACGGCTTCGAAGCTTCGGCGCTTCTTCAACCCATGGGAGAAAGAAGGCTCTATGCGGGGCTATCCTACAATCTTACCAACTTCAGAAGGCACCTAATCAACCAAAACGAGGTGCCTATTACCGACCTTCTGGTTCAAAAAGTATCGGCCTTTGGGGCTTATAGCTGGCAGAAAAATGCTTTTAAGGCAGCTCTCGAAGGGGAACTCTCCTACCAGCTTCGTCAGGGAGACGAGAACATCATAGACAATGGCAAAACCGGTGTATATGAAAAGCTCGCCTCGCTTACAATGTACAAAAACAGGATTGTCTCCCTTAATATAAAATCGGCTCTCTCGGGTAGGGGCCCGTTGGTATTTACCCCAAGGCTCGGAGCGGAGCTGTTCCTATCGGAGTATGCCTATCCCAAGAAATATATGGACTTTGCCTATATCTACGCAGGCAGCGGAGTTTACACTCTTAAGAATTTAGCAGGGTTCCACTGCCGCTTCGACGCTGGAGCATACTACCTTCAAAACATCTATTCCGCCCTCAGTCTCAATGGGATAGACTCTAAAATCGAAGAAGCCTATCGTAACATGTTTACAAAGTTTTCGGACAGTACCCTTAGGCTTGATTTGGGAGCTCTGGCAGAGAGAAAAATCAGGGGAGACATAGCGGTTTTTGCCGAACTCAACATGAAATATTACGCATACATTGCGACTAAATCGGATATATACCTTTGCCTATCAACAGGATTATCATTTTAAAAATTATAAAGATCATGAAAAGATTTATTTACATTTCACTGGCCTTTCTAATGGCAGCAGTTGCCTGCAGGAAGGAAGAAACACCCCTAAGTCTATCCACCGACACAGTTACCTTTGGTGCCGCTGGCGGCAGTCAGACCGTTGAACTTACATCGGGAAGCGCTTGGACACTATCAACCGACGGCCAGAGCTGGTATAGCGTTACCCCCGACTCCGGCAACGGCAACACTCTATCCATTACAATCAAGGCAGAACCCTATTCAGAGGCAGCAGGAAGAAGCGGTGTTATTACCGTTACTTCATCTTCCAGCATCAAGACCATCAACGTGATTCAGGACATTACCCTCAAGGAGGGCAGCTCCAAGACCCTATTCTACAGCATCAATAGGCTTGCCCAAGATATAACCATCCCCATTGATGGCAATGGCTATGAGGTTAAAGTGCCTAGCGGAATCACTCTCAAGAGCAGCGAGAATGGGCAATATGTTGTTTCGGTTAGCGAGAACACCAGCGAGGCGCTCCGCAAATATCAAATTGAGGTTACCCGCAACGGCAGCACCATTGAGACCGTACTTATCAGCCAAAGTTGGAGAACGGTAGACCCCGGGCAGCTGGTTATTTCCGAGATTTTCTTTACCGGAATGAGCCTCGAAGATGGCTCTAGCGATGGTATGGACGGCGACCAGTACGTTAAGCTTACAAATAATAGCGATGATACCATCTATGCCGACGGCTTGCTCTTTGTAATGTCCGACCGTATTTCCAATACATCTTCCACAGGTGCGGAGTGGACCTACCCTACCCTTAAAGACTCCATTGACGTTGCTACCGTGTATGCTATCCCTGGAAATGGGCAGGACTACCCTATCGCAGCCGGAGAAGGCATTGTTCTAGCTATCTCAGCCCAGAACTTTAAGGCAGAAAACGGCAATGGCCTGGACCTCAGCGTTGCCAACTTTGAATTCTACGATGAGAGCGAATATGTTACCGACACCGACAATGACGATGTCGACAACCTTATATGCTGGTTCAAGAGTAGCTGGAGCCTTACCTACTTCCACAATAGGGGTTATATGAGCATTGCCATGGTATGCGCTCCCTCGGGCATGACCGCCGAGACCTTTATGACCAATTACGTTTGGGTTGGACAGAGGGTAATGAACTGGAACGGCTATAGCTTCGAGCAGGACATTGATGGTTCTTACCTTGTACCTAACGATTGGGTTATCGATGGAGTGAACTGCGCCGTTAAGCAAGACCTTGGAACACTCGTATTCAATGCCAGCATCGATGCCGGTTATACCAATGTTACAGATAAAGATTCCGACCCTGAACGCTTTGGAAAGAGCGTTGTACGTAAGACCGACGCCAGCGGCAAATATGTGGACACCAACAACTCCACCAATGACTTCGAAGTAAGCACTCCTACCCTCCAGTAGCTTGTTTAAAATACCAATAAAGTTTCCTCTAAGTCGCAGAATGTGCGAGTTAGAGGAAATTTTATTATATTTGGACGCTAAAACCAAATTTTTATGGCAGAAGAAGTTAAAGCCTCCAAGCGAATACAGACCTCCATGCTAAACGCATTGGAAAAAAAGGTCCTGATGTGGCTGGCAGAGCGCCAACCCGTTTGGATGACCTCAAATTATCTTACCTTCATAGGTATTTTTGGCTCCCTTGTGATTTTTGCGGGATATGTGTTATCCAACTTGAATATCAACTGGTTATGGCTTGCATCCCTAGGTTTTATAATAAACTGGTATGGGGATTCGCTGGATGGGAACCTCGCCCGCTTCAGGGGCACGGGACGACCCATTTATGGCTACTATCTTGACCACACCGTGGATGCTCTCAACGAAATCTGCATGTTCGTAGGCATCGGGCTTGCCCCCTTCTGCAATATCTGGATAGCCATAATCGGCCTTATCGCCTATCTGCTACTGACCCTAAACGTAAGTATGAACGCACATCTTAAGAAAGAGTTCAAGCTTACCTACGCCAAGATGGGACCTACCGAATTGAGGATCATCCTGATTATTCTGAACACACTTATTATCTTTATAGAACCTCTGCAAAAAACGCCTTATACCCTGAATCTCTTTGGTAGCAGCGTGAAATATGGCATATTCGATTGTTTTGCGGCCTTTATTGTCGCGGCTCTGGTGCTAGTGTATGTGGTTTCTGTGCTTAAGGATCTTGCCGAGTATGCAAGATTGGACCCTCCAAAAAAATGGAATAAATAATGCCGGTTCTGGATTTAGAAAAATTGGAAAAGCTCTCCCCTACTTTCAAGGGGAAATTTGGACATGCGCTGGGAAAAGCCGGCATAAAGTTGTTTGCGGTAGATAAGATTAACCAGGAGTACGACAAGGTCTGCTCTCATCGGGGGATTGACTTTGCGCACGCCCTACTCAATGACCTTGGAATCAATTATACCATCAACGGCAAAAAGCCCTCTGAAGTGAATTTAGACCTTCCCCAAGGGGCCTTCATTACCATTAGCAATCATCCCATTGGAAGCGCCGATGGGGTTATTCTGGCGGATTTGTTCGGCCAACTTCGAAGCGATTACAAGCTGCTGGTCAATAAGTTCCTGATGTTGCTGGAGGCATTTACCCCCTGCCTTATTCCGGTAACTCCCAAAGATGCAAACTATGCCGGGGTAACGCCTGATAGCATTTCGGGCATTAGAGGCGCTCTTCAGCACATTAAGGATGGGCACCCACTTGGGTTGTTCCCTTCGGGAGCTGTGTCCGACAAGATTCTTGGGAGTAGACCCACGGTTGAACTTAGCGACAAAACCACCGGGCAGCCGCTAAGCTATACTGAGCCTAAGATAAGAGACCGCGAGTGGCAAATGCCTATCATTCGCTTTATTCAAAAGGCGGGAGTGCCAGTGCTACCGGTGAGGTTCTTTGACGGCAATTCCAACCTATTCTACAACCTAGGGCTGATAGATTGGAAAGTGCGCTTGATTCAAATGCCCCGTGAGATTTTAAACAAGGCAGGGCAAACCATCAGGCTCGGAGTTGGTCCGCTCATCACGCCCGAACAAATCAAGGCCATACCAAACCTCGAAGAGCTTAGGACATACCTCCGCGCAACTGTGTATGCGCAGGAGCCGTGCATCTAAAAGCTAGATTTATTTCACTCTGATTTTGCGCCCCACCTTAAGGGTGGTCTTGGGTGTCATCCCCTTGTTTAGCTTGCAAATCTTGCTTACGGTAGTGCCGTGTTTACTTGCAATCTTCGAGAGGCTGTCGCCCTTTTTAACCGTATACCACACCTGAGAAGATTTGGCGGCCTTAGCGGCTTCGGCCTTGGCTTTTTGCTCCTCGGCCTTCTTTTGCTCGGCTTCCATGATTTCCTCTACGGTCTTATAGAGTTCATCCTCTTCGGTCTCGGATTGAGGAATATACTTGTTGGCCGTACCGAACTGGCTGCGACGAAGGGTGTAAATGCCATGACGAAGAACCCCCTTCTCAAAGTCTATAATCCATTGAGGGTCAAACGAATAGCCCATGTAACGGGTCTCAAAGTGAAGATGTGGCCCGGTGCTGCGTCCAGTAGAGCCGCAAAGCCCGATTACATCTCCCGCCTTAACCCACTGCCCAGGGCGAACCTTGCGCTCGGAAAGATGCGCATACCAAGTCTCCAGCCCACTCTCGTGGCGAATAATCACTATATTGCCAAAGCCCTTGTGGTACGAGGAAAGCCTAACCTTGCCATCGAAAGCGGCGTAAATCTTGGTGCTGTGCGGCATGCCAAGGTCCACTCCGTTGTGATTGCGCCCCCAACGTCTGCCATAGGGCGAAGTAATCTTCACGCGGTACGGGCAGCAGAATCCGCTGGCATCGTCCGAAAGAACCAGCGTAATTACGTAAGGAAGTTCCGATAGCGGGATATTGTAGGGCCAGACACTATCGGTAGACCAGTAGTCTTCGAAAACATCGTTATTTTTGGCCTTTTCGGGGTCTTTGGCGTACTTCCAAGTGCCGTCGGGATAGAGTACAACCATGATTTTTGGGTCGGTGGTCTGTACGGTATCGCCAGGAGTATCGGCCTCACCCGGAATCATGGACTTAACGGGCGACAGCGAGGGACGGGGAACCAGAATCTGGGCTCTCTCCATCGTCATCTTTGACTTCTGCTGCTGCACCTTTGCACTGTCCGCCACAGAGGCGGATTCTTGTGCGAATAGGTTCAGGTTAAAGAAGCTTAGAAATATTATAGAAAAAAAAATCTTTGCAAACTTCATGGTTTGCAAAGATAATAAAAGACTGGCAAAATAGCAAGAATGCTACATCATGCCACCCTGAGGCATTGCAGCTGCTGCGGGAGCGGGTTCGGGAATGTCCACGATGCCGCACTCGGTGGTGAGGAACATCCCGGCTACGCCAGCGGCGTTCTCAAGAGCCACGCGGGCCACCTTGGTAGGGTCAATCACACCAGCTTCGTACATCTTGACGAACTCGCCTGTGCGGGCATTGTAGCCAAAATCGCCCTTGCCTTCCTTGATTTTCTGAATAATCACGCTGCCATCGACACCTGCGTTCTGGGCAATCTGACGAAGCGGCTCCTCGATTGCCTTTGCAACGATGTGAATACCTGTAGTTTCATCTTCATTGTCGCCCTTAAGGCCTTCCAGAGCCTTAGCGGCACGAATGTAAGCCACACCGCCACCAGGCAAGTAACCTTCTTCCACAGCTGCGCGGGTTGCATTGAGGGCATCCTCCACACGGTCCTTCTTTTCCTTCATCTCAACCTCTGTGGTTGCACCTACGTAGAGCACTGCTACGCCGCCTGCGAGCTTCCCAAGACGCTCCTGAAGTTTCTCGCGGTCATAGTCGGAGGTTGTGTTTTTAATCTGCTGACGGATAGAATCCGCACGCTCCGCAATGGCCTGCTTGTCGCCCTTGCCACCTACGATAGTGGTGTTCTCCTTGGTGATTGTTACCTTTTCGGCACGGCCAAGCATATCGGGAGTGGTGTTCTCGAGGGTGAAGCCACGCTCTTCGCTAACCACAACAGCACCAGTAAGGGTAGCAATATCCTGAAGCATCTCCTTGCGGCGGTCGCCAAAGCCTGGGGCCTTAACGGCAGCAACCTTCAGAGCGCCACGAATCTTATTCACAACGAGAGTTGTAAGTGCTTCACCATCAACATCTTCCGCAATAATAAGAAGTTCTTTTGCCTCACGGGCGATAGGCTCGAGAATAGGCATAAGGTCCTTCATTGTAGAGATTTTCTTATCGGTAATGAGGATGTAGGGATTGGTGAGTTCGGCCTCCATCTTATCGCCATTGGTCATGAAGTAAGGAGAGATGTAGCCCCTATCGAACTGCATACCATCCACAACCTTAACCTCGGTCTCGGTACCCTTGGCTTCCTCAACGGTAATAACACCATCCTTCTTTACCTTGCTCATTGCATCGGCGATGAGTTTGCCGATGTAAGCATCGTTGTTGGCCGACACTGTACCAACCTGCTCAATCTTGGAATAGTCGGACCCAACCTTCTTGCTCTGCTTTTTAAGGTCATTTACGACGGCGGCAACAGCCTTGTCAATACCCCTCTTGAGGTCCATAGGATTGGCGCCGGCGGTAACATTCTTAATACCTACATTGATGATTGCCTGAGCAAGAACGGTAGCGGTAGTGGTACCGTCACCTGCCTGCTCGTTGGTCTTGGATGCAACCTCCTTTACCATCTGAGCTCCCATATTCTCGAATTTATCTTCGAGCTCAATTTCTTTAGCAACGGTAACTCCATCCTTGGTAACCTGAGGAGCACCGAACTTCTTGTCTATTACCACATTACGGCCTTTAGGACCTAGGGTAACCTTAACTGCGTCCGCAAGCTGGTCTGCACCTGCTTTCATCTTGGAACGAACGTCTACATCGAATTTTATTTCTTTTGCCATCATTAATTTATTTTAAATATTCTACTTCCTTTTTATTAGGCCCTCGCACATTTTGCCGGAGGCTTCCGAACCATAATAAAAAATCTCCTAATTAAATAATTGCCAAAATGTCTGATTGTTTGACGATAAGGTATTTCTTATCCTCAACCGTAACCTCTGTGCCTGCGTACTTGCCATAAAGTACAACATCACCAACCTTAACCTCCATGGGCTCGTCCTTCTTACCGGGGCCGGCTGCTACAACCTTGCCCTGTTGGGGTTTCTCTTTTACTGTATCGGGGATATAAATACCCGAAGCTGTCTTGGTCTGGGCCTCCTGAGGCTCAATCACGACTCTGTCTGCTAATGGTTTAATCATAATATTTAATTTTTAGTACAATAAACTTAAAAGCGCCTCCCATTGGGGAGACGCCTTTAATCTAATCAATGTGTGTGCCAGTGACAAATTGTCAATATCTGTTTAGAGGCATGCCGGAGGTCATTTCGTTTACCTTCGAGGCAACGGCGGCAAGTAGCTTTGAGTGCTGCTCCAAGCCTTCCTGCTGTTCGGCTGAGGGTTCCTCGCCCTTCTTTAGGCTGAGAGCTGCGGCATTCTTCGAGCAAGACTCCAGCACCTCGTCAATCAGAGCCACGATTCGAACCATGTCCTTTTCAACAAAACCTCGGGAGGTAACAGCGGGGGTGCCAATTCTAACCCCACTTGTTTGGAAGGGACTGCGGCTGTCGAAAGGCACCATATTCTTGTTTAGAGTGATGTCGGCCTTCTCCAATTCCTTCTCGGCAATACGCCCGGTAACATCAGGGAACTTGCTTCTTAAGTCGATGAGCATCAAGTGGTTATCGGTACCTCCGGAAACCACCTTATAGCCCCTCTTTAGGAACTCTTCGCACATGGTGGCGGCATTGGCCTTAACCTGCTTTTGGTAATCCACGAATTCGGGTTGAAGCGCCTCGTAGAAAGCAACGGCCTTGGCTGCAATCACATGCTCCAGGGGGCCACCCTGAACCCCGGGGAAGACGTAAGAATCCAGCACCTGGCTCATCTTCTTTACCACACCCTTTGGAGTAGTGCGGCCTCTAGGGTCGTCGAAATCCTCGCCCATGAGGATAATGCCACCACGAGGGCCACGGAGGGTCTTATGTGTGGTGGAAGTTACTATATGGGCGTATTTTACGGGGTTCTTAAGAAGACCTGCGGCAATGAGCCCTGCGGTATGAGCCATATCTATCCAGAGAATCGCCCCAACCTTATCGGCGATGGAGCGCATGCGCTCATAATCCCATTCGCGGGAGTATGCGGACGCTCCACCAATAATCAGCTTTGGCTTGCATTCAAGGGCAATCTGCTCCATCTTATCGTAATCAATCAGCCCTGTTTCGGGGTTCAGTCCGTAAGCCACAGCATGATACAAAATACCCGAAGCATTCACGGGAGAGCCGTGAGTGAGGTGCCCGCCCTGCGAGAGGTCCAGCCCCATGAAAGTGTCGCCAGGCTGAAGCACAGCCATGGTAACAGCCATATTGGCCTGAGCGCCGGAATGAGGTTGAACATTCGCCCAGCAAGCTCCGTAAAGCTCCTTTAGACGGTCAATGGCAAGCTGCTCAATCTGGTCCACTATGCCACAACCGCCATAATAGCGCTTGCCGGGATACCCCTCGGCGTACTTGTTAGTGCAAATAGAGCCCATCGAGCGCAGTACCTGGTCGCTCACATAGTTCTCGGAGGCAATCAGCTCCAGCCCGCTTTGCTGGCGCTTTTCCTCTTTCTTGATAAGGTCGAAAATCTGAAGATCCTGTTTCATAATTGGGTTTGGTTTGCACAAATTTAATAAATTTTACGTTCAAAACAAGAATGAGCCACCACAATTCCCAGAGAAACCGACACATTCAGGGAATGTTTGGTGCCAAATTGGGGAATTTCCAAGGAAATATCGCAAGCATCCACAACCTCTTGTTGCACTCCATCTACCTCATTTCCAAAGACATAGGCATACTTTTTATTAGTCTGAGGCAGAAAATCGGGGAGTTTCACGCTATGCTCCGTTTGCTCCACGGCAACCACGGTATAACCTTCTTCGCCAAGGCGACGCACCACATCCAAAGTACTTTGAGAATGCTCCCAATCCACGCTAAACTCAGCCCCAAGGGCAGTCTTGTGAATTTCGGCCGAAGGGGGCACGGCACTGATACCACAAAGATAGATTTTATCTACCCTAAAGGCATCGGCCGTTCTAAATGCACTACCCACATTATAAGCGCTACGGATATTGTCGAGCACCACCACAAGCCCGGAAGGGTTTTGAGCCTTATACTGTTCGGGGGTCAAACGCCCCAATTCCGAATTCAGAAGTTTTCTGTCTGCCATACTACACTATTGCTTTAACCGCATCTTCAAAATAATCCCTGTCGCCACGAGCCTTATTTTTGGTCTTGGCCCTATAATTATAAATCGTATTTGCCGAATAATGAAGCAGTTGCGCAATTTTGCTAGAATCTGTAATGCCCAGTTTTATAAGCGCAAATACCCTAAGTTCGGGAGTTAGGGAGCCTTCGGTCTTGGGCACAATTCCCTCCCCTTCCTGCAAAAGTTCATTAAACTTCTCTACAAAATTGGGATATAGATTCAAGAAGGTTTCATCGAACATCTTGTAGAACTTGTCGATATCCTCGTCAATCGGGGGTTCAGCCTCGATTTCATCGGTAAGATACTTGGCGTTTCCCCTACGTATGTACTTGAGTACGTGGTTTTTATATTGCCTGGTTGTGTTGATGTTTTCGGATAGCTGGCTAAGGAACCGAGCTATGTATTCCTGCTTTATGTTGTCGGATTCCTTCAGAGCAAGATAGGAAGTTTCGAGTTGCTTTCGGGTTTTAGATAGGGCACGTTGCCTTAGAATCAGGGAAACCAAGAGTAGAGCCAGAAGCACCAGCGAGCCGGTAATAAGTCCAATCATTCCTCTCATTTTGCTCTCGTGCTTTTGGGTCTGCGCTTCGTAAGCCCGCTCTATTTCGGGGAAAAATTTAGCTATCTGCCAAGGGCGCAGTTTGCCATTAAAGGCAATGGCATCGGGCATGCAATGGTCTGCCACATAGCGGAACGCACGATTAATGTCTCCCTTCTCAAATAGCAGGCGAGACAGTTCCATCAGCGAAGCGTAATCTTTGGTGGCGCACATTGCATCGGCAATTGCGGAGTGAGCAAGCCACTGAATTTGCTCATCTTCATCAGACACGCAGTAGCTCATCCAGAAGCAGGCCTTGGCGTAATCGTGCGAATTATACCTCGATGTTTCTACCATTTGACGAGTGTAGGCTATTCGCAGGGAATCATCGCCATTGGCATCCGCCTCCTCTCGCTTAAGGTCCAGCCATTCGAAATCACTTCCACCAATTAATGAGAGCAAAGAATCTCTATAGGTATCTCTCTGATTTCTTTTTTGCCACCACACGTCTCCATTTGGGGAATAGGCCATCATCTCACCAGTAATGGTGTGCATCGCCCTATAATACAATGTTTTTAGTTCAGATGGTATATTTTTGTCCGAATAACGAGCGAGAATCTCATTCGCTTCGCCGTGATAGCCCGTCATGGCATACTCTCGAGCGAGCATAAGTTCGGTTTCTATCCTCTTATTTTCGTCTGCAAGCTTATTTGCCAGCGCAAGGTTCCGCCTAAGATAGTTAACACAGGAATCTTTACTATAAGATTCATACTCCCAAGCCAATTCCTTATTGATTTCGTAGGTTTGAGAATCGTCGCCCGCATGGCTCTGAAGCATGTTTTTTACCGATTCTACCCTATGAGTAAAATATTCTTCATAGGTATCAGACATCTCTAGAGCCTCGTCAAGCTTTGCCAGAAGATTATCCTTCTCACTTGCTTGCCTGCATGAGACCAAAAGGAGCGCTAATAAAAAAATTCGGGGCTTCATATTAATTATGCAGCCCCAAATTTAGTAAAATTCTTTTTATTTCAAGCTATATTCAGCCGAAGTGCGGATATCATCGGAGGCAGAACCTATCATAATATCGTACTTCCCTCTCTCACTCACCCACTTATGAGCGTCAGCATCAAAGTAGGCAAAGTCTTCATCTTCGAGGGTAAACTCCACATTTGCAGATTCTCCCGGCTTTAGATATACCTTTTTAAAGTCCTTAAGTTCCTTTACAGGCCTATCTACGGCAGATTCCTTGCTGGCCACATAAAGTTGAACCACCTCGGCACCATCCGTTGAGCCCGTGTTCTTTACAGACACACTCACCTTCTTTCCGGATACCTTGGCATCGCCATATTCAAATGTGGTGTAGCTAAGTCCATGGCCAAAAGCGAAGAGAGGCATCACGTTCTGCTTCTCATACCAACGGTAGCCAATATAAATGCCCTCGGTATAATCCACATCATAAACACCCATACCATCAATCTTAACTCCCTCGCGAAGCACGCCGGGATACTGCTGAACGGTCTTCAGTGGCCCATCTTCCATCTTCACAGGGATGGTAAAAGGCATTTTGCCGGACGGATTTACATCGCCCGAAAGCACATCGGCAAGGGAATTTCCGGCCTGAGTGCCAAGGTACCAATCCTGAAGAATGGCATCAACTTTATCAACCCAAGGCATTGCCACGGCATTGCCGGAGATATTCACCACCACCAATTTTTTGCCGGTTTCGGCAAGAGCTTCAATTACCGCATCCTGATTATAAGGGAGCTCATATCCAAAGCGGTCGCTATCCTCGCAATCCTGATGCGCGCTCTTGTTTAAGCCACCGATAAAGATGATATAATCAGCTGATTCTGCGGCACTTACAGCATCAGCAACAAGCTGAGCGGCCCCACGGCTTTCGCTCAAATCCTGCCCTGAAGTTACGCCGTTGTATTCGCCGGAAACATCTCCCACATAACCTCTCTGGTAATCCACATTAGGGAATCTAGCCTTAATACCATCCAAAGGCAGAATCTCATCTTTTACCTTTAGAGATGAGCTACCGCCTCCCACCGTCATCATCTTGATAGCGTTCTCGCCAACCACCAAAATCTTGGCATCAGAAGGGATAGGAAGAATCTTACCCTCGTTTTTAAGGAGCACAATGCTCTCTGCGCCAATTTTACGGGCAGCAGCATAATGCTCGGGACTGCAAAGCGAGCCATATTCATCCTTGTTCTCTCGCATATTGGTGCGGAATTCCAAACGCAGGATTCTACGAACCTTGTCGTTGAGAATATCCTCGCTGGTTTCGCCTTTTGCTAGAGCCTCAAGATAAGGCCTTGCCATATAGTAATTGTCGTAGGCATTGGATGCTCCCGAATAAAGGCCGTCGGTCCAAGAGCCAAACTCCATATCTAGCCCATTATCAACGGTTTGCAGAGTATTATGAACTCCACCCCAGTCGCTAATGGTTACCCCGTCGAAGCCCCATTCACCCTTAAGAATATCGGTAATCAGCCTACGATTACTGCAAGCATGCTCATCCTGATATAGATTGTAAGCAGGCATCACAGCCCAAACTCCAGCCTTTTGCACAGCGGCCTTGAATGCGGGCAGATAAATCTCGTAAAGGGTTCTATCGTCAATATTTACGTTAGAAACGTGCCGGTTGACCTCGTTATTATTTAAGGCAAAATGTTTGACGCAAGCGGCCACACCCTTACTTTGAACGCCCTCAATATAAGGCACTACCATTTCTGAAGTCAGGTATGGGTCTTCGCCAAAATATTCAAAATTACGGCCGTTTAGAGGGGTTCTGTAGATGTTTACGCCTGGGCCCAAAATCACATTCTTCTTACGATAAAGGGCTTCCTCGCCTAGCACTTCGCCATAAAGATAGCCTAAATCCCTATCCCATGTGGCAGAAAGGGCTGTGAGCGCAGGGAATGCAGTGGTGGAATCATTGGTCCACCCCGCCTGATCCCATTCATCCCAAAGTACCTCTGGGCGAATGCCATGAGGGCCATCGGTACACCAGATTTCCGGCACCCCAAGACGAGGTACGCCAGGAGAGCTGAATTTAGACTGAGCATGCACCATAGCTACCTTTTCTTCGGTAGTCATTTGGCTTAGAATATTTTCTATTTCCGCCTCAACATCCCGCTCCTGAGGTTTTGTGGCGCAAGAGACGAGAGCAAGCAAAGATGCAAAAACAAAAATCAGCTTCTTCATATTCTATACAGCTTTAATTTCGATTTTAGTACAATTTTTATGTTTGATAGTCAGCACATTATCCACTCCTCGATACTTTCCAAACCTACAAAATCTACGCTTGAGGGGTTTGCCGTCAACATAAACCTTGGGCTTGAAATTCAGCTTCAGACGCTCAACTCCCTTTTGCTCGCTAACGATATAGCTGACCTCGTTTGCCCCATAGCTGATTTCCTTTACCATCGAAGATGAGTAAAAAAGATGATTGGTGCCCTGCGGGATAAGCTCTGGCATCTGCTCGAAGGCATAAATAAAATGGGTTAAATAGTCAAAGTAGGAGTCTGAATACCAAGGGTTTGTATAGCCTATACCGGTAGGATTCACAGCCAGCGAATCGTCAATAAACGAGTTGCAGGCCGAATAGGAAGCCAGGGCGAGCGAAGCCCTTGCCTCTTCTCTTAAATCCGCCTTGCCGGTGCGGTCAAAAGCCTTAGCTAAAACCGAAGCATAGCGAGCGGTGTGGCTACCCATCTCTACGCAACAAACGTCCTGCTCGCAAATACTGGTAGCACCATAGCGAGACACATAGCCAAAGCGATTGTGCACAAAATCAATCAGCTCCAGGGCCGTAGGCTTAAAGCGCTTGTCATCCGCACTATTTTCGAGCATATAACGAGCCGTTTCCAAGGGGCTGTACTGGTTTACATTGTCGTGCCATCCTGTATGCACATCCTCAAAATAGCCCGACCAATATCCGTTTTTAACAGGATACTCAAAAATCCAATCCAGAATAAGCTTCTTCTTTTCTTGAAGCATGCCTGCATCCAGACCGCTGCCCGCCTTGCGAAGTTCATCTATCATCTTTACCGCCATAATCCAATTGGCGCAGTATGGGTCAATCACCTCGCCGGTGCGCATGTTTACCCTATATGGAAGGGGGCTATTTGTGGCGTCTCCTGGCTTTACCATAGCTAGCAATTTCTGCGCAATGTCCTCTGCTTCGGCAAGATACCTGCTTTCGCCGGTAAAACGGGCATAGTCTATGAGAGCCAAGGCCACCATGCACATTTTGTCGGGCTCTCCCCTCTCGTCGTCATAAATGCCGTCGGGAGTATCGTCCTGGGTGCGAGGCATGCCAGCCCATACCCAATCAGACGGGGTAAGGTACTTATTGATTTGCTCCAAAAGCAGGGTAACAGGCTTTAGCGCATTCAGGTCCCCAGTGTAGGCATAATAGCGCTTGAAGGTCTCCATGGCATAGAAAAGGTTCCCCGCCTGGTTATTCTGATTTGGCATAAAAGAGCCGTCATTCTCAAGCTGAGAAGTAATCAGATAATACGGCAGAGGCCCATTTGGAGTATCCTGCTCGGGCGAATACACTACGAAGTTCATGCTCAAATGAAGCAGACTGTCATAGCACATTGCCGGTTGCAGCCGCCCATCTTCGAGGATTACCCTATGCTCCAAAATGCGCTGCGGATAATCCACGTTCACGGGCTTTTGAGCGGTAAAAGCTAGCAGTAGTAAAAACAATAGTCTCATTTAGAAAGCCAGGTTTTAGAGCAGAGTTCTTTTGCCAAATCGGGATAATTGGTGGTGATAAAATCCACTCCCCAGCCAATGTATTGCATGATTTCGTCTTCGTCATCCACAGTCCAAACATTAGCCACCAGCCCCTTGTCGTGGGCATCCTTAATGTAGTCCCAGTCAAGGAAACTTTTGCTGTAGTCGGCGCCGGCGAGACCTGCCATGCCAAGCACCTCGGGAGATTTTGCGCCGGATTCAGCCCATGCCAGATACTGTACCTGAGCATCGGGGAAGTGCTCCAAGATGCGAGTACACATGCTGTAACCAAATGATATATAAACCATTAAGTCCTCGCAGCCCTTTTCTTTAACAAGGGCGGCGGTTGCATCTACCAAATTCCTTTCTTGGGTGGTTGTATTTTGCTCCTTAAATTCCAGCACCAGTTTGGTAGATGGCTTTTTAAGGCCTTGATCCAAGAACTCTTCGAGAGTAGGAAGCACCTCACCGTCTACTAAATCGTCGTGCTTGACTAGCAGCGAACCATCGTCGGAAATCTGCACGTCAAATTCAGAACCATATACTCCAAGATTCTGGGCATTAGCAAGAGCTTCCACCGAATTTTCTTCGGCAAATACGCTCCCGTTTATGCTAGAGTGATAGCCTCTGTGAGCTACCACTTCGGGAGTTGGTAGAACAGCATCGCTAGACACCTCAAAATTTACGCTTCCTATCTGGGCTTTGCTTGTACCACGCAAGAGAGTCATGGTGTAAGTGCCTGACTGCAAGTTATTTGGCAGCGTCGCCACCAAACATCCATTAGCGTAAGTAGCTTCGCAATTGTAGGAACTGCTCCCTCCAAGAAGCAGCCTATCTCCCGACTCGAAGCCGGTGCCATAAATATAATACTTCCAACCAGGGGCCACCTCACATTCGCTGAGGTACTTAATCCCTGAGGCAGATATAACCAGCGCCTTTTGATTACTGCCGCCACTACTCCCGGAATCCTTGCCGCAGGAAACTACGGCAAGGATAAGGAGAGCGAGAAAACAAAATTTTCTCATAATATAAAGCTATTTCTTATAGAAGTCTATGGTTTCAATCAAGTCGGATTGTGCCTTTGAGAGGTCAACCACGAGCACGTAGGTTGCGCCTTCTTCGAGGTCGCCATTGAGTTCGATATTAGTGTCGTTCTCGTTGATGAGTTTGCTGGCTCTTTCGGTAAGAACAATGCTCGTGCTCTCGCCGTAAGGCTTGCCGCACTCATTGCCCCAACCCTGCTGGCTGAAGTACTTAATGGAAACATAGTCGGTGCGGAAGCGACCGCCCATGGTTTCGCCATCAGTCTCTTGCACTGCTATACCTGTGAATTGGAATACAAGGTCATCGACCTCTGCCATACAGTAGGCCTTGCTAGGACTCCAGCCAAACTGGCTTGTCATAACAGGGTGAGCACCGCCCCAACCCATTAGCCAAATAGCATGGCCATCTTCGAGGGTTGCAGTCTCGCTGCTGTCGGAATCCATCATCCTCTGAATGGTAACATACTTGGAATCAGTGTACAATGAGATGTGATAATTTCCGCTCATTGCATTGAATTTAAGGGTAGCGCCATCAAGATAGAGGTAATCGGGATCTAAATAGTATGAAGCGAGGTCATCCAGGCCGGTGATTTTAAGAGTCTGGTCTTTGCTTAGGCTTGTGGTGATTTCGTATTCGGTAGTGCTTACCATGCTGAATTCTTCGCCATTCAAGCTGATATTCTCGGTTTCAATCTCAACTTCGCCAATCTTCTCGAAGTGAAGAACGCCACTATTTATGTCAAGAGTAAAGCGATAGATACCACCAAAATCAAGGGTAACACCATCCTTGGTGTAGATATTGCCATCATCGCCGGTGTCGCCATCGCCAATGTAGATAAGGTCGCTATCGGTAGTGATGTCTTCGTGAGTGAATTCACCGCCCCATCCCTTCTGATGGAAGATCTTAACGTTGATACCGCTTGTAGAAAGCGACTGACCTGCTATGAAGGTTAGCTGATGTACCTTATTGGAAACCTCTGCAAAGCAAAGAGCAGCCTCATCGGGATCCCAGCTACCACTGAAGACCTTAGGTTTGCCGAAGCAAGAACCGCCAATCATCCAAACACTGCCGGTGGTAGAATAATCGCCGTATTCGCTGGTAGATGCCATGCGAGAAACCGTAAAGAACTTGTCTGCAAGGCCAATGTTAACCTTGTAAAGGCCAGAGGTGGCAAGGAATGTATAGCTGCCATCGGTGCCGGTTTCCTCGAAGAAGTCAGGGTCAATAGTCCAATCCTCGAAGCCGGGAGCATAACCCTCGATAGTAACAGTGCCATTCTGGGTAAGATTTACAACAGCTTCGTAGTTGTTCTTATCTACCATAGTCGCATCGGTGCCATTAACAGTAAGAGATGCGAACGGAGATGCCTCGAAGGTAAGAGTATTGAAGGTGATGGAATATTCGCCGGCAACACCATTGCTAAAAGGGATCAACTCGGTCGAGCCGCAGTCAATTGCAGAATCCACCCAACCAAAGAAATAATCAACATCCTTGTAAGTGCCATATATATAAGCATTTACCTCAGTTGGGAACTCCTCGGTAACACTATAAGTGTAGGCCTCGTCGGTAAGGGACATTGCGCCAATCTGATTCCCACTCTCATCCATCAAATAAAGGGCGTCAAACACGGGCCTAGTTACCTGTACCCCAACATCTTTAGTGGTAGCACCGGTGCCGGTATTAACGGCCTTAAACCTTAGAGTTGCGGTGCCATCGGGAATATTCTTATAGAAAGGCACGGTGAGGGTGCCGCTGTAAGTACCTTCTTCTTTGGTTCTGAAGGTAGAATCAGCAACAACAGTCTCGTCAAAAAGCAGACTTACCTGAAGAGTAGAAAGTGCAAATTCCGAATCGTCAAGGGCAACACTATAAGCAACCTCGCCACCCATAAAAGCAGACTCGGAATATGAATTTACCGTAACGTTCGGGCCAACATCGGTTAGGCGAACATTCATTCCGTTCTTCTTGCATGCACCCAAGCAAAGGATTGCAGCAAAAGCAAGAACTGATTTATAAACTAAATTCTTCATTTTTTTAAATTTTTAGTCATTCCAAATAAGAGATACAATAGATTTAGAAGGCACTGTGTACTTCACCGAATGATTAGCAGAGCAGAATACAAGCTGCTGATCGCTGCTGTTTTCGTTCAGAATAATTACACCGTATGAACCATCTGTGTTCTTATATGCCTGATAGCTAATGCCGCTGGTGGTATAACCGCTGGTGCCAATGCGAACCGCACCTGGTTTAATCACCTTGGAGCAATGAGCGATGTTATAGTATTGCGAGTAAGGTTCAATTGTCTTGTTGTCGGAAGACATGATTGTAACGGCACCATAACATGTTGTGCAAGAGCCACTTGCATTGGTATAAGGGCCCTTCTTATCGTCGAGCATGAGATTCCATAGGGTTACGCCCTTACCATTGCGAGAGAGGGTTCCCATGAAGATATCGCGGAAGTCGTTAATCAAGCAACCGTCAAAGCTATAATTCCAAGTGCCGATAGATGCCTCGGTGAAATAAATTTCCTTATCGGGTGCAGCTGCCAGAATATTGTCCAGCTCGCTAACGCTACCGCCGTAATTATGCCATGCGGAACCGGCAACATACTTACTAGCCTCTGAATCATTATAAACATTTAGAGGATAGCTCTTTTGGTCACCGTTGTTGTCGTAATTGTAGTTATGGTCGAAGATGAGAATCTTGGTATCGAGGCCGGCCTTCTGAAGAGCGGGGCCAAGCACCTTTACAAAGTCTCTACAATCCTGCCAATACATTAACATCGACATTGAATTACCCGCGTTAAGAGGCTCATTCTCCGGCGTAATTGCGTAGATATCAAAGCCTTGAGACTCCATGTACTGAATCCACTTCACAAAATAGGTGGAATAATCCTCATAGCACTCAGGGTCGAGCCTACCCCCAGTCCAACTATAGTAAGAGTTGCTTAGATTGGAATCCAGCTTCATCCAGCGAGGAGCTGTCCAAGGAGAGCCAATGATTTTGACATTAGGGTTAATCGCATAAATCTCCTTTAGAATAGGGATTAGATATTTCACATCCATCGGATGAGCAGCGAAGTTCGAAATGCCCTTTTCCTCGCACCAAGTGTAGCGTCCGTCAGAAGAGATTCCCGAATCGCCATAATCCCAAGAGAAGTCGCAGCCACCAATGCTGATTCTGATTAAGCTGGAGCCCAAGCCGGAATCAGGGTCAAACACCTGCTTTAGAAAGGCTGTTCTATCGCTCTGAGCCATCTTGGAAAGCAGATAGCAGGTAGACACCGTGATTGCGGCGCCAAAGCCATCTACGCTCTGATAGGTATCGCTGGTAAACTTCACCACATAAGGAGACATACTCGAGGCGGAACCCAGCTCCAGCCCTTCCCGGGAAAAGAGCTTGGTTTTATCCGCCTTGGTTACATAAGCGTACGCATCGTAAGTGGTTTCGCTTGGAGTAACTTCTTCCGTATTGGTTTTGCCGCTATTGCCCCCGGCTGGGGATTCACTGCCTGAGCAGGAGCACCCACAAGCCAGAGCTACAATGGCGAACATCTTAAATAATTGTTTCATATCCATTAATATCCTTCGTTTTGGGTAAGGCTAGGATTGTTCTCAATAGCTGTTAGAGGCACAGGCATAAGTATGTTTTGAGAAGTAATCGCATTTCTGGCGAACCAGTGGGAATCATTCTTTACAACATTTGCACATACATCGGCGGCCATATCGTGACGAACAAGGTCGTAGAACCTGAAGCCCTCGAATGCAAGCTCGAGACGACGCTCATGAAGAACCGAAGCCAAAATTGTATCAGAAGTCTTGTCGCCGGCCTTAAGCTCGCTCAACCCTGCGCGCTCACGAATCTTATTTACATAGCCGGCAGCGCCTTCGGCATCACCAAGCATTGCGAGAGCCTCTGCATGAAGCAGATAAACTTCGCCAAGACGCATTAGAATCCAGCTCGAAGCATTGGTAGGGAGCTTGTGCATAAATGCGTAAGCTTCAGCAGGATAGTAATTGCTCCAACTGCACTCGTCATAAATCACGCTGGCATTTAGACGCTCGGTATCACCCTCTTTTTCGTAAGCCTTGATGAGGTCGCGGGAAGGGGTTACCCACTTAATCCAAGTAAAGCTATCGTTTGGATCGTAGGCGTTGCGATGGAACATCATGAACAGCCAGTTGCCGTTGGAACGGCTCCATGTAACCTCAAGGATAGACTCCTTGGTATTGCGGTTGGCATCGGTATCGTCATAAGCCCAAAGGTCGCCATAGTTATCGCAAAGCTCGAATCCCATATCCTCTACTTCCTGGCAATATTGGGCAACCTTATTCCAATCTTGACAGGTCTTCTCGGCATAAAGTCTTGCGAGAAGCACTCGGGCAACAGCCTTGCTCATCAGCATTTTGTTCGAAGAGTCCACGTCAGGGGCATTGTCCTTGGCATATTCCAAATCACTTATGATTTGAGTGTACACATCGGCAATAGGCTGACGGCTAGGATAGTACTCCGAATAAACTTCCTCAATATTCTCGGCGGTAATTGCAGGAGGAATTACGGTTACCATTGGCACATCTCCCCAAAGCATAGACATTTTGTAGAGGATGTAAGCTCTCCAAATAAGAGCCTCGGACTTCCACTGTGCAACCTCTTTCTCTGTGAGAGACTTATCGTTCTGAGCAATACCCTCGATATTGCAGATAATCTGGTTAGCATTGCTTACCTGCTCTAGATACCAGTCCCAGTCACGAGCTATATTGTAATTGTCGGGGCTGATTTTGTTGGATTCCACCTCTACAATCTCATTAGTGGTAGGGTTACCGCAATAAGCATTGTCGGCACGGCATTCGGTGTAAACCAGCCAGTCTAGGGCATCCTTTTCCTGAATATCCTTCATCCAGCTATTGTAGAGCGAGTTTCTTAGACCTTCCATGTCGGCTCTGCTGGAGTACTGGGACTCGGATTTAGAGTTAACCTCAACATTCCCTTCGTTGTAGGAAGTTACAGGATAAAGGTCTAGGTTGCAGGCAGAAAGCATTAGGATGCTCGAAATTGCCAAAACATTAAATATCTTTTTCATAATTGTATCCTCCCATGATTAAAAATCAACATTCACACCTAAGGTAACAGTCTTCACATTAGGGTAAGTGCCCCAATCGATACCCATGTTGGTTGCACTGGTATACTGGCTCATTTCGGGGTCGTAACCGCTGTATTTTGTGAAGGTTATCATATTATCTAGAGTGATGTAAGGTTGAAGCTTGGTGATATGTAGCTTCTGCAAGAAAGGAGCCTTAACATCATAAGAGAGAGTAATATTCTTAATCTTTACGAAAGAACCATCTTCAATCCAACGGCTGGAAGCCCTAAGATTGTAAAGTTCGCCGGCCTTCGGAATATCGGTAACCATACCAGGGGTTCTCCAACGGCGAAGCACGTCGGTAATCTGGTTCTCGCCACCATACATACCTACCATCTCGATTCTAGAGGCATTGTAGATATCGTTGCCAACAGAACTTGTAATAAGGAAGCTAAGGTTGAATCCCTTGTAGCTCAGGTTGTTGGTCATACCCCAGATGAATTTAGGGTTAGCGTTACCGATGTAGGTCTTATCGGAAGCATTAATCTGGCCATCGCCGTTGAGGTCGGAGTAAATCATCATACCTGTCTCGGGGTCGACACCCTCTGCAACATAGCCCCAGAACATCGATAGAGGCTGACCAGGGGTCATTCTTACCACACTCTCGCTGGTGGATTCAGAAGTGGTTGCATAGTAGTAAACCTGCTGAAGCTGAAGCTTTTCCAGCTTGTTGCGGTTCATAGAGATGTTGAAGTCGGTAGACCAGAAGAAGCCATTCCTATTATAATTGATAGAGTTAACGGCAAATTCAAGACCCCAGTTACTCATCTCACCCTCGTTACGATAGATGTTAGGGTAAGGTGAAGGTAGAGGAACGCTCATCAACATATTCTTGGTGTACTTATAGTAAGCATCGAAGGTAAAGTTGAGCTTTCCGCCAAGAGTGGCAAGGTCAATACCAACGTTGGTTTGGGTAGTGGTCTCCCAAGTTAAACCCTTGTTTCCAATATTAGATTTGCTGCCAAGGGTTGGAGTTGCATTGGCATACTCTTCTTGAGTCCAATCAAAGTAGTTGGTGCCATAAGTTTGAACCCAAGCATAATCGCCAAGACCAGACTGGTTACCCTGCTGACCCCAGCCCGCACGAATCTTAAGGTCGTTAATCCAAGTAACATCCTGCATGAAAGGCTCCGAAGAAATACGCCAAGCGGCTGATACAGAAGGGAAAAGGCCCCATTTGTGACCAGGAGCAAGCTTCGAAGAACCATCTGCGCGGAAGTTAACGGTCAGATAATATTTACTATCGTAGTTGTAGGCAGCACGGCCAAGATACGACATTATAGCCCACTGCGAGTAGCCCTGGGATTGACCTCTCAGACCACCATTATTACCACCGTTCAGACCATAAAGAACATTGTTGTACTGGTCTGAGAAGTAATTCCTGGAACCGCTGAGATCCTGCCAAACAGAAGTTGTGGCGGAAGTACCACCCATCAATTCCAGGTTATGCCTGTCGTTAAACTGATTTACGTAGGTAAGGATGTTATCGTAAACCATACGCTTATCGTCGCTACGATAATCCGAAGCCTCGCCATGCTGGGTACGACCGTATGAAGTCTTGATAGGATCCAGGAAACTATAGCTGTGAACCCAGCGACGATCCATGCTCACTGTGGATTTGAAGTTCAAATGCTCGTTAAAGTTAATCTGAGCATATACGGAGCCCACAACACGGTCAGTCTCATCGAAGTTGTTCTCGGTACGAGCCACGTTCTCGGCAGGAGTTGTAAGGTTAGCACCATAGAACTCGGTCCAATAGTGAGTTGGATCGGTTTCATCCCAAATCCCGGCGTAGGTAGGAGTGTTGATTACAGACAGAACCACACCCGCACGGTTTGAGCCTGTACCAGAGATAATGCCGTTATTCTTGTAGTGAGAATAAGCGATATTGGTACCAACGGTGAGCCATTTGTAAAGCTGGGTTTCGAAAGATGTCTTAAGGTTATACCTCTTATTATAAGCAACACGGAAGATACCCTGCTCGTCGTTGTAACCCAAACCTATATAATAATTGGATTTATCCGTAGCATTTGATACAGAAAGCTGATAGTTCTGATTGATACCAGTACGATAAGTCTCTTTAAACCAATCTGTTCGATCGGTAAGACCATCAGGAAGGGTTGCACCATTAATCTCGTCCATCAATTCTTTGTACTGCTCAACATTAAGCACATCGTAGGTCTTTGCAACCTTTGCAAAACCCACATAAGAATTGAAGCTAACCTGAGGGCCACGTCCCTTGGCACCATGCTTTGTAGTAATGAGCACAACGCCATTAGCGGCACGAGAACCATAGATAGCCGCAGAAGATGCATCCTTTAGAATCTGCATTGTCTCAATATCGTTAGGCGACAGATATGCAATAGCATAGTTACCATCACCCACCGGAACACCATCAACAACGTAAAGAGGGTCATTGGAAGATGCGATAGAAGATGCACCACGCACACGCACTGTCATACCACTACCAGGAAGACCGCTGGTTTGAGTAACCTGCACACCGGCGACTTTACCCTGAATGAAGCCTGAAGCTTCAGTTACAGGACGAAGTGCGATGTCTTCGGTAGATACGGTTGAAACCGCGGTGGTTAGGTCCCTCTTGCGAACAGAACCATAACCGATTGCAACGGCCTCATCCAAAAGTAGAGCATCCTCTTCCATTACGGCATTAATCACCGCCCTACCCTTAACCTGCTCTTTGATGGTTTTGAAACCAAGAGAAGAGAACTCTATGGTTGCACCGTCGGATACACTCAAATTGTAGTTACCGTCAAGGTCGGTGCTAGCGCCATTAGAGGTTCCTATTTCAAGAACATAAATACCAGGTAGCGGTTGGCCGTTAGAGTCCTTTACCACACCTGTTACAGCACGCTTCTGAGCAAATGCGGTTACGCCCAGAAACATCATTAGGATGGTTAGATATTTTCTCATAAGCTGAGTTGGTTATTAAAAAATTTTAATATATATGTGTTCGTTTTTATATAAACATAAATCTTAAGCAAAAATATAAAAAACATTTTTTCAAATCGCCGCAGGGGGTTCAGAAGTGGACGATGTGGAATGTAAAAAACCTGCAAATCGTTGATTTGCAGGTTTTTATCTAAAATTGAAAATTTGTCTAATGTGGACTCGAACAAAGGTTATTTATCCTGTTCGATGGCTGCCTGAGCGGCCGCAAGGCGTGCGATAGGAACTCTGAAAGGAGAGCAAGAAACGTAGTCAACCCCAATCTTGTTGAAGAACTTGATTGAATCGGGGTCGCCACCATGCTCACCGCAAATACCGCACTTGAGGTCGGCGCGCTTGCTGCGTCCGTTCTGAATACCGTACTCAACCAGCTTACCTACACCCTTGGTGTCGATGGTCTGGAAAGGATCGGCGTCGAGGAGCTTGTTGCCAAGGTAGTCGCCCATGAAGGTACCCACGTCGTCGCGGCTGAAGCCGAAGGTCATCTGGGTAAGGTCATTGGTACCAAAGCTGAAGAACTCGGCGGCACGTGCCATACGGTCAGCGGTCAGAGCGGCGCGAGGTATCTCAATCATAGTACCGAAGTGGTAGTTGATCTTGATATCGTTCTTGCCTTCAACCTCTGCCTTAACTCGCTCACAGATAGCCTTTTGGAAGCTAAGCTCACGAGCCGAAATTGTTACAGGAATCATGATTTCGGGCTGAGGATTCAGACCTTCCTTCATAAGTTCTACGGTAGCCTCGAAGATAGCCTTGTACTGGGTCTCGGCAATCAGAGGATAGGTAACGTGCAGACGAACTCCACGGTGGCCCATCATAGGATTGACCTCGTGAAGGTTCTCGCCACGCTTTTCGATTTCGTCAACACTTACGCCAAGCTCGTTTGCAATCTCTTCCTCTTTTTCCTTGGTCTTAGGCACGAACTCGTGTAGAGGAGGGTCAAGCAGACGG